>OHAT01000337.1_pt1 | contig 49793 bp, 34 predicted proteins | sample 1577141 | NCBI WGS metagenome assembly OHAT01 (sample SAMEA3541578, study PRJEB24748) | human gut metagenome | biome: human gut; feature: human-associated habitat; material: faeces | place: China | collected 2012 | reverse complement strand
CGTAGTCCTGGACGGCGCCAACTTCTATGCCGATCCCGGTGAGATTGTGGCCCTGGTGGGCCCTTCAGGAGAGGGAAAGACTACCATGCTCCGCTTGCTTTTGGGCATTGTGCGGCCGCAGGCGGGGTATGTGGCGGTCACAGGGCAGAGAACGGGCCAGAGCCTCACGGCGTCGGCCTCCACCCGGCCGTTTTTTGCCTATGTGCCCCAGGGAAACACCATGTTTGCAGGGACTGTGGCGGAGAACCTGCGGGTGATGGCCCAGGAAGCTGGGGAGGAAGACCTGTGGCGGGTGCTGGACCTGGCCTGCGCCGGGGAGTTTGTCCGGAAGCTGCCCCAGGGCCTGGACACCAAGCTGAAGGAGGGGGGCGGCAGCCTGTCCTCCGGCCAGGTGCAACGGCTGTCCATTGCCAGGGCATTGCTGGCCGATGCGCCGGTGCTGCTGCTGGACGAGGCCACCAGCGCGCTGGATGTGGCCACAGAGCGGAAGGTCCTGCGAAACGTCCTCCAGGCACAGGCGCATAAAACCGTCATCGTCACCACCCACCGCCCCAGCGTTTTGAACATCTGCAACCGGGTCTACCAGATTGCAAACCGGCGGATTTGCACGTTGACCCAAGAGGAAATTCGACAAAAGATCGCTGATTTTTAAATGGCAAGCTGCGGAATGGTTCTGCAGCTTGTTTTTTTGACTTTTTGGGGTGCAGCAGATGGAGGGCGATATGTTCCACTGCTGGATTTGTGCTGTGACAGTTTTCTTGAATAAAATGCAAAATAGGACTTGCTTTTTTCACTGTCCTATGCTATTGTATACCCAGATGTACCTGCAAAAATTGCAGGAAGAAGACGCGCTTTACTGCGGCAATAGCAGTCTCCCCGTGCCCCGGCGCGTCTCTACTCCAGGATCCAACTGCACAGGCGGTGCAAATTGCCCGGCTCCCCCTGTGCAGTGTGATCGTGTACCGGTTTCGGATACACAGTCTTTATAACAAAAAGGAGGAAACAGTGAAAATGAGAAACAGTTCAACGCGCTTCGTCTCCCTCTTGCTGGCTGTGGTCATGGTCTTCTCTCTGGCCCTGACTGGCTATGCGGCTGAGAGGACACCTTTGCTGGTTCTGCATGGGGACGAGAAGGAACCTGTGCTGAACGGCAGAGTTACCGTCTGTGTGGATACGACGGTGGACGCTGTCCTGGCCGATGGAAAGCTTACCATTCGGTACGACAGCCAGAAACTGCAATTTTTATCTGCCAAGGGAGGAGAGGCCTGGCGGGACAACACGGACCTGAGCCTTCAGGTCAATAGCAACGAGGCGGGCAAGCTGGTGGTTGCCTTTGCCGGTGAGGAGCCGGCGATGGTAGGCACGGCGATCTGTCTATCCTTCCAAGCCATTGCCGAAGGCGCTTCCTCCGTGATGGTGGTGGAGGAAGGCAGCTATGTCACCGGTGCTGAGGGCTATACTCTGGAAGCCCGGACGGTTGTGGAGGTGGGCGGCCACAACTGGAGCCAGTGGAAGGTGATTAAGGCTGCAACCTGCACCGAAGCGGGGGAGGAGTCCCGGACCTGCCTCAACTGCGGTGAGGTGGAAAAGCGGACGGTTCCTGCCACCGGCCATCAGTGGGGCGAATGGGCTGTGACCAAGGCTGCCACTTGCACCGAGGCCGGTGAGGAGACCCGGACCTGCACTCTGTGCGGTGAGAAGGAGACTCGGGCCATTGCCGCAACCGGCTCCCATACGTGGGGCGAGTGGAAGACCCTGGAGGAAGCCACCTGCACCAGCAACGGTGTCCAGGAGCGGGAATGCACGGTCTGCCATGAAAAGGAAACCAAGCTGATCCTGGAGCTGGGCCATGCGTACACCGAGCAGGTGGTAGCTCCCACCTGCGAGACTGCCGGTTACACGCTCCATACCTGCTCCCGGTGCCAGCACAGCTATGTGGACAGCATCGTAGAAGCCCTGGGGCACAACTACGAGAAGCAGGTGACGGCACCTACCCATGATAAGATGGGCTACTCCACCTATACCTGCACCAGATGTCACCACAGCTACGTGGCTGACTACACCGATGCCTTGGGCCACGAGTATACCCAGAAGGTGACGAAGGAACCTACCTGCACCGAGGAAGGCGTCATGACCTTCACCTGCTCCTGTGGCAAGACCTACACGGAGTCCATCCCCAAGAAGGAGCACACCTATCAGGATGAGGTCACGAAGCCGGACTGCACCCATATGGGCTACACCACCCATACCTGCACCGTCTGCGGCCACAGCTATCAGGATTCCTTTGTGGATGCTCTGGGTCACGACTGCGAGGCAAAGACTGTGCCGGCTACGTGCACAGGCTATGGCTATACAGAAAACACATGTAAGCGTTGTGACTACACGTACATCAGCGAGATCACCCAGCCTCTTGGCCATAAGGGTGAGACCGTAAATGCCAAGGAAGCCACCTGCACGGAAGATGGCTACACCGGCGACCTGGTCTGTTCCGTTTGCGGCGAGGTTCTGGAAAAGGGCGAGGCGATTGCCAAGGGTCACACCTGGTCCGACTGGACCGTCACCCGGGAGCCGGAGTGCTTCCAGGATGGGGAGCGGACCCGGACCTGCACCGTCTGCGGTGAAACGGAACGGGAAGTTCTGCCCGCCAATGAGGACCACTGCCCCTCCAGAGTGTTTGCCGATGTGGACACCAGCCGCTGGTACCACGAGGGCGTGGACCATGTGGTGCGCGAGAAGCTAATGAATGGCGTGAGCGAAACCCTGTTCCACCCCAATCACAACCTGACCCGGGGCGAGCTGGTGACGGTGCTGTACCGTATGGCCGGAACTCCCGCGGTGGAGGCCAGCACGCCCTTTACGGATGTGGCCGAAGGTCGGTTCTATAGCGATGCAGTGGCTTGGGCCTATGAGAATGAGATTACCGAGGGCGTGACCGACACGCTGTTTGCCCCCAACACCGACGTGACCCGGGAACAGCTGGTGACCTTCCTGTACCGATATGCACAGCGGAAGGGCCTGAAGACGGATGCAGTGGGCAGCCTGGATCAGTATCCGGATGCAGGCAGCATCGGGAACTTTGCAGTGGAACCTATGACCTGGGCTGTGACCAATGGCATCGTCGACGGCTTGGATGGTAAGCTGGCCCCCAAGGCGGCGTCCACCCGGGCTCAGATCGCAACTGTGATCATGCGGTTTGAAACCGCTGATCTGGCTTAAGAAAGGCAGGTGCGGATAAGATGAAGAAACGGTTCCTATCTTGGCTGCTGGTGCTGGCCATGATTTTGACTGGCGTCCCCATGGCTACCGCCGCAGGCAGCGGCTTTGTAAGCCCGGATGCGGAAGCGCCCAGCTATGAGGGCGGCCCTCTGGAGCTGCCTGTGGACACCGGGGTTGAGGCGCAGTCCGGCATGCTGGACCCCTCCACCGTGGAAGCCGGCAGCGATACCCTGGAAAATGAGCCGAAGATCGTCCATGACGCTTCCGGACGCTTTTCCCTGACCGAGGCCGGCCAGACGAAGACTCCCGAGGATACGGATGTGGTGAACTTCATCGTCGTGATGAAGGAGCAGTCCTTGCTGGCTGCCGGCTTCTCCACAGACGATATCGCCGCGCGGACGGCTAGCGTGACTCGTTATGAGGCCGAGCAGACGGCTTCGCTGGATTCTCTGAAGACCCAGATGACAAAGCGCTTTGCCTCTGACGAGAATTTTGAGATCGGCTTTACTTACACCGTTGCCACCACCGGCGTTTCTGTGACCACCGAGTATGGCAACAAGGAAGCTCTGGAGGCTATGCCCGGTGTGGACTACGTGTATGTGGCCCCCACCTTCCAGCTGCCGGAGGATTATGCGCTGGACACTGGCGACGCCTACCAGCCTATGACCAGCAACGCCACCACCATGATCGGCGCTGACGTGCTGAATAAGACTGGTTATACCGGCAAGGGTATGAAAATTGCCATTCTGGATACGGGCATTGTGGTGGATCATCCCAGCTTTGGCGCCCTGTCCGAGGACAAGCTGACTGAGACTTCCCTGACCAAGGCGGGCGTCAATGAAATTTGGGATACGCTGAACGCCAGCAAGACCACCTCAGGCAACATGTCCTATTATAACAGCAAGCTCCCCTTTATTTTCAACTACTTTACCATGAGCTTCGATGTATCCCATGCCACGGCGCAGCATGACCATGGCACCCACGTTGCCGGTATTGCGGCTGCCAACAAGACGGATTCCAACTCTGTGATTGGCGTTGCTCCCGATGCCCAGCTCGTGGTGATGCAGGTGTTCAGCAACAACGGCGGCGCCGGTTGGGACACGATTATGGCGGCTCTGGAAGACTGCGTCCGGTTGGATGTGGACTCTGTGAACCTGTCTTTGGGTGCAGCTGCCGGCTTTACCACCTCTACCGATGGCATGAACGAGGTCCTGAAGCAGTTCGTGGATACCGACATTGAGGTCCTGATTGCAGCCGGTAACGATACCAATAACGCCTACATGAACCTCACCGGCCTCAACATGTCCAAGGCCGGAAACCCTGATATCGGCCTGGCTGGTACCCCCAGTACGTATGAGCCTGCGATTTCCGTGGCCTCCGTGGACAATGACGGCACGGATCTGCTGTATTTCACTGTGAACGGCCGGGAGATCGGCTACTATGATACGGCGGCCAGCACGTCCACGAAATTCTTCAATAATTTTAAGGGCCAGACCCTGGAGTTTGTGGCTGTGCCCGGCATTGGCGAGACTTCTGATTATGCCAATCTGGACGTGACCGGCAAGGTCGCTTTGGTCTCCCGCGGACAGTCTTCCTTCCCTGAGAAGCAGGCTGCTGCCCAGGCGGCTGGCGCCATTGCCTGCGTGGTTTACAACAACATGCCTGGCCAGATTCTGATGCAAATCAATGACGGCGGCGACAACATCCCTTGTGTTTCCATCTCCATGTCTGACGGCCAATACCTGAAGGAGATGGCCACCGGTTCCATGACCGTGTGCGAAGGTGACCTGATCCATGTGAAGCTGGAGAAGACCATCAGCTCCTTCTCCTCCTGGGGCGTCACCCCTGACCTGAAGCTGAAGCCTGAGATTGCAGGTGTGGGCGGCGGCATCTACTCCACGAGAGATCCTTCCCTGGCCGGCTCCTACTACGGCGAAATGAGCGGTACCTCCATGGCCACTCCTCAGGTAACCGGCGCCATGGCTGTGCTGATGCAGTATCTGCGGGAGCACTACGACTATGAGGAAGCTGAGCTGCGCCAGGTGGCGGCAAATCTCATGATGAGCACTGCCAACCCGGTGATGGAGGGCGAGCTGGAGTATTCTCCCAGAGCCCAAGGTGCAGGCCTTGTGGATCTGGTGAAGGCCACCACCTCGGATGGCTATCTGAGCAGCCGCGATGCGGTGGAGGGCCGCCCCAAGGGTGAATTTGGCGACGACGACGCCAGAACCGGCACATATGAGTTCGGCTTTGAGATTAACAACATGTCTTCTGACAAGGACCTGACTTATACCTTTGATGCTTCGGTCCTCACGGAGACCCTGTATGCCGGTGCATTCATTGCCAATGCTCCCTATGCCTTGGATGGGAATGTGACCGTCTATCGTAACCAGGAATCGAACGTTCTGAAGTATGACTTCAATGACGATGGCAAGATCACCACGGCGGATGCCCGTGTGCTGCTGCGCCATGTGAGCGGCGCGGAGGCGCTGGATGAGGCCAACGTCCATTATGCTTATACCGATGTGAACGGCGACGGCAAGACAGACAAGGCCGATGTGGACCTCATCACGGCGTATTGCGCAGAGCTGGAGGTCCCGGTGGACCTGCTGGACAAGGTTGCTGGCGAGGAGGCCGTTACAACCGTGACGGTTCCTGCCGGGGAGACCATGTCCCTGGTGGCTCGCATTGAGCTGACAGAGGCTGATAAGCAGTACATGGAAGATTCCTTCCCCAATGGTATGTATGTGGAGGGCTTCCTCTATGTGAACAGTGCCGATGAGGGCGGCGTGGATCTGGAAATGCCCTTCGTTGGATTCTATGGCGATTGGTCGGATGCGCCTGTCTTTGACGAGCCGGGCAACGACGCCAGTCTGTATGAGCGCCTGATCTTCACCAACAACACGCAGCTGGGCACCAATCCCTATCTGCGGAACGGCAGATCCGGCGATGAGTACAATGCGTTCTCCTATGCCAACCCCCTGGCTGAGATTGACTTTGGTATGCTTCGGAATGCCAAGAAGATGAGCTTTACGGTTACAGACAATGCCACCGGTGAGGTTTACTTTGACATCAGTGGCGATCAGCTTACAAAGTCCTACTACAACGCCAACTACGGGCAGGTCATTCCCTTCTACGTCTTGGCCAGTGAGAACGAGGTCTGGAATGGCATGGACGCCGAGGGCAACAAGCTGCCGGACGGCACCAAGGTCACCTATGAGATCAAGGCTTGGCTGGATGACGGCGATGACGAGGTGGACGATTCCTTCTCTTTCCAGGTGACGCTGGACAACGAGAAGCCGCAGATTGTCAACTCCTATGACCTGCAGGATAGCCTGAGGATCGAGAACGGTAAGATTCTGCTGTCTCTGACCCTCCAGGATAACCAGAACCTTGCCGCCGTGATCTTTGTGAACCCGGATGGCATTATCATGGGCAAGTACGAGGTGGATAATGTCCCCGGCCAGCCCTACACTGCCGAGTATGACATCACTGGCTTTGGCACCGATTTCACCATTGTGCTGGCGGACTATGCCTGCAACGAGACCGAGTTTGATGCGGTGCTGGACCTGGGCGAGTACTCTGATATGGCGCCTGCTCTGAAGCAGCTGAGCAAGGACCGGCTGTATGGCTGCGAGACCTTCGATGCTGCCGTGGTGGAAGGCGGCTGGTTCAGCGCCAACAGAGCGGACCTGTCCGACCCGAAGAACGAGACCTTTGACTCTACCAACCGCTACTATTCTGCGGAGTATGTCAATGGCTACCTCTTGGCCCAGAGCGCCGTCACCGGCGACCTGATGCTGGTGACGCCCACCAGCACCTACTGGAACGCCAGCACCCTGGTTTCTCAGAACGGCAAGAAGATCGGCGACCAGGGCGTGTGGGTCCTGTATGACATGGCGCTGGATTACTCCGGCCAGTATGCTGAGACTTTGGACGAGTGGGGAAGCCATACCGGCACCGATACCCTGTTTGCCGTGGGCTGGCAGTATGAAGGTGACAAGGATGGCGACGGCAAGGACGACGGCCAAAACACCCTGTTCCAGATCTGGATGTCAAAATGGAATGCTCAGGTCTTTGTGGACCCGATCGCTCCCATCACAGGAACACAGGATGGCGCAGAGCTGCTGACGTTGGGCTGCACCACCGATGGCGGCCTGTATGGCATCGATACCCAAGGCAAGCTCTACACCGTGGGCGTTGACGGTGTGTGTACCTACGTGGCTACCACGGATTTTGTCAACGAGCTGAATTACTCTGGCTGCAATGTCATCCAGTCCATGGGCTACGATCACAACACCGGCAACATGTACTGGTATGCCCACAGCCAGACTGCCAACGGCAACCGGTATATCAATGTCTGCATGACCTACATTGTGGACTTGGCCACTGGTGCGTGCACGGAAGTTGGTACCTACGGGCCCAGCGGCCAGACCTGCCTCTTTGTTCCGACAGACCAGGAGTCCGATCTGTTCACCATGGGTGTAGACCCCACTGAATTCAATGTATCTCCCTCCAGCCTGACCATGGCCCAGGGCCAGGTGAGGCGGCTGGATATCAACTGGACACCCTGGAATGCCGCTGCAGCCAAGGTGACCTGGGCTTCCTCCGATGAGTCGGTGGCGACAGTGAATCCTTACGGCTATGTCACCGCTGTAGGCGAAGGCAATGTGGAGATCAGCGCCACTGCCCAGGTTTGGGATCAGTGGAGCGGTGAAAACGGCGAATGGGTGGACCGCACCGCAACCTGCCAGCTGCAGGTGGTCGGCTCCAACGACGGCATTTACGGCTATGTGATCATGGACTACAGCAATGCGGATAACAACCAGTCCTGGGTCACCTATTCTGACAAAATGCCCGGCCAGGTAACACAGGTTGCCAAGCAGTATGTGACAACCACCGGTATGGACGGAGCGCCGGCGGAAAGTCTGGCGCTCTGGCAGGGCGGCACATACTACAACGGCTACGTCTACACGGTCAACACTGATATGCTGGCCGATGAGAATGGCAGCGTTGGCGCTGCATCCGTCCTGTACCGCAGCAAGGTTACTAAGGGCGCTACCCCTGCTGAGACGGTGATTGGTGAGCCAGAGAAGATTGGCGGCACCATCGGCGTAGAGCTTGGCAACCTGGGCTTTGATTACAACACCGGCCGCATGTACTGTGTGGATTACACCAACGGTGGCCTGGGCATCATTGACCTGGATACCGGCGCTGTGGATCTGCTGGGTACCTACTCCGGCGATATCGGCGGTCCTGCCATTACGCCTGCTATGTGTGTCACAGCCGATGGACTCATCATTGTGGCGGATATGTCCGGTAACCTGTATACGGTGGACTGCGACACCATGCGCACCACAAAGATTGGCTCCTCCGGCGCCGACGGCTGGTATTACGCCGGCATGACCTACGACCACGACACCGGCAACATTTATTGGAACCCCTGTATGAACACCGGCCTGTCTCCTCTCTATCTGGTCCGCCTTGGTACCAATCAGTGGAGCGGACAGCTGGAGGCTACCATTGTGGATATCGGCGATGTGAGCAGCAAGAACGGTGTGGAGCAGACGGCTATGTTCACCATCCCCACCAACGAGCCTGAGACCAAGCAGATTCCCGTGGAGGGCATTGAGATCACCAACGGCGATGCGGTTACCGGGCTGGTGGGCGGCACGCTGCAGCTGAACACGGTTACCACGCCCCTGCGTCCCACGGTGCAGGCCAGAACCTGGAGCACCTCGGACGAAAGCGTTGTTACAGTGGACCGGTTTGGCAAGCTGACCTTCCAGGGCGTTGGCACTGCCACTGTTACGGTGTCCATCAGCAATAAGAGCCCGGAGCAGGGCGGTCCCTTCACCGATACCGTGGAGGTTACCGTCTACGCAGCTGCCGGCCAGCTTACGGCGTTTGCGGTCGATGACGAAGGCGGCAGTGGGTACTACTCCTACTGGCTGGATATGTACGACTATGCAGTGCAAGCCTCCGAGCTGAAGGAGAGAGCCATTGGCAACTACGACATCTACACTGGCACCTATTATGATGGCTATTTCTACGGCTACAACGTGAACCTGCAGTTCATCCGCGTCGATGCCGCCCAGCGTCTGGACTATGCCATCCTCAACGAGGGTGTTGCGGAAGGATTGGCTGTGGACGATTCTGGCTACGCAACTGAGCAGGTTACTGCTATGGCCTACGACTACACCACCGCAACGATGTATAGCTTGGTCCTCCCGGTGGGTTCTGAGATGGGCTATCTGGCCTCCATTGATTTGGATACCGGCGCGGTGACCAAGCTCCACCAGCTGGATCAGAAGGTCTTTGCTCTGGCCATCGATGATCAGGGAACCCTGTACGCAGCAGGCAGCGACTCCTATGTAAAGGATGCCAACCTGTACACCATTGACAAAACCAACGGCGCCTGTACGCTGATCAAGGCGCTCCCCGGCGCTTGGGTGTATACGGGTTCCAACTACTATGGCTCTCCGCGGTACAATGCACAGATGACTTTTGATTTCACAACGGGTCGTCTGTATCTCAACGCTACGTGCAAGACTGACTACTATGGCAAAAACTCCGGCATGTTCATGATTGATCTGGAGAACGATCTGGTGCTCAACTTGGGTAAACCTGCAATTGCCCGGGACCGGGCCGCAACCAAGGTGGGCGACCTATATCTGGGCGTGTTGTGTGCCATCCCCGAGGAGAGTGAGCTGCCTGAGAGCGGTGTCACCGGAATCCTGCTGAACAAGGAAGCTGCACGGGTAGCTGTGGACGGCACCATCACCCTGACAGCAAGAGTTCGCCCCTCCAATGCCACCAATCAGGCAGTCACTTGGTCCTCTTCCGATCCTACCATTGCCACGGTGGATGAAAACGGTACCATTACCGGCGTTGCTACAGGTATTGTGGATATTACCGTGACCAGCGTGGAGAACCCGGCCATCAGCAAATCCTGCAAGGTCACAGTGGTGGATGTGACGGGCCCCCAGTCTGTGGGCTACACCGTGTCTGCTCAGAAGGACGCGCTGATCAGGTTCAATCCTGAGCTACCCGGCGCGACGGCCGAGATCATCGCGGAATTCTCTGGCGGCACAAGCATCTCGGGCCTTGACGTGGATGGCGACAACCTGTGGTATCTTCTGGATGACGGCGGTCTGCCTCTCTTGTACCGCTATGACATGGTGTCCAAGCAATCTGTAAGCTACGGTAAACTGAACACCTTTAGCATGGGCAATGACCTGTCCTATGACCCGGTCAATCACATGATTTACGTGACTTCCGGCTTCTATGTCTTCCAGTTCGACGTGTCCAAGCTGGATCCCAGCGGCCTGAACTGGGCTGCGGGGTACCGGGACATCAGCACCCTGAGAGATACCCCCACCACCCATGCTGTGGTGGCAGTAGGCAATGACGTCTACTTCCTGGGCAAGGGCTACTACTATGGCTGCAATCTGTACAAAATTACGACAGATGAAGTCACCCATGCTCTGACCGGTACGCCTGAAGTGGTGATCTCCAATCTGGCTGTGAATACCAATGCCTACAAGAGTGAGATGGCCTACGACAGCAGCAGAGAACTGTTCTATGTCACGGACGCTGCCAACCGCCTGTACAGCTTCGACCTCCAGGGCAACGTCACTTCCATCGACACGTTGGGCGATGGCATTGACATCAATGGCCTTGGTATTGCTCCTGCTGTGACAGAGCAGCCGTAAGCGTTTCCTGACGCATTCCTTTCCTACCAAAGACGCCCGAAGGCTCCGGCCTTCGGGCGTCTGTTATAAAAAAATGCCGTACAGCCAAGTTCAAGGCTGTACGGCGGGGTGAATGACGTGGGGATGGTGCTGTAAAGCCGCTGGGTTATGCTCCGTTTAGAATGAGAGGGCTGGCTCTTCTTCCTCTTCTGGCTCATCCTTTAGGCCGTCCGACACAGCCTGCCAGGCCCGGCTGAATTTGACGTCCCGGAACAGGGCGGTGAGGCCTGTGAGCTGCTTCAGGCGCAGGATTTCATCCCGGTCCATCCCCAGGTGCTTGGAGATCCAGGCGTCGGAGCGGCCCAGCTCGTGGAGCTCCTGGATGATGTTGCTCATCAGATCTACGTTGTGGCTGCCTCGGGCCCGGTTGTGGCGGATGGTGCTGGCCATCCGGCAGTCCAGGGGCTTGTCCACCACGGAGACAGGGAGCTTGCCCTCTTCCCGCTGGTAGATATCCGGATAGTCCAGCATCACCCGGTAGCGATGGAACCCGTCAATGATGATGTAGATATCCCGCCCTTGGTCGTGGTAGCAGACGATAGGCATAGTGTAGCCGTCCTCCCGGATGCTGTCATACAGGAGCTGTAGCTCCGGCGGCGCCACGGAATTGGGATTGTATGTATTGGGTTCAATTTTTTCGATGGGAACAGCGCGCACCCGGTATACCGGGCTTAGAAACGCCATGAGCGGTCACCTAACCTTCCATATTTCTCTTTCAGGCTGTTCACCATGCGCTGCTGCTCCCGGGTCAGACCAAAGCCCATGGTACGGCAGAGATGGTCATTTTTCAGGATGCAAAAGCACATACGCTTCCAGCTGGGAATGTCTTTGGTGGATTTGATGTCGTCGGTGTGATCCGGGATCTTTCCCAGGAAAATGATCCGGGAATGCTTCATGAGAGTGTAGTTGGACACGCCGTTGCGGCGGATGTCGTAGCCGTGTTCTTCCAGCTCCTGGATGGTTTGCTCCTCCAGACCACCGCCCACGGTGTGCCAGAAGTGGATGGAGGTTTGGAATTTCTCCATATAGCTTTTCCGAAGGCGGGCGGGCAGCGTGGCCAGGAGGAAACGGGTGTAGGACTCCCAGGTGTGCCCCTTGGGCAGGGTGATGTTTCGGTAGCCAAGGGCCTTGCTTTTGCCGTAAATGGCGGCAAAATTTGCGCCCTGCACGCGCCCCACCAGTTTGACCCAAATCTGAGGGTCAATGACCCGATAGAGATTCAGACTCTCCTTGGCGTAGTCGTTGAAGGGGGAGGCCACCCGCATTTGGGAGGGTCGGAGCCCCGCCATATGATAGAGGTCGTAGAGGCGGTTGTAATCATAGTGAAACACAGCATTGGCGTGCCACACATCGCTGGTGGTCCAGTCGTACATGGGAGATGCGGTCCACACATTTTTGAATTGGCTGCTGATCCAGCAGGTGTTTTGGTAGCCACATTTCCGGTTAAGAAAGCCCCGGTAGCGCTGGAGGGATTCATCGGCCCGAATACCCAGAAGGCACACGGTCTTTTTATTCCCATGGCGCATGCGGTACCACCGGCAAAACTGCCGGGCCAGATCTTCCTGGTGCATCTTATAGCGGTAGGTGGTGATGGGGTTATTGCGCAGGTTGATCACATAGGGATGCTTTGGCATGGGGCGAACCCAAGCCTCCTCCTTTTCATCGTCCCAAGGATACCAGTACATCTCATAGTTACTCAGAGCCGTCCGGGTAGCCATGGGAAGACAAACCCAGTATGGCTCCACCTCCTTTTCAATGCGGGCAAAGGTGCGTTCAATATACTCCGTGGTGACGCTATACTGAGCTTCAAAGTCCTGGTGAAATACCCCAATGCGCCGGTTGGGGTAATACTTCTTTCGAAAGTCCAGCACCAGGTTCAAAAGCAGTCCGCTGTCTTTCCCACCGGAAAAAGAGACAAAAATGTTCTGAAATTCCTGAAATATAAAATGCAAGCGGCTCTGCAAAGCTTCGTATACATTTTGATTCAAATATTGTCGCTGCATAGACTCACCCGTTTCACTGGTAGAAGGAAGAAACCTGACCTGCACATTATAGGACAAATTCTGGCAAATTTCAACATTTTTCCAGGTTTTTCCAAATTGCCCGCCAAAAATCGGCCTCGATATTAGTGAATGGTGAATAAGAAAAATCGACAATCTTTTTTCGAGGATTGCAGATTTTTGTCAATTGTAAATAGCACAGATGCAGCTACCTCCAGATCCGCGCCCAAACGCCAAATGCGAGCCCCGCAGATCGCATTTGGAGAGAAGGAACGATGGAATGAGTAAGAGGTGATTTTTTGAAAAAAAGTCGTCGCGAACGACATGCAGTCCGCGACGACGTGGTGGAGGGGGAAACCTTGGCCGTGTATAGCACCATGCCGCAAGGCGTCAAGGGCAAGGCAAGCGGCGTACCGCCGCCCTTGACCCCTTGCGTCCTGCCTGCTGAAATGTAACCAAGGGGCGGTTAAGCCGCCCCCCTGTAATAGATGTCTACCAGTGGCCAAAAACAAATTTGCGCATAACTCTTGACACTACCAAGAGGGTGGTACACGCTCCTCCGCCCTACCGGAGAACAGTCATAATAAAAAATACGGTAGAGCTGCCTACCTGTTCCGCCATCTTTAGCTCGCATATGTGCTCTACAATAAGCTTCGAGTTCATCCGCTCGCTCTTTAGAGTTTTTCTCGCCCCACAAGTGCTTTGCTCTCTTTCTATAGAAGCCGCCATCAACTAAAATCGCAGTTTTTGCCATATTCTATCATTTCCAAATAAAATAAGGCCCCAGGATTCAGCCTACCCCGTATACTTGGGGGGCTTACTACCAGGGGCCTGTTTAACGTTTCCATCGTAGCTAAGCTACACCCATATTATATGCCAATTGTGCGTATTTGTCAAGCCCCAAAATTCAAAACAGCCAAATTTTTATGCGTTTGCGTTGCGCAATTGACGGCTTTGCCGCTACAGGGTGTCGTAACCTGAACTTAAAATTTCTTAAAATTCGGTTCCGTTTCAATCTTGCAATTCTCGCGCATATGCATACACACCAATATACACATCCACAGTTGTGCCTCCGGCCGTCAGCTAAGTATAATAAGAGAGCAGTGCAGACGGCAACGGCTTGTGGTAGCTGGGGGTATCCAGACTCAACGGTCGATATGGATGGCAAAGTTGTGTTTCGAGTCGTACCCCCCGCCCATTACTAGTGTTCTTCGTTTTCTACAGCTTTATTTTGCGTTTTCATCGTAATGCTTCCAATGATAAAGACTGCGGCAAAAACGAAGCATAGGATTGCCCAGATCATCAAGTCAGAATAGGAACCATAATTAGAGATCCCTACAAGCCCCGCCACTGCGTAGAAAACGCCAGTTGTGATGCCGCCGCCCCTGCTTTTTCTGGTGCAGAGACCAACGATCCCCGCGACCAGCATCAGGATGGCAACGACGAGGCCGGAGCTCCCGCTAGTTTCCCCGTTCTCTGCAATCGCATTTCCAATCCCTGCAGCGCAAGACTGGAAAAGAACAAACAAACGCAAATATACGGCCCTATTTAGCTATTTTGCACAAATTGAAATCATAAAAATGTGCAACATTCACTAAATATTGTGAAAACAGCCCTGCTCGCATTTGGAGCTCCCAAAATTATATTTTGGTGGTATAATGCAAGTACTGGTTGATCAAAAAATAATAACCAACATCTCTCTGAAATGCCAAATTCCCGGCAAATATCGGCGATAGTCCTGTCGCTCGGAGCGGAGGTACCGTTCGCTAGCTTTGATATATGCGGTTGAGATAAATTTATCCGCTCTGCGAAGGCCGTCTTCGTAAGGCCACTCTTCTCTATGCATATTGCAATACGCTCGTTTATCGTCACAACATCGCCTCCCCGCCCTTCCATTTGAGCACATATTATCCTGATTGTCAAGCCCCAATATTCCTGAAGCATAATTTAGGCCTTGGCACCATTCATTAAACATGATAATATATGGGCGAGAAATGGAGGTGACTTTTATGAATTGCTCCGAATCCAAAGTGCACGATATCTTGCAGAAGGCGTTCCCACTGCTTCCGCCTATCATGAAGATGTTCCTGCTTGGGTACCTGGAAGGATTGGCGGAAATGGCGAAGCGCCAAAATGAATCCCCGTATATTTCCCAGCGGCCTGCTTTATTATATCATAGCCGAGGGGCTGGCGGCAATGGAAAAGGTTTGGAGTTTGCCATTTTGGATTGCAACGTTGCCTTTTGAGTTGCCAACGCTGCAAAATGATTGCAAATATGATATGGCAATAAGTTCGGAGTTCCCTGGAAATCCGAAAAAATACAAAACAAAGCCGCCCAGACCGTAAAATCTGGACGGCTTTGTTTGGTGGAGGCGGGGGGAATCGAACCCCCGTCCGAAAGCAACTTGACAGGAACTTCTCCGGGCGCAGTTTGTTATTTACCTTCCCGCAACCCGCCGGGAACAAACACCCTGCGGGAATTGGTAGCTTCATGATGCATGGTACGGGCAAAGCTTACCGTACGCACGGTCACCACTCAAATCACACCCGAGCCCGGCTCGTGGTCCTTCCGGGGCGGATGGGCGGCCTAATTAGGCTGCCAGAGCAACGTTAGCGTTGTCAGTTAATTTTAAAAAGTTGCCCGTTTTATCGTGGCCAGGCGCCACGGCCCGCTATTCCAGCCTCACTGCCCCCGTCGAAACCAGTACGCCCCCGTATAGAAAGGGCTAGGGGAAAGAAGCCGGAGGGATGGGGGAGGAGCCCCCATCTTTCAATGGCTTTCCAATGGCTGCTTACGCTGCAGCCGGAAAAACTGCTCCAGGAACGCGGTGACCCGCACCTGGAAATGGGTCTGCAGCTGGCGGATGGGCGCCAGCTCCGGGATTTCATATTCGGAATCAGCAATATCAAACCAGTATCGCTGGAAATATGGGTCCATGCTCAGGCTGTCCAGGGGCCAGCCGGGGTTTCGCTTCTCGTGGGGATGGGAGCACATGAGAAAGCCGAAAGCACGAAAGAAATCGGCATCTCCCGGGTCATCCTGAAAGAACACGGCATCCCGCCCTTCCTCATCCACCCCAGCAAAGGCGGTGCAGTAGCAGGCATGGAGCAACCCGAATTCCCGGGCCAGGCCGCTGTAGTACTGGAGCATTTCCTCATCGGTCAGAACTCTGCCCCCCACCCGGCGGATGTAGGGGCCGGGCTGCCGGGGATCGTCCATGGGAAGCTCCCGAAAGAACAGTCCGGAGTCAGCACTGAGCACGGCCAGGCCGGTGCGCCGGTGAAAGGCCCTGGCCTTGAGCTGGGCATTTTCCGCCATGGTGGCGCCGGTCTCCGGAATTTCCATTTGCAACGCCAGGTCAGACGGGCTGACACAGGCAACCCCGGAAAACTGGAAAAACCGCCGGGACAGACTTTGGAATTTGCTTGGATTGGTGGTGCCAATCAAAATGCGCCGGGGGGTATCAGAACCGGCCATAGGGGTCAGGGAGCTTATTGGGCTCGGGGTAGGTTTCTCCGTGGGTGTCTACGGTAATGCGGCGGATTTTCTGCTCCGTCAGGGGCCGGTCGTTTCCATCGGTCTTCCCAGCGGCAATTTGATCCACCACATCCATGCCATCTGTGACCTTGCCAAAGGCGGCATACTGGCCGTCCAGGTGCTTGGCGTCAGCGTGCATGATGAAAAACTGGCTGCCGGCGGAGTTGGGGGACTGGGCCCGAGCCATGGACAGTACGCCCCGCTTGTGCTTCAGGGGATTGTCTACGCCGTTGAACAAAAACTCGCCTTTGATGCAATAGCCAGGCCCGCCCATGCCAGTGCCGTCGGGGCAGCCACCCTGGATCATGAAGCCAGGAATGACCCGGTGAAAAATCAGACCGTCGTAAAAGCCCTTCTGAATCAGGGAGATGAAATTAGAAACGGACTGAGGGGCCTGCTGGGGATAGAGCTCAGCGGTGATGACGCCGCCGCTCTCCATTTCTATGGTGACAACTGGGTTCATAGGATTAGTACCTCTCTTTCATGGCGCGATCCATCTGCCGCTTGGCGTCTTTGACGGCGGCGTCCTGGCGCTTGTCATAGAGCTTTTTGCCCTTACACAGGCCGATGGAGACCTTCACCCGGGCATTTTTGAAGTACACACAGATGGGAATGAGGGCATACCCGTCCTGCTTCACCTTGCCATAGAGACGGTTGATCTCCTGCTTGTGCATCAGCAGGCGGCGGGGACGGCGGGGGTCCTTGTTGAAGATGTTTCCCTTTTCATAAGGAGAAATATGCATTTGGTTGACGAAGAGCTCCCCATCTTTGATGCCGCACCAGGCGTCCTTCAGGTTCAGGGTACCGGCGCGGATGGATTTGACCTCGGTCCCAAAGAGCTCAATCCCGGCTTCGTACTCTTCCTCGACAAAATAGTCGTGATAGACTTGCCGGTTTTTGGCCATAATTTTTATGCCTTTGTGCTCCATGGAACCTCACCTCCTGCCTTTCGCAGTCTTCTTTTATTATACCATGGCTGTCAAGGAATCAGACGCGAAAGAGGTCAGTCAAACAAAAAATGCTCCAGCTGGGCGGGGGTGTGGAAGGAGAAGTCACAGTGAGCTTTCATAAAGGCGGCCACCTCCGGCAGATTTTGCCGGCCCCAACCGGCCCAGGCAAAGGGGACGCTTCGAGCCTTGGCCATGTCAAAGCCAGATTTCATATCATCCACCACCAGAAGCTCTGACGGGCTCAGGCTGTAAGCCCGCATGATCTGGTCCAGTGGGTATGGGGCAGGCTTGCGACGCTGGGGACCCAGCTCCCAACCATAAATACAGTCCGGACGTATGCCAAAATGGGTTTGGTAATCCCGAAGAATGTTCTCACGGGCGGAGTGGGATACCACACAAATGAGACCGCCAGATTCCCTCTGCCGCCGCAGAACGGCAGCCATTTCCGGGAAACAGGGCGGCGTGTGAGTCATCACATAATCCAGCCAGATTTCATATTGCCGGTCCAGCTCAGACTGGGTAAAACCGAAGTGCCGGACGCACATGTCAGTAAAGCCCTCTTGAAAGGTCCAGAGGGAGAAATCCCGGAGCGACACGGTCTGTCCGGGGCGGAGCACCTCCAAGGCCTTCAAAAAGGCGGGATAATTGACGGTAGATTCACTTTGGACCAGGGTATCATCGTGGTCCAGCACCAAACAGGGGTATTTTCCCATAGTAGCCTCCCGATCGTTTGACAGAAAATGCGTAGGGGTGGATTATAGCAGACGGACAGGCGGATTGCAATAGGGGGGCGAGGAAAATTTATGAGGTGTGTATCTTGCAAACCAAAGCCGCCTGTGATAAAATAGAACAAAAGTTCAGAACAAAATTTCGAGGTGAGAGGATGGAGCAGGGTCAGAAGGTGGAGGTGATCTCGGTTTGCGATACCGGCGGCGGCCTGCGCCCGCTGCGGTTTCGGTTTGAGGGGGAGGACCACCAGCTACATCGGGTGGACATTGACCAGGTCCTCAGCACCCGGGAGGTGTCTTACGTGGGCATTGAAGCCTTCATTTTCCTTTGCAGGGCCAGATGGGAGGAGCGGGAACGGGTGCTGGAACTGAAATACACCATCCGCACCCACTGTTGGAGCTTGCTCAGATGGGTGTATTAGAGAAATCAAAGGGGGCGCCTCAAACCGCAACTTTGAGGCGCCCCCGGGAAAAGATTTAAAGAATGACAACCGGCTTGATGAGATCGCGGGGCTTATCCTTCATCAGCAGCAGCGCCTCTTCCATATGCGCAAATCCCTGGAAGCGGTGGGTCAATAGGCGGGAGGTATCCAGCCGGCCGGTCTCCATCAGAGATGCCAGCTTCTCCATGCGCAGTCTGCCACCGGGCATCAGACCGCCGCGAATGGTTTTGTGCCCCATGCCGCAGCCCCATTCTACCCGCGGAATCCGCACATAGTCGCCGCTGCCCAGGTAGTTGACGTTGCCAATGCATCCGCCGGGCTTTACCATTTCTACGGCCTGGCGGAAGGTGTCGTTATCGCCACCGGCGAGAATCACCCGGTCCACGCCCTTGCCGTGGGTTTGATCCAGGATCTGTTGGACGATGTCGCCCTCTCGATAGTTGATGATGTCTGTGGCGCCATAGGCCTTGGCGGCTTCCACACAAACTGGGCGGGAACCTACGGCAAACAGACGGGAGGCTCCCCGCAGGGCAGCGCCAGCCACGGCCATGAGGCCCACCGGGCCGATTCCAACAACACAGACAGTGTCGCCGAACTGAACGTCCGCCAGCTCTACCCCGTGGAAACCGGTGGGGACCATATCGCTGAGCATCACGGCGGACGCAGGGTCCAGCTGCTCCGGCAACCGGGCGAGGTTGGCGTCTGCCTCATTGACGTGGAAATATTCCGCGAAAACGCCGTCCTTGAAGTTGGAGAACTTCCATCCGGCCAGCATACCGCCAGAGTGCATGGAATATCCGGCTTGAGCTTCCAAGCTGCCCCAATCCGGTGTAATGGCCGGGACAATGACCCGGTCGCCGGGCTTCAGGGTCTTCACCAGGCTGCCTACTTCCACGATTTCGCCCACCGCTTCGTGGCCCAGAATCATGTCAGTCCGTTCGCCGATGGCGCCTTCCCAGACGGTATGGATGTCCGAGGTGCAGGGGGAGACGGCCAGAGGACGCACAATGGCATCCAGAGGCCCACAGGCGGGGACCTCCTTCTCAATCCAGCCGGTCTTGCCGATTCCTAACATCGCAAAGCCTTTCATTCGCATGCGTATCGTCCCTTTCTTATCGATAAATTTGCACTGATTTGTGCAGCCTTATTATATATGGCGGCGCGGCGAATGTCAAGGCCCTTTTTATGGCAAATTAGACGTAGTTTTTCGGAGATGCGACCATTTTTAAGAAAAACAGGGGCGTTTGCATTATGACAAAGCGTGTTGTATTTCATATTGATGCCAACAGCGCGTTCCTCTCTTGGACAGCGGCGCACAAGGTCCTGATTTTGGGGGAGAAGGTGGACTTGCGGGAGATTCCCTCGGCGGTGGTTGGGAACCGAACTTCCCGGCATAGCATCATACTGGCCAAGAGCGGCCCGGCCAAGAAATATGGCATTCACACAGGGGAGCCCCTGTTTCAGGCTCTGGAGAAATGTCCCAACCTCACGGTGGTGGAGCCGGATTATGGCCTGTACGTGGAGTGCTCCCGGCACATGGTGGCGCTGCTGCGCCAGGTAGCCCCGGCAGTGGAGCAATATTCCATTGACGAGGCATGGGCGGACATGACAGGGACGGAGGGCCTATACGGTCCGCCGGTGCAGGCTGCCGAGATGCTCCGGGAGAGGATTCACCGGGAGCTGGGCTTTACGGTCAACATCGGTGTGTCTTCCAACAAGCTCCTGGCAAAGATTGCCGGGGACTTTCAGAAGCCCAACCGGGTCCACAGTCTCTTTCCCGAGGAGATTCCCGGGAAGCTGTGGCCGCTCCCAGTGCGAGATCTGTTTTTGGTTGGACCAGCTACGGAACGGAAGTTGCGCCGCATGGGGATTGGCACCATTGGGGAGCTGGCCCATGCGCCGGTAGATCAGCTCCGCCGGGCGCTGGGAAAGCAGGGGGAGACCATCTGGCATTTTGCCAACGGCCGCAATGCCGACCCAGTGCGCCAGGACCCAATAGAAAACAAGGGTTATGGCAACTCCGTGACCTTGCCCAGAGACGTGACAGACCTGCGTACGGCCCATCAGGTGCTCCTGAGTCTGTGTGAGACGGTGGGGATGCGGATGCGGCGGGACCGCAAAAGTGGCAGCTGCATCACAGTGTCGCTGCGGACGCCGGAATTTCAGGACATTACCCATCAGCGGCAGATGGCCGGGATGACAGATATCACCCAGGAACTCTATGAAGCTGCCTGCCAGGTTTTTGATGAGGTCTGGGATCGCAAAACACCGTTGCGGCAAATAGGCGTTCAGGTTACCAAACTGTCCGGGGAGCGGTATTGTCAGTTCGATCTCTTCTCTCCGGTGGATCCGGTACAGTATGAGCGGAAGGCCAAGCTGGATGCGGCAGTGGATGCACTTCGGGCACAATTTGGTGAGGACGTGATCCGCCGGGCCCGGTTTTTGGGAGCAGAGCTGGACCATATGGCAGGCGGCCTATCCAGAGAGCGGCGGACTGGGGTGACCAAGGAAGTATGAACTTGTGAATGATGCGGAAACAATTTGACTCAATGCTAGGGCACCCTGTAAGAAGACTTGCGCTGACGAGCATAAAATTAGGAGAATTTCACGGATTGGCCTTGAAATTTACAAGAAATATGGTATAATAAAAATACGGGTACATTTTCTGCAAAAATAGCTTTGCTGTAAGGTAAAGCTGTAAAACAAGGAGGGCACGCATATGAAAAAACTCTGCACACTTTTTTTGATGTTGGCTCTGTTGGTTTCTGTCTCTGCCCCGCTTTCTGCGGCTGCCCCGGAAGAGGCTGTTGTGATTTCCGATTTGGAAACTGCAGCCGCCTATGCGTACCTGGATTTGGAGACGGCCTCGCCGGAGCTGGCGGACACCATTCTCGCAGCACGGAACACGATCATCTACCACTCCACATGGGTTGCCGATGGCTACAAGGCTCAAATTGTGGACGTCGCCACTGGTGAAGTGCTGGAGGAGGTTCCCACCTTCTCGGAGCTGTTCCCCGGATGGGACATTCCTGTGGAAACCCCGGCTGAAGAGGCAGCCGACCTTACGCCCCAGGCTACGGAGGAGTTCCCCTGTACCGTCTACCTGAGCCGCCCCAGAGATGGCGTGCTCACAAAGCCGTTTCTCACACTTCCCACCTTGGGCAAGAGCCTGTATACCTATGCGACCTATCTGCAGAACAGCGCAACCTATAATCTGGGTTATGCCAACGGATCCACAGGCAAGTCCTTGGGCTATGCCTCCCAGATTCCCCTTGGCGCCGGATATCGCCTGGAGAGTCCCGGCTACATCCAGTGTAGCGTCCGCGCCAGCACGTACAGCACGCCGGGAAACGCCAGACTGGTGATTGTCCGGTAAAGGCGATTCGTTTTGACTTTGTCACAGTGTAGACCTCCGGCTAACGCTTAGGTAGGTCCGCACCCCCGGCAGAGAATGCGACCCGTATGGCATATCCCGCCCTGCCGGGCCTCCGGCAGGGCAATTGAAAATGAACTGGGGGTTGGATGTATGAAGAGAGGACATGGTTTTATTTGGGCGAAGGCGCTTGTGATACTCTGTGGGGTTCTCCTGTTAGTCGGCTGTGACCGGAGAACGGAGGCCAGCATGCCGGAGCGGCTGACCGAAGTAATACTGGAAACGCCGATGTCATTTGCAACCCGATTTTATCCTATGGATGGGATGACCTGCTTGGACATTACGGCAGGGGAGAACGGCTACCTGCTGCTGGCTCAGGAGAACGACGTCATGCAGGAGATTGCCTTAGATGCTTCCTTCCAAGTGCTGTCCCGGCAGAGTGCCGCGCCGGAGGCCAAGGCCCTGCTGCGGGAGGGAAAGGCGTGCTTCACTTATGAGGGTCAGGCGGAAACCGGATTTTCGGTGCGCCAAAACGGGGAGGAAAAATTTACGGTACAAGGTGAGCCGAATTGTCAAATGGCCGCCGTGGGCCAGACGCTGTACCTGGTGACGGCGGGGCAGTTGTATGTAGATGGACAGCAGGTATCTCTACCGGAGAACTGGTCCGCAACGGGACTGCTGAAGCTGAAAGGCCAAATGCTGGTAGCGCTGGCCTCTCATGAGGGGGAGGTTGAGATCTCGTTCCTCTATCCGGTTTCTCCCAACCTGCGGGAAGTGGCTGCGCCGGAGGAGGGAACATCATTTTCCGGTTTGGCGGGATTGTGCAGTTGGGACGACTCCTATGGCTACCTTCTCCGGGAAAACCAGATATGCCGGACGGATGGGGAGGAGTTAATTGTGTACATAGATCTGACTCAGCAGAATCTAGATGGGGCACAGCTTCTTCGAATCCTTCCCTTAACAGGTGGAAAGCTTCTGCTTCTATGGTCGGATGGCTTCACAGTCTGCACGCCTACATTGGAGTAATGCGTTCGGCTGGTGTTTTGCTTGCTGTAGAATGACTAGTTTGGTATGCTACCCCCGCAAGAGACAGAGAAAAAGCAAAACTGTCTTTTGCGGGGGTGATGCCATACCAAAAATAAACGTAGCTCTGAAGATGGTTGGGATTCCAATAAGATAAACATAAGATGCGAGTAGGCCATATACCAGGAGGGGTATTTTATGTATAAAAATCGCAATCACGATCAGGCGCCTGAAAAAACTTATTCTAGAATGTTTTTTGGTACATTAAAAACACAAGTACATATACAGGGAAGCAGATGTCGGATGTTGTAGCGTGTGCAATTTGTGGCCAAGAAATTCAACGACCAATAGAGTACTATCCTTGCATGTATATTGGTTTTATGCTGCTGTCGATTGCGACATGCGCAGTCATAGAGATAATATATAATATTATTTCGTGCACAATCATAGATGTAATTTTTCTTTTTATACTAGAGCGTATATTACTATTTATACTAATGGATATACCGTCTGCAATGATTTTAACATTTGGGAAATGGAGACCATTACCGCCATATTTGGAGAAGTCTATCAGGCGGACGGAGCTATTAAGAAGAGAAGGATACGCCAGGTTGTGGAAGGCAGTTTTATCGTTTATTGTAGGGAGAGTGATAGGGGCGCTTCTATTTTTCCAATAAAAAGTGCGCAGGTGGACACCATATACGGAGTATGAAACTGAAATGGTTAGCAAGTAGGTTGCTTCCAGAGACACGAATATAAGGAAATTCCCAGTGGCCGGGCTTGATTATGAGTTGGGCCACTGGGGAGTTTTTTAATATTTCAAAAAATTAACCGCCGGGCTACGGGAATCAAGTTGGCGAAGGAATACAAAAGTCAGGTTGACAATATATGGAAAAGGTGGTAGAGTTCAAGGAGAAGAGATGGTTTCAGGGAAAAACATATGGGGCAGGAAAGGAAAGCTGGGATCATCGGAAGAAAAAGAAAGAAAAGGGGAAGAGAGAAATGAAGAAAACAGGGTTGCGGATTTTGGCGTGGATCTTGGCAGTGCTTATGACGGCGCAGGTGGCGCCTGTGGAGGTACGGGCGGAGGAGGCCGTGGGAGGCCAGGCGGCGGAGGTTTCCGGGGGAGCGCTCACGGAGGAAGTGGCCCCAGGAGAAGCGAGGAGCCGTGTGCTGGGAGAGGTGACGGAGAACCGGGAGGAGGAAGAGAAGCATTTCCGGATGGAAGACGGGAGCTTCGTAGGGGTGAACTACGGGGTGCCGGTGCACTATGCCCAGGGGGAAGAGTGGAAGGACATTGACAACACGCTGGTGATCCAGGAAAACGGGATGCGGACGGCGGCGCAGGAGGAAGGGACGGAGGCACCCCGGTATGTGGCGGTGAACGGAGAGGAGAGCCGTGGGTTTGCGGGGAATTTGGGGAGCGGATTTCTGTTTTCGGCCAACACGGGGGAAGAGGGGATGGAGTTTTCCCTGGTAAGCCCGGAGGAGGAAGAGACAGTTCCGGCCACGGAAGCCGAGACGGTTCCGGAGACGGAAGCAGCTACAGAAGGGGCGATAATTCCGGAGACGGAAGCGGCTACGGAAGCTGCGACAATTCCGGAAAGGGAAGCAGCCACAGAAGGGGCAACGGATCCAGAGACGGAAGGAGCGACCGAGGCGGCGACAATTCCGGAAAGGGAAGCGGCCACAGAAGGGGCGACGGCTCCGGAGACAGCGACCGAGGCGGCAACCGTCGGGGAGACAGAAGGCGTGGAGCCGGGAGTGCTTCCGGAGGCGGAAACGGCCTGGGAGGCAGCAGAGCAGGCGGCTCTGACGGAGGAGCCGGTGGGTGAAAGGGAAGAGGTGGCCACGGAGCCGGAGACAGACCCGGTTACCGGGCTGGAGGAGGCCCAGGAAGCCACAGAGACGGCGCAAGGGGAGGCCCCGGAGGAAACGGTACCGGAAACCATTGCGCCCACCACGGAAGCTACAGAGCCGGAGGAGACGGAACCGGAGACGGAGGGCCAACTGCCCTACAACCGGGAGGCGGTGGCTCAGATTTCTTACCCGGATCGGAAGGAAGCGGCTCCCACCGGTTTTGCCGGTCTGGTTGCCTCGGTGCAGAATCTGTTCCGGGGAGAGGCCGGCGAGGAGGAAGCGTCTCTGAGCCAGCAGATTACCCCCACCCGTCTTCGGACCCAGGTGGTGTATGAGGAGGTCTACCCCGGTGTGGACTTCCAGTATGAGCTGTACAGCTACCACATCAAGGAGACCATTCTGGTGAAGGAGCCTCTGTCCAGCGGCTACGCCTTTTCCTTCCGCCTGAAACTCCAGAGGCTCACTCCGGAGCTGCTGGAGGATGGCTCTGTCGCCTTAAACAAGGAAACCGGAGAGAGGGTATACTGGATTCCGGCCCCCTACATGGAGGATGGACAGGGCGCCTGTTCCGAGGCAGTGGAATACCGCCTGACCCGGGAAGAGGAGGGGAGCTGGATTCTGACGGTGACGGCAGACCGGACCTGGATGGAGGCGGAGGACCGGGTTTACCCGGTAGCGATTGACCCCACCCTCATTGACCAGACCAAGTCCACAGACTTCGAGGGGACGGTCTGCACCACTGGCATGAACTATATCATTAAAGATGAAAAGTTTGCCTGTGGGTATCACGGAGATTACGGACAGATGGAAGTCTTCTTCCGCCTGAATCAGTACCCGGATATTCCGGAGGGACATACGCTGGTGCGGGCCTATGCAGGGTTGTATCAGAATGACTGGCGCTCGGGCGTGGATAACAAGTATGATGGCAGTGCGATTTTGTATATGCAGGCCAACACGGAGAACAAGACGCTGGACAGCAATCTACGGTGGGGAACAAAGCCCAAATGCGGCCCGGTGCTGGACTATGTGGAGGCCAGCTATCATACGATTAATACCATTCATTTATGGGATATCACACCGGCAGCGAAGGAGTGGTATGCAGATCAGAGTAGCAATTACGGTTTGGCGCTGACCTCCAACGCAACGTCCAGCAACAAATGCCGGGCTTGGTTCTCCTGTCACAACGTATATTTCGTGGTGAGCTATCGGAGCACCAACGGCATAGAGCCTTATTATACATACCAAACCTATGGGGTAGGCAACGGCGGCACGGCATACCTGTCGGATTACACGGGACAGCTGACGGTGTGTAAGGAGCTGGCGTCCTACGCCTCCACGGTGAACCCCTTCAGTCTGGAGCTGGTGTACAACAGCAGCTATGCCATGAAGTATGGGGAGGAGAATTACGATGCAGGTGGTCAACAGGGCCTGGGGATGCACCTTGGTGCCGGGGTACACCTGAATGTGATGCAAAGGGTGGAGAAGGTGGAGCTGCAAAGCGACATTGAGCCGGACCAGAAGAAGACATACCTGAAGTATACAGACGGAGACGGGACAGCCCACTATTTCTCCCAGGATGAGGAGAAAAAGGACGGCCTTTACTATGACGAGGATGGCTTGGGACTGAAAATAGACGAATATGTTCCCAATTACTATCGGATGACAGATGATAAAAACAACGCGCTGGTATTTGTCAACGGGCATCTGCTGCATATGGAAGACGCCAACGGGAATCTAATTCGGCTTTACTATGTGTACAGCGATGGCACCAGCGCCAGCAACGGTTATCCCAGCAGCAGCGGGAGCCGAATCACCCGGATTGTGCAGAAGAATCAGGGCTGCTCGGAAATCACGGTGGCAACGCTGAACTATGACAGCGCCAAGTATCTGACCAGCGTGAAGGATGGTGCGGGGCGGACCTACACCCTGGGTTACAAGGACAAGAAGCTGGTGAGCATCAGCCGGGATGGGACGCTGCTGGCACAGTATGGCATGTGCAAGGAGAACTCCACATCACCGGACACGCGGATGCGGTATGTGTATGACGCGGAGGCCCACTATGGGGTGCAGTTCCAGTACAAGGACGGCCAGGTGCGATGGGTCCAGGAGATCACAGAAGCAACCTCATACACAAGCACAGCCCAAACGGGAGCGCTGATAGAGATGAACCACCGGGTGAAGGGGCAGACGAAGTACCGGGACTACGGAAACGACCGGCGATACAACACCAGCGACGACCTTCTGACGTATTACACCTTTGACTACGCCGGCCGGACGGTGAATGCGTACACCACGGATAACGGGGGGAAGCTGTTGGGAGCCAGCAACGCGGTATACAGCGGCGTGGGGACCCTGGACCGCCGGAACAACCGGACGCTGAAGACGGCGACAGTGGGCGTATCGGCCATGAACGAGCTGCGGAACCACGGGTTTGAGAAGAGCAGCCCGGCGTGGACGCTGACAGGAGCGAACGGAACGGATAGCAACATTGTAACGAAAGCCATGACAGGAAGCGAACTGGTACGGACAGGACAGAATGCCTGCAAGGGCTGGGTCCGCCCGGGGAAGAGCAACACCATATCTGTCACCCGGAGCAGCGAGCCGCTGGCTGCAGGGCATGCGTACACGTTTTCTGCCTATGTGAATACATCCCAGTGTACATCTTTTAATGGCAAGGGCGTATACTTGCAGGTGACAGGGAATGGGATCAACCAAGAGAGTGAGTATTTGAATTATCAGAGCAGCCAAGAGGTAGACGGGGGCTGGGTGCGGTTGAGCGTGACGTTTATCCCGCCGGAAAAAGGGACATACACGGTGGGGATCTATAACAACGGAGCAGGGCCGTACTTCTATGTGGATGATGTGCAGCTGGAACGGGGAGAGGCGCCATCCAATGTGAATTTGGTGGAAAATGGAGATTTGCAGTACTGGGGCGTGGACTGGACGGAAGGGCCTGCATCCAAGTACTACAAAGGTGTTGGGTTATTTGAGGAAGGAGAATATGCGCATAGCATCCGCATCATAGGAGACGCATATACGGAGAGCTGCGGGTATCAGGAGATTCCGATATACCAGACCGGGAAGAGCTATGTGCTGTCCGGGTGGGCAAAAGCGGACGCGGTGCCAGATAACGAGGAGAAGGCGGAAGGAGAGGATGCGGCAGCCCGGGACAAGTACAAGCAGTTTGGTCTGCGAGCGGAGGTGACCTATAGCGACAACAGCAAGGAGTATCACTATGTGCCCTTCAACCCGGATGTGAGGGAGTGGCAGTATGCCTCCCTGGCCATTGTGCCGAAGAAGGCCAACACCCAGGTGAAGAGCATCCGTGTGATCTGCGCCTACGAACGGAACGGGAACGTGGCGTATTTTGACAATCTGTCCCTGACCCAGGAAGTGGCGCAGACGATGAAGTACGACAAGGACGGGAAGCTGGTGTCGGTGAAGTCCACAGGGAACGAGGAGGAGAGCAGCGAGTATGAAAACGGGAACCTGAAGGAGCTGGTAACCGGGGGGAACGGGACGTATCACTACGACTATGACGACAAGCACAACCTGAAATCTGTGACGAATGACTATGTAAAGGATACTTTGAGCCATGACGGGATGGGAAATGTCCTGAGTTCCACCATAGAGTCAGCCAAAACCAGCGCAGGGAAGATTGTAAGCAGCAGCACCTATGCCAACAATGGGAACTTGCTGGGGAGCGTCACCCAGCGTGGGAATACCACCAGGTATGGGTACAGCGGTGCGTTCCACAAAATGACGGGCCTGAAGTCAGAGGTGACAGACCCCAGCGGAGTGAAGGCCAGCTATACCTATGACGCGGCAGGACGGCCTAAGAGCACCAGCATCAACAGCGGGAATCTGGGGACGGTGAGCTATGATTACACGAAGTCCCTTCTGACGAAGATCACCCGGAGCGCCAGCGGGAAGAGCCAGGTGTACAATCTGACCTATGATGCCTTTGGGAACATGACGAAGATGGCGGTGGGAAGCCGGACCCTGATGACCTACGAGTACGGGGGAAAGAATGGCCTTCTGACGAATCAGACCTACGCCAACGGAGCCAGCACCAGCTTCCAATATGACGCCCTGGGACGGTCCACGAAGACGACCACGTCAGATGGGGACCAATACACCTACAAGTACAGCGGAAGATGTGCTGAGGGGGATCTGAATATGAAAACTATGTTTTACGATATGGAAGTTCATGTACACTCAGGAGAACGGTGTGCCTTTTACTTTAATATGAAAAAACCAGATACATTTTTAGTCGGGTCTGTTGTACATTGGGAACAAGAGGGACATGTTTTGGTGAAGCTCTTGGACCCGACTGGCCAGGCAGATGGATGGTTTCTTTTTTCACCTGCCTTTCTGTACCGGATGGAGCAGAATACTTGCTATTTGAGGCAACTTCCCCAAATAGACTCGCAACATGAGGACCTGGCGGAGGGGAAATCAAATTGGGATACGTTGCTGCACCATGCCAAAGAACGGGGGGAGGGAGTCCAGATTCTCAACAGGTCTGGGAAACGGCTCATCAGTGGTCTGGTGACACATTATACAGACCGGGCGGTTGTTGTGCAAAGCATTGGACGAGATGGGGTAGTTGGAAGCGTTCGCAGCATTTATAAAAGCAGAATTGGTTGCCTGTTTTGCGGCACGGAATCTGAGCAAAAGCGAATGCGCCGGTATTGGGAGGTGCAGCATGTGGGGAGAGTTTGATTTGCTGGAGCGGGATTGTTTGCTACAGTTTCATATAGACAAGAGCGCCCCGGATACTTTTGTGGTGGGAAAAGCAGTGGGATTTTTTGACGATTTCTTTTTGGTTCAAAAAGTATCTCCCCGTGGGGAGTGGGATGGATTTGGACTGTATCCAAACTCTGACCTGGTCGCTGTGAGCCAAGATGCGGAATATCTGGGCATGCTGGCAAGGCTTCTGGAGCGAAAGAACCAAACTCCACCACCTGTTCCAAAGTTGGCAGAGACGGGGCTGAAAACAGTTTTGATGCACGGCATGGAACATAACCGTATGGTAGGACTGGAACTTTACAAAAGTGGTAATCAGGACGTGGTGGGGTATGTGCTGGCACAGTCAAATTTGTGTGTTTGCCTGAGACAAGTTGGCCCATTTGGGGAAGCGGACGGCGTCTGCTATGTTAAGACCAGTGCCATAACCCGCGTATATTTGGAAGATGGGGACTTGCTTTGCCTGGAACTGTTATCCCAGGATGCAGACGGTTCTGCATCCGGAACATAGGGATGAGCCAAACGGATGTGGGCGAGAGCTGGTCTCTTGGGATTTTAGAAGTTTCTGAGCAGGATCAGACAACTTGCTGTGCCACATGGTATATTTTAGTTCAAAAGGTCTCTTTTGCCTGGCGGGAAAAAGAGACCTTTTGGCGTGATAGGCGCGCCCATTTTCGCTGCCGCTCTCAGTTTTGCACCCAACTCAAAGCATAAACCAGGGAAGTGTTTACGTTTTGAAAAGGAGAGGCAAGGGGGGGGGGAGCAGATGGTGATTCTGTCAAAAGGCGCCGGAGCAAAGCGGGCTTTGCTCCGGCGTGGTGGCACCCCCGGCGAGACTCGAACTCACTACATTCCGCTTAGGAGGCGGACCCTCTATCCTGGTGAGGTACGGGGGCTTGGGGAGAGGGGAGTTAGGGAACTCGACCTAAAATATTGTAGCGGATGCGGGTGTTCCTGTCAAGCATCCGGCAAAAAAACAGGGAGAAATCCGCTATGATAAGGTGGCGTCGTAGATGGCATTTTTGGGAAGGCCCGTTTCCAGAGCGGCCTGACGGGCAGCGTCCTTCCTGGAGAGTCCTTCTTCTATGAGCGTCAGGGCCCGATGCGCTGCCTCTTCCAAGGTGCTGACGGGGGCGTGCTCCGGCGTGGCGCCCGCCAGGACCAGGACGAATTCCCCTTTGGGTGCTGCCTGACGGTACCGCTCCGCAGCCTCGCCCAGTGTGGTGCGGATCACTTCCTCGTGGAGCTTGGTCAGCTCCCGGCACAGGGAGACCCGGCGGTCCGGACCGAAGACGGCGGACATATCTTCCAAAGTGGCCAGTAGCTTGTGAGGCGCTTCGTAAAACACCATGGTGCGGGTCTCTGTCTGCAGGGCCTCCAAATGCTGATTCCGGCTCTTTTTTGCTGTAGAGAGAAAGCCCTCGAAGGTGAAGCGCCCTGTGGGCAAGCCGGAAATGCTGAGGGCCGTAATCACGGCGCAGGGACCGGGGACGGCGGAGACGGGGATGCCAGCTTCAGCGCATTGCCGGACCAAGTCCTCACCTGGGTCAGAAATGGCAGGGGAACCGGCGTCCGACACCAGGGCGCAGACCTCCCCGGCCTGAATTCGATCCAGGATTTTCCCGCCGCTGGAAGCTTTGTTGTGCTCATAATAGCTCACCAGGGGCTTTTTTAGCTCCAGGTGGTTCAGCAGCTTCAGGGTGACCCGGGTGTCTTCTGCTGCAATGAAATCTGCCTGGGCCAGGATTTCCCGGCAACGGACAGAGATATCCCCCAGGTTGCCAATGGGGGTGGGAACCAAGTAGAGCATTCCGGCCATAGTCAGTCTCCTAAGTGGTAGATTTCCCGGTATCGGGATGTGGGGGAACCATCAGGGTGGAATAAAATGAGATCCGGTAGCAGGCGTAATCCTGGCTTTGCCCCCTTACGGCACTGCAGCAGGACCAAGCTGGCCGAGGAAGCGGGCCTGTGGCGCACCAGCTGCAGTAGCTTGGGCTCCAAGTTCCATTGACGGCCCAGAGCCATGAGATCGGCCAGGCGCTCCGGCCGGTGAACCAGAAAAAAGTCTCCTCCAAAGCGCAGGAGCCATGACGCGGCCTGGTACACATCAGAAAGGGTGCAGGCGCTTTCCTGCCGGGCCTGGGACCCTGCCACCCCAGAAGAAGGGAGTCCGCCAGAAAAATAAGGGGGATTGGAGACGGCGCAGGAGAAAGCGCCCCCCGGCAGTATGGTCCGCACCTGCCTCAGGTCCCCCAGGACGCTCCGTAGCCGGCCCAGCCCGTTCCGGTCAATGTTTTCCAGAGCTGCCTGATGGGCCTGCTGACAGAGCTCCACGCCGGTGACGGTGCAGTCTGAGTATCTGCCGCAGAGCAGGAGCCCCAGCACACCCCCGCCGGACCCCAGATCCGCCACCTGGGCAGCTTTCGGAAGGCGGACAAAATCGGCCAGCACCATGGAATCTGTGCTCAAAGGGAAGCTCTCACCCGGTGCAAAGGTGAGGCCGCCCCAAAGTGTATCCATTGTCATAGAATAAAGGATGGGGCTGTCTCAAACGGACTTTGAGACAGCCCCGGCAAGGACAGTACTTAGGCCTCTTCAATGGCCTCATTGGGGCAGGTGTCAGCGCAGGTGCCGCAGTCGACGCACTGATCGGCGTCGATGACGTACTTGTCGTCACCCTCTGTGATGATGCCCATGGGGCAAGCGTCGGCGCAGGCGCCGCACTTGACGCAAGCGTCAGTAATCTTGTAAGCCATGCTCGTTTCCTCCAAATGTAAATTTATGTACAGCCAGGGGCGTACATAGGTGTATGCAAGGCTATTCTAGCATGTTTTTCACAAAATGCAAATGAAATTTCCGTTACATCAGAAAAAAGATGGAAACAGGGGCCAGTATATTCCGAAGTAGCCATGGATAGAATCCACTGGGTGAGGTGAGAAATTTGGCAGCAGTTTCCTATGAGCGAAAAACCCGGCAGCTTTTGATTCGTGCAGCGGCGGAGGCTCGGGCCTTGGGGCACAGCTATGTGGGCAGCGAGCACCTGCTGTTAGGCCTCTTAACCCAGACGGATACCTTGGCAGGGCGGATATTGCGGAGCGCGGGCCTCCAGGCGGAGACACTGCGGCTGATGGCGGCGGCTCTGTGGGGCAGAGGAGCGCCGGGCCTGCGGCTGCCTCAGGGCCTGACCCCAGGCGCGCGGAGGGTTCTGCGCCAGGCAGCGGGAGAGGCGCGCCATACGGGGAGTGGCCGCATCCGGCCGGAGCATGTGCTCCTGGCTCTGGCAAGGCAGCAGGAGGCCTCCGGCCGGCAGCTCATGGAGCTGTCCGGTATCTGTGTAGACGGGGTATTTACCCAAACCATTGACCGGGTAAACCGGCATCGGGAGGAAAAGCGGAAAGGGAAGGTGGAGACTACGAAACTTTTGGAACAATTCAGCGAGGACCTGCTGGAAAAGGCTTCGTCCATGGAGCCCATCATCGGTCGGGAACGGGAGCTGGAGGCAGTCATCGGCATTCTGAGCCGGAAAAACAAGAACAATCCTGCCCTCATCGGCGAGCCGGGTGTGGGGAAAACGGCCATTGCTGAGGCCCTGGCGCAGCGGATGGTAGCAGGCCGGGTGCCGGTGCAGCTCCGGGATAAGCGGCTCCTGAGCCTCAACATGGCGAATTTGGTAGCAGGAACCAAGTACCGGGGGGAGTTCGAGGAGCGGGTACGGGATTTACTCCAGGAGATCCGCCGGGCAGGCAATGTGATTCTGTTTGTGGATGAAATGCACACCATTGTGGGGGCCGGGGCTGCAGAAGGCGCCATTGACGCCGCCAATATTCTAAAGCCTGCCCTGGGACGGGGGGAGCTGCAAATGCTGGGGGCCACCACCCTGGCCGAATACCGGAAATACATTGAGAAGGACCCGGCCTTGGAGCGGCGCTTTCGTCCGGTTCTGGTGGAAGAGCCCAATGCAGAGGAGGCTCTGGCCATTTTAAGGGGCATTCGGGGCGGCCTGGAGCGGCACCACCATATGAAAATCACCGATGAAGCGCTGCAGGCGGCGGTGGAGATGTCCCGGCGGTACCTGCCGGAGCTGTTCCTGCCGGATAAAGCCATTGATCTCCTGGATGAGGGGGCTGCCCGGGCTCACCTGGAGGAGATGCGGGCGTCCAAGGGGGCCTATGAGCAGGAAAAGGAATCCTTGGAGCTGGAGCTTAGCGATGCCGTCCGGGACAGCCGGTTTGAGCGGGCGGCAGAACTGCGGGATCGCATGCACTGGATGCTGAGCCGGGGGGGCGACAAACGGGGGCGCATGGTGACGGCGGCGGACATTGCAGGGGCTGTATCGGCCCGGACGGGGATTCCTGTGGGGAATCTGGCCATGGAGGAGCGGCAGAAGCTCCTGGGTTTGGCCGATGCCCTGGCCGGCCGGGTCATTGGCCAGAGCGAAGCGGTGGAGGCGGCCGCCGCTGCAGTCCGCCGGGGCCGCAGCGGCCTGGCGGATCACAACCGGCCCATTGCCTGTATGCTCTTTACCGGGCCCACCGGTGTGGGTAAAACAGAGCTCTGCCGGGCCTTGGCTCAGGAGCTTTACGGCAGCCAGGAGGCCATGATCCGGCTGGATATGACGGAATACATGGAGAAGCAGTCGGTCTCCCGCCTCATTGGCGCGCCTCCCGGCTATGTGGGCCATGAAGAGGGAGGCGTCTTGACGGAGAAGGTACGGTGGCGGCCCTACAGCCTGATCCTCTTTGACGAGCTGGAGAAGGCCCACCCGGATGTGACAGGCATTCTCCTGCAGGTGATGGAGGACGGCGTCCTCACAGACAGCCTGGGCCGCCAGGTGAGCTTTAAAAACACCTTGGTGGTTATGACTTCCAACTTAGGTGGAGGCAGGCGGGAGGGAGAGGGCCTGGGATTCTTGCCCGGTTCCCGGGAAGACCGGGTCCAGGACTGTCTGAAGGATCATTTTACCCCGGAGTTTTTGGGCCGCATTGACAAGGTGGCGGTGTTTCGCCCATTGAGCCGGGAATCCCTGGAGAAAATTGCAGATAATCAGCTGACCAGGCTCCAGGCGCGGGCGGAGAAGAACGGGCTGCATTTGTGCTTTGCCCCGGAACTGCCAGGCGTTCTGGCTGGTGCGGCAGCTCCGGGGCCCGCCAGATTCGCCGGAATCTCCAGAATCAGATTGAAAATCCCCTGTCCCAGTACCTGCTCCTGAACCCTCCAGGCACCAGGACGGTAAAGATTCAGTGGGATTTCTCCCAAAACCAACCGGAATTTACCCAGGAACGCCAGTAAGTTGACTGACGGCTCAGAAGGAATCAACAGCGGGGGGAACCATGAAAAAATGAGGTTTCTCCCGCTTAATATTTTTTGCACTGGTGCGGCAGCGCCCTGGCTTCCCACGGGAGGAAGGTGCGAAGCGCCATAGGATCTCATCACTTGCCACTGACAAGTACAGAGAGTGAAAACTGGGATGTCTCCTGTGGAGGCGAGGTGAAGCGGAGAGGGGCAGCTGGTCCGTGGCGAAAACAAGGGGCATTTGTACGCTGGAAGAAAATGTCAGAATTCCGCGAACATACGTTTAAAAACTTGGGAGTTTGTAGGAAATGACCGGAAAATCCGCAAAATTTTCTATCAGCTTCTTGGAAAAAGAGATTGATTTTTTCCTGGCCCGGGGTTATACTACAACTACGTGGAGCGTCAGGGTAAAAATGTGGAGCAAAGTGGAGCGAGGTGAGAACGATGATCGGCAAGTACACGGCAAAGGTGGACGAGAAAGGCAGGTTGTTTGTTCCCGCCAAGCTGCGGGGGGAGCTGGGGGAGACCTTTTTTGTCACCATCGGCACCAACGGCGGCCGTCGCTGCCTCACCGTTTACACCCAGGCCGGGTGGGAGAGTCTTTGCGCCCGGTATGATGCCCTGCCCCTGTCCCAGAAGTCCGGCACCACCAGCTTCCTGTTTTCCAACGCAGTGGAGTGCAGCCCGGACAAGCAGTTTCGCTTCCTTGTTTCGTCCAATCTCTACCAATATGCCGGGATCGACCGGGATGTGGTGATTGTGGGCCGGGCAGGCCAGGCGGAGATCTGGGACGCCGATACTTATGCCGAATTCGAGCAGGCGATGCTGACCCCGGAGAATCTGCTCGCGTCTCTGGAGGCCATCGGACTGTAATGGAATTTCAACATAAGTCAGTGCTCCTTTCCCAGTGCCTGGAGGCGCTTGCTGTGAAGCCCGATGGCATTTATCTGGACGGCACCCTGGGGGGAGCCGGACATTCCAGCCAAATTGCCAAGCGCCTGACCACAGGCCGCCTCATTGGGGTGGACCGGGATGAGATTGCACTTTGCGCAGCCCGGCAGCGGCTTGCGCCTTACATGGACCGCGTGACTTTGGTTCACGCCAATTTTCAGGACCTGGACCGGATTTTACAGGATCTGGGCATTCCGGCAGTAGACGGAATTCTGCTGGATTTGGGCGTGTCGTCCCCCCAGCTGGATGACGGTCAGCGGGGGTTTTCCTATATGGAGGACGCCCCCTTGGATATGCGCATGGACCGCAGCGCCGGGTTGACTGCCTTTGAAGTGGTAAACACCTGGCCCCGGGAGGAGCTGCGCCGGATTCTTTATGCCTATGGTGAGGAACGTTACGCTCCCCAGATTGCCGCGGCCATAGACCGCCGCCGCGCCGCTGCCCCAATCTCCACGACCCTGGAGCTGGTGGACGTCATCCGCTCGGCAATGCCTCCCCAGGCTCTGCGGGAGAAACAGCACCCGGCCAAGCGTAGCTTTCAGGCCATTCGCATTGCAGTCAATGATGAACTGACCGCAGTGGAGCGGGTGATGGGAGACGCAATTTCCCGTCTGGCCCCCAGGGGCCACCTGGCTGTGATTACCTTCCACTCTCTGGAAGACCGAATTGTGAAAAATGCTATGCAGGATGCGGCAAAGGGCTGCACCTGCCCGCCGGAGTTTCCGGTTTGTGTCTGCGGTAAAAAGCCGCAGGTGAAGCTCCTCACCCGTAAGCCGGTGACGGCCAGCCGGGAGGAGCTGGAGGACAATCCCAGAGCCCGCAGCGCCAAGCTTCGGGCCTGTGAAAAGCTTTGATTTTGAATGGGAAGAGAGGGCCAGGCTGTGGCGCAGGACAGACGCAAAATAGAATACCGCACCCAAGGCTCTGCGGCCTATGACCCCTCATTCTACGTAAGCGAGGAATCGGTCGCCCAGCAGATTCCTGCTGCCAAGCCCCGTCCCCGGCACAGAAAACAGCCGGTGGCCCGGCAAAAGATGGTGGTGTCGCCCTTTGCCCTCCTGGGCATTGCGGTGTCACTCCTGATGCTGGTGTTGGTGCTTTTTGGCTATGCACAGGTCTACGAATCTGCCAGCCAGCTGGGCGAGATGCGGGACACCGTGGCGGAGCTCCAGGAGGAAAACCGGAAGCTGCAAAACGAATACGACAGCAGCATCAATCTGGAGAAAATCGAGACCAGGGCGAAGGAACTGGGAATGCAGCAGCCTACCGCCAAGCAGTCTGTGACGCTGCATATTCCCGCTGAGGATACGGCGGTGATTGCGCCTCAGGCTTCTACCAACCCCTTCCGGGCTGCCTGGGACGCCATTGTGGAGACCTTCCAGGGCCTGCTGGAATATTTGCACTGAGCCGGACATACAGTTTCACATAGGTTTGTACGCGGTGGGCAGTGAGGTATGTCTCGCTGCCCACCGGTTGCACAGACCTAAATCCAGAAAGTACCAGGTGGCGCTATGAAATCCAAATCCAATGCAGAACAGGAAAAGAGAAAAAAACAGGGAAGGCAGGAGCGCATCCGGGCCGACCGTGGCATGCTGAGCCGCACCGGAGTGATTTTAATCCTGTGCGGCATTGTCGCATTTTTGCCTGTGGTGGGAATGCTCACCAATTTGATGGTCTTCCGCCACGACGAATATTCTGAAAAGGCGTTAAACAACCAGACCCGCACCACCACCGTCACCGCCTCCCGGGGTAGCATTTACGACCGGAATATGAATGTGATGGCGGTGTCCACCAGCGTGGAGAATGTGTTTCTGGATCCGAAGGAGCTCCATGACAACCAGGTGGATCTGAACCTGGTGGCCAATACCCTGGGGGAGATTTTAAATCTGGACCCGGCCTGGATTCAGGAGCAGGCGTCGGATATCACCATGCGCTATAAGATGCTGGCCACCAAGCAGCCTGACGAAGTGACCTCCAAGATCCGGGATTTCATTGTAGAAAACGACATCATCGGCATCCACCTGGAGCCGGATTCCAAACGGACCTACCCCTATTCCAGCCTGGCCGCCCAGGTGATTGGCTTTACCAACTCCAGCAACGTGGGTGCAGAGGGGATTGAGGCCTATTACAACAACACCCTTCAGGGAACTGCCGGAAAGGTCATCACTACCAAGGGCAATTATGAGACGGAGATGCCCTATTCCTTTGAAAAATACTACGAAGCCTCCGATGGCAACAGCGTGGTGCTGACCCTGGACACCACGGTGCAGTACTACCTGGAGAAGAATATGGAGGCTGCCGTTGAGAAATATGATGTGCAGAATGGGGCGTTTGGCCTCGTCATGAATGTCAAAACCGGGGAAGTTCTGGGGATGGCTACTCTGGGCGGCTATGATCCCAACAACTATCTGGAGATCGGAGACCCGGCGGTGCAACAGGAGCTGGACCGGCTGAAGGGAGCTTATTCCACCCTGCAGGAGGGAAGTGAGGCCTACGACAAGGCGGTCAACGCCTATCAGGAGGCCTTGATTGCGGCCCGGCTGGCCCAGTGGCGCAACCGGGTGGTCTCCGACGGTTACGAACCCGGCTCCACCTTTAAAACCATCACCATGGCCGCAGCCATTGAGGAGGGGACTACCACCGTAAACGACAGCTTCTACTGCGGCGGGTCGGAGATGTTTGTAGAACGTGGCAGTACGCCTCTGCACTGCTGGCGGCATTCCGGCCACGGCGCGGAGAGCACCTTTCAGGCTCTGCAGAATTCCTGCAACATCGCCTTTGCCCACATCGGCTTAAAGCTGGGCGGTGAGAAATTCTATGAGTATGTGAAGGCCTTTGGCTTGCTGGAGCCCACGGGGCTGGGTATGTCCGGCGAGTCCGGCGGCGTCTTCTTCCCCAAATCCACCATTACCGATTCTTCTGCCGATGGCTACGGCGCGGCGCTGATTGCCGGCTCCTTTGGCCAGACCTTTAAGGTGACACCAGTGCAGCTGGTCCGGGCGATTTCTGCTGTGGTGAACGGCGGATATCTGATGCAGCCCTATGTGGTCAGTGAGATTCTGGATGACAGCGGCAATGTGGTGGAAAAAACAGAGCCTACCGTCATCCGTCAGGTGATCAGTGAGGAAACCAGTTCTATCATGCGGGACATGATTCTCTCTGTGGTGGAGGAAGGTACGGCGGGAAATGCCAAAATTGCCGGATATTCCATTGGCGGCAAAACCGGTACATCGGAAAAAGTTGATGTTTACGACGAGAACGGCGAAGCAGTAGACGATAAAATTGTGTCATTTGTGGGGATTGCGCCTATGGATGATCCGCAGTATATTGTACTGGTGGCTCTGGACACCCCTTCGACAGAGACCGGCTATTATATTTCCGGCGGCGTCATGGCTGCCCCCACGGTTCGGGGCGTTCTGGAGGATATCCTGCCCTATTTGGGCGTGTCCCGGGATTATACCGGCGTGGACATGAGCAGTGTGGAGGTGGATATGCCTTCCCTCACCGGCATGACCGAGCAGGAGGCTAAGGCGGCCCTGCAAGACGAGAGTCTGACCTATGAACTGGTGGGAAGCGGCAGCACGGTGACCGGCCAAATCCCTCAGGCAGGGGCGAAGCTGCCAGGCAATTCCGAGGTCATCTTGTATATGGGGCAGGAACCGCCGGAGGATCTTGTCACCGTGCCGGATTTCACCGGTATGACCATTGGCCAGGCCAATCAGGCTGCGGCCAACGCAGGGCTCTACATTCTGGTCAAGGGCGCCACAGAGGACAGCGGCTACGTCACGGCCACCGGCCAGGACGTGGAACCGGGAACCTCAGTGGTGCGGGGCTCCACCATCCGTGTGGACTTTGTGGACCACACGGCACAAGACTAAATGAAAAGGAGACGGCAAGATTGAAGCTGTCTGAACTGCTGCAGGGGGTGGAGGTTCTGACCTCCACTGCCCCGGCCACCTGGGACATCACTGGCGTGGCCTATGATTCCCGGGAGGTTCAGCCGGGAGACGTCTTTGTGGCGATTTCCGGCTTTGCCACCGATGGCAACCGGTATATTGACAAGGCCATGGCTCGGGGGGCCAGGCTGGTGGTGACGGAGAGAATTCCCACAGAGCCGGCGCCCTATGTTCAGGTGCCCTCCGCCCGCCGGGCTTTGGCGCAAATGGGCGCAAATTGGTACGGTCACCCTGCTGAACGCATGACCATGGTGGGCGTCACCGGCACCAATGGCAAAACTTCGGTGACGCTTCTGCTGAAATCGGTGCTGGAGCAGGTCACCGGGGCCCGGGTGGGCCTTGTTGGCACCATTCAGAACATGATCGGCCAGGAGGCGCTCCCCACAGAGCGCACCACACCGGAGAGCTTTGCCCTCCAGGGCCTGCTGGCCCGGATGGCTGCGGCAGGGTGCCGGTATGTGGTGATGGAGGTCTCCTCCCATGCCCTGGCCCTGGACCGGGTGGGGGGTATCCACTTCCAGGCTGCCGCCTTTACCAATCTGACAGAGGATCATTTGGACTTCCATGGCACCATGGAGAACTACGCCAGGGCCAAGGCCGTACTCTTTGGCCGGTGCGATGTAGGTGTACTGAACGCAGATGACCCGTACTGCTCTCGGATGCTGGAGGGGGCTGCCTGCCGCTCCATTTTGACCTCGGAGCAGGCGGGGAAGGGAGATCTGGTGGCCCAAAATCTGCGTTTGGGTCCGGATCAGGTTTCTTTCGACCTCTTGGCAGGAGAGAAGACGCTGCCAGTCCGGGTGGGCATTCCCGGCCTCTTTACAGCGTATAATGCATTGACGGTCCTGGGCCTTGCCCAGGCGCTGGGACTCCCCCTGGAGCAGTCGGCAGAGGCCCTGGGCCGCGTTCAGGGCGTCAAGGGACGGATTGAGGTGGTCCCTACTCCGGGGACTGACTTTACAGTGCTCATCGACTATGCTCATACGCCAGATGGCCTGGAAAACATCCTCCGCTCCGCCCGGGGATTTGCCAGAGGCCGGGTGGTGGCAGTTTTTGGTTGCGGCGGTGACCGGGACCGGCAAAAGCGGCCGGTGATGGGGCGCATCGGCGTGGAGCTGTCAGATTGGGTGGTTTTTACCTCCGACAACCCCCGCACTGAACATCCCATGGCCATTTTGCTGGAGATTCTGGCAGGCGCCACCGGAAGCAAAACGCCCTGGGTGGCGGTGGAAGACCGCCGGTCAGCCATTCGCTTTGCACTGGATCACGGCAGGCCGGGAGATGTGATTGTTCTGGCGGGCAAGGGACATGAGACGTATCAGGAAGTGGGTGGCGTAAAGCGCCATTTGGATGAACGGGAGGAGGTCGCCGCGTGGCTGGCCGCCTATCACAGAAGAAGAGAGGTTTGAGGCGATATGAGCAGAATCACACTGGCCCAGGCGGCCCAGTGGTGCGATGGTACCGTGGACCCCAAGTATGCCCAGATTTCCTTTTTGGGAGCAAGTAACGATTCTCGGAGCGTGAAGCCCGGCCAGCTGTTTGTGGCGCTGGAAGGGGTGCGGGACGGCCATGATTTTATCCCCGCTGCCCTGGACGCCGGTGCGGCTGCCGTCCTGTGCAGCCACAGCGGGGGGGATTTTCCGGCCATTGTGGTAAAAGATACCAGGAAGGCCCTGGGGGACATTGCCCGAGAGGAGCGGAAACGCCTGAATGTGAAGGTGGTGGGTGTCACAGGCTCCGTGGGCAAGAGCACCACCAAGGAAATGATTGTAGGCATCCTCTCTCAGAAATACCGCACGGGCAAGACACCGGTGAATCATAACAACGACATCGGCATGCCCATGGCCATCCTGGCACTTCCGGAGGATACAGAGGTAGCGGTCCTGGAAATGGGGATGAATCACTTCGGGGAAATGGCCTACCTCACCTCCATTGCTGCGCCGGACATTGCTGTGATCACCAACATTGGCACCATGCACATTGAACACTTGGGCTCCCGGGAGGGCATTCTCCACGCCAAGCTGGAGATTCTCCAGGGCCTGCGCCCTGGCGGACACCTGATCTACAACGGAGATGAGCCCCTTCTATGGAATCTTCGGGGGAGCGGTAGTACGGCGCCCCATTACTTTGGCTTGGAGAATCCAGCCTGCGATGTAAAGGGCTCCGTGCGTCAGGAAGCTGAGGGCTGCACGGAACTGGCTGTGACAGCCGGGGAGGAGTCCTTTCAGGTTTGCCTCCCTGTAGAGGGCCGTCACTTTGTCTCCGACGCCTTGGCCGCCGTGGCGGTTGCCAGGCTGCTGGAGGTACCGGTGGAAGGGATCCGGCAGGGGCTGGCTGGGTTCCGGAGCATGGAGGGCCGCCAGGAGATCTATGAGGCCGGAGGCTATACCATCATCCGGGACTGCTACAACGCTGGTCCGGAGTCCATGGCCGCCTCTCTGACGGTGCTGGGAAAGAAAAACGGAAGGCGAATTGCCGTTTTGGGCGACATGCTGGAGTTGGGTGTCTGCACCCAGGCAGAGCACTACCGGGTTGGCCGGATTGCTGCCGGGAAGTGTGATTTGCTTTTGGCCCTAGGTAAAAATGCCGGACGAGTGGTAAACGGCGCCATTACAGGCGGCATGCGCCCAGTGGATGCCATGGCCTTTGACAGTGCGCCGGAGCTGGTGCGTGTCCTGCGGGCCAAGGCAAGGCCCGGCGATATTCTCCTGTTTAAGGGTAGCCGGGGCATGAAAATGGAACAGGTTCTGGACCAGTTCCTGGAAAAGAAATAAAACGGAGGCCGTATATGCTGAATAAGAGCTTGATCTATGTCATTTTGACCACTCTCTGCGCCTTTGCTCTGAGCCTCACTCTGGGGTGGATTTTGATCCCCATGCTGCGCCGCCTGAAGGCTGGACAGGAGATCCGGGAGGTGGGCCCCAACTGGCACGCGACCAAGGCAGGCACCCCCACGATGGGTGGTCTCACCTTCATTGGAGGGAGCTTTCTGTGCCTGGTGTTTGGCGTGAGGTACATGAAGGAGGGAGACTTTTCGGCGCTGTATGTGCTGGTGCTGTCCCTCTGCTTCGGCCTCATCGGCTTCTTGGATGACTTTTTTAAGGTCCGCTATCACCGGAATCTGGGTCTCACTGCCATTCAGAAGGCTATGCTCCAGCTGGCCGTTTCGGCGCTGTTCCTGTATATTTTATTCCGGGCAGGGCTTCTCACCTGCGACCTGTATATCCCCTTTGTGGGAAAGACCTTTTACATTCATCCTATGGTGTATATGGTATTTGCCATGTTTGTGATGGTGGGCTGCGTCAACGCGGTGAATCTGACAGACGGGATTGACGGTTTGGCAACCGGCGTGACCATGCCGGTGATGGCGTTCTTTACCATCGCCGCCATTGCGGCGGGGAGAATGAATCTGGCGCTTTTCCCGGCGGCTCTGCTGGGCGGCCTGGGAGCCTTCCTCACCTATAACTTTCACCCGGCCAAGGCCTTTATGGGCGACACCGGCTCCCTGTTTTTGGGCGGCGCGGTATGTGGTCTGGCCTTTGCCCTGGACATTCCCCTGGTGCTCATATTGGTGGGCTTTGTGTACATTGTGGAGACCCTGTCCGATATCATCCAGGTGGTTTATTTCAAGCTGACCCACGGCAAGCGGATCTTCAAAATGGCGCCTATTCACCATCATTTCGAGATGTGCGGCTGGAGCGAGGAGAAGATCTTTGCCGTATTTGTCACGGTTACCTGCCTCATGTGCGTGGCCGCCTGGTTTGGCCTGCGGGGGCGGTACTGGCCCTAGTCCCAAAAGGAGGAACGTCCATGTCTTCTGAAGAGCTGATCCGGGAATCCCGCCGCCATCCCAAGATCGATGATCGGGGGATGATGGATGTGCCGTTTCTGGTGCTGGTGCTGCTGCTGGTGGCCATTGGACTTTTGATGATGTTCTCTGCCAGCTATGTGCGGGCCAATTATGAAACCGGCAATTCCCTCCACTTTTTTATCCGGCAGGCCGGCTTTGCCGCCGTGGGACTGGCCGCCATGTTCGGCGCCAGCCGGTTCAGCTGTCACATCTGGCAGAAGCTGGCCAAGGTAATCTATGCCGTCAGTGTTTTGCTTTTGGTGGCGGTTCTCGTTGTAGGTGTGGAGGCTGGCGGCGCGAAACGGTGGATCAACCTGGCCGGCCAGCAGTTTCAGCCCTCGGAGGTGGCCAAATTCTCCCTCATCTGTATGATGGCGGCTATGGCAGCCCAGTATAAGGAGAAAATGGCGGATTTCCGCTACGGGGTGGTCCGGATGGGCGGCGTGATGCTCCTGATTTTGGCCCTGGTGGCCCTGGAGAAGCACCTGTCCGCCATTATGATCATCGGAATTGTCTCTGTGGTGATGATGTATGTGGGCGGCACCAAAAAGCGGTGGCTGTTCCTGGCCATGGGCCTGGCGGTGGTGTTCCTGGTGCTGTATGTCTCCGTCATGGGTTACGCCGGGGACCGGATTACCGCCTGGCTGAACCCGGAGGCCGATGCCCAGGACAAGGGCTATCAGGTTTTGCAGTCCCAGTATGCCATTGGCTCCGGGGGATTATTCGGCCTGGGCTTTGGCATGGGGCGGCAAAAGCATCTGTACCTTCCCGAAGAACACAACGACTACATTTTTGCCATTGTCTGTGAGGAGCTGGGCCTCATTGGCGCTGTGGGTATCATCATTCTCTTTGCCCTTCTCATTATCCGGGGCTATTGGATTGCTATGCATGCCGCCGACCGGTTTTCCACCATGCTGGCTGTGGGAATTACAACGCTTCTGGCAGTGCAGGTGGTGCTGAATATGGGGGTTGTGAGCAACCTTCTGCCGTCTACAGGCGTGGGCTTGCCCTTCTTCTCCTACGGCGGCACCAATTTGATGATGAACCTGGGCGAAATGGGCATCATGCTCAGTATTTCCCGCTGGAGCTCCAGCACCAGGGGTTAGGGGGAATGCCATTTGAATGTGATGTTTACCTGCGGCGGGACCGGTGGTCACATCAATCCTGCCATTGCAGTAGCCAACCTGCTCCGGGAGCGAAAACCGGACAGCCGGATTCTCTTCGTGGGAGGAGCGGGGGGAATGGAGTGCACCCTGGTGCCGAAAGCCGGCTTCCAACTGGAGACTTTGGACCCCAGGAGTTTCCGCCGGGGCTTCAGTCCCAAAGCCATCTGGCACAATCTCACCGGCGCTTACCACACCGCTCTTTCTCTGGGGAAGGCCCGGCGGCTCATCCGTACCTTTCAGCCGGATGTGATTGTGGGTACCGGAGGCTATGCTAGCTTTCCTCTTCTGAAGGAGGGGGCCCGAGTGGGGGTTCCCACCTGCATCCATGAGAGCAACGCCGTGCCCGGTCTTACCACCCGGATGGTGGCCGACCAGATGGACCGGATTCTGGTCTCCTTCGCCGAGAGCCGGTCCCAGTACAAGCGCCCCGAGCGGGTGCAGGTGGTGGGGATGCCTGTGCGCCAGGAGTTCCTCTATACGAGGAAGGAGGATGCCCGGCAGGCCTTGGGCCTGGATGAGCGCCCCGTCATCGTCTCAGCCTGGGGCAGTCTGGGAGCCCGAGAAATGAACAAGGTGATTGCGGATTTCTTCCGCCTGGAGCAGGAGGCGGGCTGCCCCTATCAACATATCCACGCCACCGGCTCCTATGGCTGGCGGTGGATGCCGGAATATGTGAAGGAGCGAGGGGTGGATCTGCCTGGGTGCAGCGGCCTGGAGATGGTGGAGTATATTTACGATATGCCCACCTGGATGGCGGCTGCGGACTTGATCATCGGTCGGGCTGGCGCGTCTACCCTCAATGAGATCGCCGCTTCCGGTACGCCCTGCATCATTGTGCCGTCTCCCAACGTCACTGACAACCACCAGGAGAAAAACGCCCGGGTTCTGGCGGACCGGGGAGCGGCCCAGATCATTCATGAGGCGGACTGCACGGGGCAGGCCTTGTTCCGGGAGGCGCAGGTCCTGCTCAATGACCCTGCAAGGTGCCGGGCCATGCGCCGGGCGTTGCTGAATTTGGCGGTGGTGGACTCCGCAGAGCGGATTTACGGCGCCATTTTGGAGCTTGCAAAGCAAAATTGACACACCCGGGCCGAACCTTCTGCATAGGATGGGCAAAACCAATTCTTGGGCGGAAGGAGCGGGCCAATGGAATCGATCATTGTGGAGGGCGGCCGGCCACTGGAGGGAAAGGTTTCCATTTCCGGAGCCAAGAACAGTGTGCTGCCCCTGCTGGCGGCTGCCATATTGTTCCGGGGCGGCTGTTTGTTACATAACTGCCCCCGGTTATCCGATGTGGCGGCGGCGGCAGAAATTTTGGAGCATCTGGGTTGCCGGGTGGACCGCACCGGGCATAGCATTTGGGTAGACGCCCAGGATCTGTGCCGGGATGAGATCCCCCGGGCCCTGATGGAGCGGATGCGTTCGTCCATCCTGTTTCTGGGGCCGTTGCTGGCCCGTACAGGCCGGTGCACCTTATATGAGCCAGGGGGCTGCTGCCTGGGAGCCCGGCCCATTGACCTGCACCTGGCAGGACTGGAGGCCTTGGGAGCGGAGTTCTCCTGGGACCGGGACCGGCTGGTGTGCCGGGGAAAGCTTCGGGGTGGGGCGGTGACCCTCCCGTTCCCCAGTGTGGGGGCTACGGAAAACCTGATTTTGGCTGCCCTGGGAGCGGAAGGAACCACCACGATTTATCACGCGGCTCGGGAGCCGGAGATTGGAGACCTGATTGGTTTCCTGACAGCAGGGGGCGCTCGGATTTATGGAGCGGGGACCTCCATGCTCCAGATTGAAGGGGGCTTCCCCGATGCGGCGGCCTACACGGTTTTGCCGGACCGGATGGAAGCTGCAACGTTCCTGGCTGCTGCTGCTTCGGCGGGGGGCGACCTCTGCCTGGAGCGGACCCGGCCTGGGGATTACGGTCCGGTCATTCAGGTTCTGCGAGCCGCAGGATGCCGGATTGAGGAAGGATCGGGAGAGGTGCGCATCCATGGACCGGAACGGCTGCAAAGCGTGCCGCCCATTCGCACAGCGCCCTATCCGGGCTTTCCCACCGATGCCCAGGCTCCGGTGATGGCGGCTCTGCTTCGCGCCCAAGGCGTGACGGTGTTTGAGGAGACCGTTTTTGCTGACCGCTACCGTCATGTGCCTGCACTGCGGGCCCTGGGTGGCAGGATTCAGGTCTCCGGGGCCATTGCGGCTGTCACCGGGGTGCCGGAGCTCCATGGCGCGGCCATGGAAGCCACAGACCTGCGGGGTGGGGCGGCCATGGTGGTGGGTGCCTTGGGGGCCCAGGGTACCAGCAGGATCGGAAGTGTACAGCATATCCTGCGGGGTTATGAGGACTTTGCCCGGCGGCTGGCGGCCCTGGGCGCAACCATTCGGATGGAACATGAAAGGGCAGAGTGCTGCCATGGAGGATTGTACTATGGATTGGGACGAACAGGAGAGGGGGCGCAGGAGAAAGCCCCCTGAAGGCGGGACCCAGCGCCAGGGCCAGACCGGCCAGGGGCGGCCCCCTCGGGAGGACCGAAGCAGGGCCCGGCAGCCCGATGCGGGCCGCCGTAAGCTGCGGGAAACTGCCAGCCGCCCGAAGAAGCGAGAGGAGCCCAAGCAGGAGACAAAAAGAACCCGCCCCCCGGACCGAACGCCCCGGCAGGATCAGAAACCGCCGCGCAAGCCGGAACAGCGTGTCCGGAACCCATCTGGAGATCGGGAGATGGCGGAAAAAGCCAGAGAAGCCCGCCGCAGACAGGCCGGGCAAAAGAAGCGGGAGGAGGAGCGCAAGCGCCGGGAAGAGACCCGGCGGACTCCACCCAAGGCATTGCCCCGGAGGAAGCTACTGTGGAAGCTGCTTACCACAGCTGCCGTGGTGGTGGCGCTTCTTGTGGGCCTGACCATTTTCTTCAAGGTCCAGAATGTGGTGGTCACTGGCAACGGGAAGTACACTGCAGAGACGGTGATTGCTGCTTCCGGCATCGAAACAGGGGAGAATCTGCTGACCTTTGGCAAGTCCCGGGCTGCGGGCCGAATTTTGGCAGAGCTTCCCTATGTGGATCAGGTGCAGATTGGTATAAAACTTCCGAATACGGTCAATATTGACATTGTGGAGCTGGAGGTGTCCTACGCCATCCGTTCCACCGAAGGTGGCTGGTGGCTGATGGATTGTGGCGGCAAGCTTCTGGAGCCGGTGGAGGAGTCCGAGGCAGCCAAGCATACCCAAGTGCTGGGCATTTGTGCCGAGCATCCCTCACCGGGAGGCTCCCTGGTGGCCGGCGAAGGAGTCGCCGCTGAAAGCGCTCCTACGGGGGAAGAGACTTCTGCACAGGAGACCGGGGAGAAGAGCGCCATTCACGGCTCTGCTGCTGAGCGGGGCGCTGCGGCTCTGGAGATTCTGCAGGCACTGGAAGAGACGGAGCATATGGGGGACGTGACAACTGTGGACGTATCCAGCCTGTATGACATTCAGCTTTGGTACGGCCAGAAGTATCAGATTCTGCTGGGCGGGCCCACGGAGCTGACCTATAAAATCCGCTATATGACCCAGGCGGTAGCCACCCTGGCGGATTATCAGAGCGGCGTTCTGGATCTGAGTCTGGAGCAGGACAGGAAGGCCATCTTCACCCCGTGGTAACCTGCCCAGGTTGTGAACAATTGAAAAACTTGGCGAAAAAATGAGAATTTCTATTGACCAAATGGGGATTTCACGATAGAATAAATGGGTATAAGTGTGCTCGGTTTCTGCCCCACCGGGGCGTGAATACAAAAGATTACATAGGAGGAGAGCAAAATATGTCTAGTTCTGCCATTGAGTCTTATCCGGATAAGGTTGTAAATATTAAAGTGATCGGCGTGGGCGGCGCAGGCAACAACGTTGTCAACCGCATGATTGAGTCCGGCGTGAGCGGCGTGGAATTTGTCGTCGTCAATACGGACAAGCAGGATCTCAACAAGTCCAAGTGCCCCAACAAGCTCCAGATCGGTGAGAAACTCACCGGCGGCATGGGCGCCGGCTCCAAACCGGAAATCGGCAAGAAGTCCGCTGAAGAGAGCCGTGCCGGAATCTCCAAGATTCTGGAAGGCACCGACATGGTCTTCATCACCGCCGGCATGGGCGGCGGCACCGGCACCGGTGCAGCTCCCATTGTGGCGGATCTGGCCCACGAAGCCGGTATTCTCACGGTGGGTGTGGTGACCAAGCCCTTTAAGTTCGAGGGCGCCAACCGGATGCGCCAAGCGGAGTCCGGCATTGCCTCTCTGTCCGAGAAGGTAGATTCTCTCATCATCATCCCCAACGACCGCTTGAAGTATGTTACTGAGCAGAAGATCACCTTTGCCAACGCCTTCGGCATTGCCGATGACGTTCTGAAGCAGGCTGTAACCTCCATTTCCGAGTTGGTGGGGTACTCCGAGCGTGTGGTCATCAACCTGGACTTTGCTGACGTGTCCGCTGTTATGAAAGACGCAGGCCGGGCTCATATGGGCGTTGGCATCGCCACCGGCCGGGAGAAGGCGGAGCAGGCTGCCATGAGCGCAGTGGCCAGCCCCCTGCTGGAGACCTCTATCAATGGCGCCACCGGCGTGCTTGTGAATGTCACCGGCTCTCCGGAGCTGACTCTGGACGATGTGGAGACGGCTGCCAGCATTGTGCAGGAGGCGGCCAATCCCGAGGCCAATATCATCTTCGGCGCTACCTACTCCGATGAGTTTGAAGATGAAATGCGAGTGACGGTCATTGCCACCGGCTTCGAGTCCAAGAAGGCTGAGAACAGCACCCCCTCTGCCAAGTCTGTGTCCCGTCCCGGCCCCTTTACTGCCGCAGGAGAGCGCGCAAAACCTACGCCGGTTGCTACTGAGGATGTGGATGACATCGATGAGATTTTTAAGATTTTCAATCGGTAAGTGACGCTATCCCCCCTGCAGGGTATCCAGGAAATATGGGCGCAC
>OHAT01000336.1_pt1 | contig 50117 bp, 53 predicted proteins | sample 1577141 | NCBI WGS metagenome assembly OHAT01 (sample SAMEA3541578, study PRJEB24748) | human gut metagenome | biome: human gut; feature: human-associated habitat; material: faeces | place: China | collected 2012 | reverse complement strand
TGTCCGTTATGCGTTCCAGAGGGGTATCGGTATCCATTATCCTGCAAAATCTGGCGCAGCTCAAAGCCCTTTTCGAGAAGCAATGGGAAAGCATCGTAGGCAACTGCGATGAATTTCTTTACCTCGGCGGCAATGAGCAAAGCACCCACAAATATGTGTCGGAGCTGCTCGGCAAGGAAACCATTGATACCAACACCTACGGAAAAAGCTCTGGGCGAAGCGGAAACTATTCGACCAACTATCAAATATCGGGGCGTGAGCTTATGACCCCAGACGAAGTGCGTATGCTTGATAACCGCTACGCACTTCTTTTTATTCGGGGAGAACGCCCCGTAATGGACTTCAAATATGACATTATGAAGCACCCGAATGTGAAGCTGACTGCTGACGGAGGGCAGCCGCCGTATAATCACGGAGAGCCGACGCAGGCAGTCGCAACCCTTGTGTTTGACAGCGATATTCCTCAAAGCGCCGTAAGCATAAACGCTGTCAGCACTTCCTACGAGCTTCTGTCCGATGAGGACTTGGAAGAAATATTCAGCATCTAAAAGGAGGATTTATCTATGAAACTTTTTAAGAAGAATGAGGGTAAGAAAACCGAAAAGCTGCCGATGTCTGGCAAGGTCAGAAAGGGCTTCCGCTTTTACTGCACGGCAGTAATGGCGTTGAGCTTTGTTGTGGGAACATCCGTGACCGCTTTTGCGGCGAATGACCCTATTGCCGTAGTCAATAACCTGTCCGACTTCATTTTCGGTCTGGTAAGAGCTGTTGGTATGATTATGCTCGGCTTCGGTATTGTGCAAATTGGTCTGTCCCTCAAATCTCACGACCCGTCCCAGAGAGCAAACGGCTTTTTGACCCTTGCGGGCGGCGTGGTCATTACCTTTGCAAAGGAAATCTTGACCCTTATCACAGGCTGAGAGAACAACAGAATGACACAAGACTGACGGTAACGGGGGCAGATCCGCTTTGCGGAATTGCCCCCGTTATCCAAATCAATAAGGAGGTGGTCGAATGTCTGATAATTGGATTGTGCAGAACTTGGAGAACGCTCTTGAAACTTGGAATGAGAAGCTGTCGGAGATATGGCAGCTCATTACCCAATCCCCAGAGAGCTTTAAGGGCGGCACGATATGGAATGTTATCGTAAATATACACGGTGCGGTGCAGGCAATCGGGCTTGCGTTGCTCGTTCTCTTTTTCGTCGTAGGCGTAATGCGGACTTGCGGCAGCTTTGCAGAAGTCAAGAAACCAGAACACGCATTAAAGCTGTTTATCCGCTTCGCCCTTGCCAAAGGTGCTGTGACCTATGGCTTGGAGCTGATGATGGCGCTTTTCAATATCGTACAGGGTCTTATCTCAACCATTATGAACGCCGCAGGCTTCGGAACGGCACAGCAGACGGTATTGCCGTCTGAAATTGTGACCGCTGTTGAGGATTGTGGCTTTTTTGAGAGTATCCCGTTATGGGCGGTCACGCTGATAGGCGGTTTGTTCATTACGGTGCTGTCGTTCATTATGATTATGTCGGTGTACGGCAGATTTTTTAAGCTGTACCTTTATACTGCCATTGCCCCTGTTCCACTTTCCACTTTTGCGGGAGAGCCGAGCCAGAGTGTCGGCAAGAGCTTTATCAAGAGCTATGCCGCCGTGTGTCTGGAGGGTGCAATCATTGTGCTTGCCTGTATCATCTTTTCGCTCTTTGCGGCTTCGCCCCCTGCGGTTGACCCAAATGCTGCGGCGGTGTCTATGGTATGGAGCTATATCGGAGAGCTTGTATTTAATATGCTCGTCTTGGTAGGTGCGGTCAAAATGTCTGACCGTGTTGTAAGAGAAATGATGGGCTTATAAAGGAGGTGCGACGAATTGGAAGTTAAGATAAACAAGGAAATCCGCAATTACACGGAAAGTATGTTTTTCGGGCTGTCACTCAGACAGTTCGTTTTTTCTGTGCTTGCCTGCGGCGTGGCGGTCGGGCTGTATTTTATTCTCCGCCCGCACTTCGGAATGGAAACCCTCAGTTGGGTATGTATCCTTGGTGCTGTGCCCTTTGCGCTGATGGGCTTTGTCAAATACAACGGTATGAACGCCGAGCAGTTTGTCTGGGCGTGGATTAAATCGGAGTTCCTTATGCCGAAAAAGCTGATGTTTCACCCCGATAATCTCTACTATGAAACGCTGAAAACAACAATCCAAAATCACGAAAAGGAGGCGTTGAAGAACAATGCTTAAAACACTCAAAAACCTGTTCAAGCAGGATAAGGAGAAGTTTGTCGTGCCGAAATCGGTGCAAAGCGTTATCCCGATTAAAACTATCTGGGAGGACGGTATCTTCCTTGTCGGCAAGAACAAGTACGCTAAGACATTCAAATTTGAGGACATCAATTACGCCGTAGCAAGCCGTGAGGATAAGGAAGCAATGTTCCTTGAATACTCGGAGCTGCTTAATTCTCTTGACAGCGGAGCTACCACGAAAATCACTATCAACAACCGCCGCTTGAACAAAGCGGACTTTGAACAGACGATACTCATTCCTATGGCTGATGACGGTCTGGATAAGTACCGCAAAGAATATAACAAAATGCTCCTTGAAAAAGCAACGGGAGCAAACTCCATTGTGCAGGACAAGTATGTGACGGTATCTGTCAGCAAGAAAAACATCGAGGAAGCCCGAAACTACTTCGCCCGTGTGGGCGCTGACCTTATTGCCCACTTTTCCCGTCTGGGGTCACGCTGCGTAGAGCTTGAAGCCGAAGAAAAGCTCCGCATTTTTCACGACTTTTACCGCACAGGTGAAGAAACGGCATTTCGCTTCGATATTTCCCAGACGATGCGAAAGGGTCACGACTTCAAGGACTTCATCTGTCCAGACACCTTTGAGTTTGAAAAGGACTGTTTCAGAATGGGCGACAGATACGGGCGTGTGATTTTCCTCAGAGAATACGCCGCCTATATTAAGGACAGTATGGTAGCGGAGCTTTGTGAGCTGAACAGAAATATGATGCTCTCCGTTGACATTATCCCCGTTCCCACAGATGAAGCCGTGCGAGAGGTGGAGAACCGTTTGCTCGGTGTGGAAACCAACATCACGAATTGGCAGCGAAAGCAAAACCAGAACAACAACTTTTCTGCCGTTGTACCGTATGACTTGGAGCAGCAGCGAAAAGAAAGCAAGGAGTTCCTTGATGACCTTACGACCCGTGACCAGAGAATGATGTTCGCCGTGCTGACTATGGTGCATACGGCTGACAGCAAGGAGCAGCTTGACAGCGACACAGAAGCATTGCTTACGACTGCCAGAAAGCACCTGTGTCAGTTTGCCGTGCTGAAATATCAGCAGATGGACGGCTTAAATACGGTGCTGCCTTTCGGTGTGCGAAAGATTGACGCCCTGCGCACCCTTACAACGGAAAGTCTTGCGGTGTTTATTCCGTTTCGGGTGCAGGAAATCTATCACGAGAACGGCGTTTATTACGGGCAGAATGTAATCAGCAAGAATATGATTATCGCCAACCGCCGCCACCTGCTCAACGGTAATTCCTTTATCCTCGGCGTATCGGGTGCAGGCAAATCCTTTACGGCAAAGGAAGAAATGACGAACATCATTCTGACCGACCCCAACGCCGATATTATCATCATTGACCCAGAGCGAGAGTATTCGCCGCTTGTTAAGGCAATGCAGGGCGAGGTCATTCACATCTCAGCAACGAGCGAAAACCATATCAACGCTATGGATATGAACTCCGATTACGGTGACGGCGCAAACCCCGTTATCTTGAAATCGGAGTTTATTTTGTCCCTTTGCGAACAGCTCATCGGCGGCAGCAGTCTTGGCGCAAAGCAGAAATCCATCATTGACCGCTGTACCGCTTCGGTGTATCGGTATTATCAGCAAGGCAACTATATGGGAACGCCGCCGACCTTGCAGGACTTCCGTGAGGAGCTGCTAAAGCAGGACGAGCCAGAAGCGCAAGAAATCGCCCTTGCCATTGAGCTTTTCACGGACGGCTCTTTGAACACCTTTGCCAAGCATACAAATGTGGATACTCACAGCCGCCTTATCTGCTATGACATTCTGGATTTGGGCAAGCAGTTACAGCCAATCGGTATGCTTGTTGTCCTTGACAGCATCTTGAACCGTATTACCCAGAACAGAGCCAAAGGCAGGAACACATTCATTTTCATTGATGAGATTTATCTGCTCTTTCAGCACGAATACTCCGCAAACTTCCTATTTACGCTTTGGAAAAGAGTAAGAAAATACGGTGCGTACTGCACGGGTATCACGCAGAATGTGGACGACCTTTTGCAGAGCCACACGGCAAGGACAATGCTTGCCAACAGCGAGTTTATCATTATGCTCAACCAAGCGTCCACAGACCGTATCGAGCTTGCCAAGCTCCTTAATATCTCCGACCTTCAGCTCAGTTATATTACGAATGTCGGCGCAGGACAGGGGCTTCTCAAGGTCGGCAGTTCTCTTGTGCCGTTTGTCAACAAGTTCCCCCGCAATACCGAGCTTTACAAGCTGATGACGACCAAGTTCGGAGAAGTATAAAACGCAGAAATTGCGGTGTTCGTGTCGTATCGTGAGAGGTTAGAGAAAATAATCGTGTTAATTAGTGCGAAAATTCAAGGAAATTTCATTGATTTTTACGCGAATATCTGCTATACTATGGTCAGTACCTTTAAGGAGGACTGCTTATGTATAGAAAGATTATGGGCTTCTTGGAAGCGTGGAAAGAAAGCGAACACCGCAAGCCCCTTATTTTACAGGGCGCAAGACAGGTCGGAAAGACCTATTCCATTCTGGAGTTCGGGCGCACCCACTACGAAAATGTGGCGTACTTCAACTTTGAAACCAACCCAAAGCTGAACGAAACCTTTGAGGAAAACATCAGCCCCGATTATCTGATACCGATTTTGTCCCATATCGCAGGTCAGACTATCGTAAAGGAAAAAACGCTGATTGTATTCGATGAGGTGCAGCTCTGCGAAAGGGCTTTGACCTCGCTCAAATACTTTTGCGAGAACGCTCCAGATTATCACATCATTGTCGCAGGCAGCTTGCTCGGCGTTGCGGTCAACAGGGCGAAATTCTCTTTTCCCGTAGGAAAGGTCGATATGAAAACGCTTTATCCTATGGATATGGAGGAATTTATGTTGGCTCTCGGTGAGGACGATTTGGTGGAGCAGATTAAAAAGTGCTTCCAAACCGATACGCCGTTGCCTTCTGCTTTGCACGATGCCGCAATGCAGCTTTACCGTCAGTATCTTGTGGTCGGCGGTATGCCAGAGTGCGTGATGCAGTTTGCTGAAACCAAGGATTATATCCTTGTCCGCCATACGCAGGATACAATACTTGCAAGCTATCTCAACGATATGAGCAAGTATAACAACTTGAATGAAATCAAGAAAACCCGACTTGCCTACGACAATATAACCGTTCAGCTTTCAAAGAAGAATACCCGTTTCCAATATAAACTGATTAAGAAAGGCGGACGGGCATCTGAATTTGAAAATGCGATTGAATGGCTTTGCCTGTCTGGTATCGTGTCACAGGTTTACAAGGTCGAGCAAATCAAAAAGCCACTTGAAAACTACCGTGATATTGATGCGTTCAAGATTTATGTGTCCGACTTAGGGCTGCTTTGCGCCAAGAAAGATTTAGCCGCCAATGACATTCTCTATATGGTCGAGGAAATCAACGATTTCAAGGGCGGTATGGCTGAGAACTATGTCAATGTACAGCTCTCCATTAACGGCTACCACACCTACTATTGGGAGTCCGAGCGTGGAGCTGAAATTGATTTTATCATTCAGCGTGACGGTCAACTCATTCCCATTGAGGTCAAGTCTGCCGACAACACCAGAGCCAAGAGCTTAAAGGTCTATATGGACACCTACAAGCCTGCTTATGCAATCAAGCTCTCTGCCAAGAACTTCGGCTTTGAGGACAATAAAAAAATCGTTCCTCTCTATGCCGCATTTTGTATCTGAAATCAATATTTTGGCGATAACGCTCACAGAAAATGTGGGCGTTATTTTTTGCCCCTAAAACAGAATAAGAAAGGACAACGCTTATGAAGAAATACACAAAAATCATTTGTATGATTGCCGCCGTGTGCCTGCTTGGCACGGCGGCTTTTTGCAGCTTTCATATTTACAGCCACTATGCGCACGAAAGCGAGCAGGAAGAAGTCTTTGAGAAAATTGCCGAGGTTGTGGAACAGGCGCAGACGGGCGAAAGCGAAACGACCGATGTTCTGCGCACAGAGGAAGAAACCGTGCTTGCAGAGTACGGCGAGCTGTATCTGCAAAATACGGATATGGTCGGCTGGCTTTCGATTGCCGGCACGAATATCAACTATCCCGTAATGCAAACCCCGAACAACCCCAATTATTATCTGAAGCACAATTTTGAAAAGGAGTACAGCGATTTAGGCACTCCGTATGTGCAGGAAAATTGCGACCTATTCACGAGTGATAACCTTCGCTGTTTGTGGGGAAGAGTTTTTGCGAAAGCCGTGCTATACTTTTCTTCGGAGGTACACAAAAATGGATCAAATAAAGATTGGAAAATTTATTGCCGCCCTGCGAAAAGATAAAGGCTTGACGCAGGAGCAGCTCGGAGAAAAGCTTGGTGTGACCAACAAAACCATTTCCCGTTGGGAGAACGGCAATTATATGCCCGATGTTGAAATGCTGTCGCTGCTTTCAAAGGAATTCGGCGTAAGTATTAACGAACTTATAAGCGGCGAACGGCTTTGGGCGGAGGACTTTAAGAAAGCCGCCGACGATAACCTTGTTACGGCGCTGAACAACAGCACCTTTACGCTGAAAGAAAAGATAGTATTTTTTAAGAAGAAATGGCTGCACGAACATATTTCAACTATCGTCCTGTGCGTTGTAGCGTGGATAGGTATTATAATATGGACTGCGCTGAAATTACGAGGCAGCGACTCTTATGCGCTTTTGGGTGCAATAGGCAGTATGCTTGCTATACTTTTCTATGTGGTACTGTATAACCGTATGATGGTATATGTGGAGAACCACGCATATCGGGCAACGCCAGACAAGGAAACCGAAACGAAAAACTAACCTTGATAAATCCAAAGTAGTTGAATGCTGTCTGAGTATTGGCAGCAAAGAGTTTGTGAACTTTTTGTTTTCCTCTTGACAAAACGGGTCTACAAGTGTTAGACTATAAGCAAAGGTCTAATGCTTGTAGATCCGCAAGGAGGATTATAATGAAAAATTACAAACTTGGAGATATGGAACTGGAGTTTGCCAACTTAATTTGGGAGAATGAGCCTATTTCCTCTGGAGGCTTGGTTCAGCTTTGTGAGCAGAAATTCTCTTGGAAGAAATCCACCACATATACGATGCTGAAGCGTCTTTGTGATAAGGGCATTTTTCAAAACAATTCGGGCAATGTCGTTTCTGTCCTTTCAAAGCAGGAGTGGTTTACGAAGCAAAGTGAGGGCTTCGTGGAAGAAACATTCAACGGTTCTCTGCCACAATTCTTAGTGGCGTTTACCCGCCGCAAAAAGCTCTCAAAGCAGGAAATCGCTGAGATACAGAAAATCATCGACCAAAATGCAGAGGAATGACTATGAGCGACAAAGTATTTCTCGATATTGTAAATATGAGTATTACGGGCAGCTTTGCTATTTTAATTATTATGTTGGCACGGTTGCTGCTGAAAAAAGCTCCAAAGGTTTTCTCCTACGCATTATGGTTTGTTGCCTTTTTCCGTCTGCTTGTACCCGTTTCCTTTGAAAGCGTTTTGAGCATATTGCCGTTCAACACCACGCCGCTTTCTACGGATATGCTTTATATTGAAACCCCTTATGTGGAAACGGGTATAAAAGCAATAGACAGCGTAATCAACCCTGTTGTAGCAACTGAGGTTTTCGATTCTACCGCAAATGTATATCAGATATTTACCTTTTGGGGGAAGATTATATGGTTCATCGGCGTTTGTGCGTTTTGCCTGTATAGCATACGCTCATATTCCAAACTCAAAAAGAAATTACAGAGTGCCGTCCTTCTTCGGGATAATATTTATATTTCGCAAGTAGTCGGCACGCCCTTTGCGCTTGGATTGCGAAATCCAAAAATATACTTGCCGAGCAATTTGGCTGACGCACAGGAATATGTAATTGCCCACGAACAGACGCATCTCGCTCGGCGTGATAACCTTGCGAAGATATTAGGATATGTTGTTCTTATCCTGCATTGGTTTAACCCTCTTGTGTGGCTTGCGTTCAAGCTGTTCGTTACCGATATGGAAATGTCCTGCGATGAAAGCGTAATCAGAAATTCAAAGGAGGATATTCGCAAAGAATACAGCCGGTCGCTTTTAGAGCTTTCTATTGAAAAAAGCACACTTGGCATACCGATGGCGTTTGCCGAGGGAAATCCCAAAGAAAGGATAAAGAATGTTATGAAATCAAACACGAAAAAAATAATTGGATTTGCAGGTTTAGGGGCGGTAATTTTAATTGTGGTCATTGCAATATGCCTTATTCCTAACCGTCCGCAGTATGCGACGGCAAAGCAAACTATTACTGAAATCAACGCAATTGCAACTCCGTCTGCAACGCACGCCGAAATTAAAACTGCCGACGGGAACAAAACCATTACAGACAGCGCATATTTCAATGAACTGTTGACCTTTGTTGAAGGTATTGAGATCAACACGAAAGAAGTTAAGAGAGGCTCTTGGATTGACAGCGAGGAAAATAACAAGATTACATTTTACCGAGCAGACAATTCTATGGACTCCATAATCAGTTTCACTTCCGATTATTCTAAGATTTGGATTGAAACAAGCGCAACGATTTCTTTCACATATAGTGTCAAAGACCCAGCAGAAGTGCAAAAGGGACTTGCAGCTTTCCTTGGCAACAATAGCTAAGGCAATCTTGCGTTTGTGACTCGGAGGAAATATGCCTAATACAAAAAGAAAAATTTATACTATGCCCCGTCTGCGGCAACAAAACAAGAGTACAGATACGGGAGGATACAGAGCTAAAGAATTTTCCCCTGTTCTGTCCCAAGTGCCATAAGCAGACCTTGATAAATGCAAAGCAACTGAATATCACAACAGCAGAAGTGCCAGACGCTAAGACGCAGAGCCGATGAACCTGTGAGATACCTCACAGCTCGTCGGCTCTTTTTTCATCAATAAATTTGGCAGCACAGCCCACCAAATAAAAAAAACGGTGCTTTGGTGGGCTGCTCTGTCACGCCCAAACAAAAATAGCTCAGCCCTCTAAGCCCGTTTAAGGTTTGGAGGGATTTTTTATGTGTTGGTCTAATATGACCGCAACGCTGCTCATCAGAAGCAGCGGATACATATAGAGTGTCACGCATGAACGAGGATAAGCTGTTAAAAAAATCCTCGCCTGTTCGTGGCACTTTTATGGTTTTCAAATAGAGATTTCATTTCTATGCCGTAGGTATAGTTATGCTTATTGCCGCAGAGGTCTTTGTACCTTTGCGGCTTTTTGCTTGTCCTGCTTCTCTTTGATACAGGACAAGCCCGCATCTGGCGGTGGTTGTCGCAGTCCGCCCGCCAGTCTGAGTTTTCAAAAAATTCAGATTGGAGGAAACAGTATGGCGTACAACAAAGCCAGAGAAGAAAAGAAATGGCGGCTATGGAAAGAAGCCGAAGAAAAACAGTTGCGGAGTTTGGGTGTCAGCGAGAAAGACATAGAAAAGCTCCGTGTTCACGATTGGGCGATTTTCAATTCCGACAGGCGTTACTATCAGCGTATGCAAGAAACAGGTACATACCTTGAAGAAGTCGCAGCGGATATGACACAGCCCGAAATAAACACGGTTGAGGACTTTCTGGATAACATCGAAAATCAGCAGCTCTATCAAGTGCTGATTAAGGTGGATAGGCTTACTCTGCATATCGCTTTTATGAAAGTACAGGGATATTCTACCCGTGAAATTGCATCGTATCTGCGTATCACGGAGAAAGCCGTTTACAGGCGATTGGACAGGCTCAAAGAAAAAATCCAAAAAATTTTTGAGTAGAGGGGAAAATTGAGCGTTCCCACGGGCTACAGGGTGAGAGGACAAAACCTCTCGCCCTGTTTTCCTTTGTGTGGCGAAAACGGGATTGCTCTTTGAAAACCGAATACCCATTCGCCAAATACCTTCTCTTTGTGATTGTGATAAGCATAAGCGTGTCGAGAGGTACGCCATAACCTGCCGTAAAGCAGAGAGCGACAACTACCTACTCAAAATATCGGGCAGCTCCCGATTTCGCCATAACCCACAAAGAGGACAATGATACTCCCGTCCAGTCACAGTCCGAGCGTGATAAAACCGTCGCAGGCAATGAGGGCGGCTCTGTCAGAACGACAGTTGGGGTGAAACTCCCGTGGCGTCAGTTCGCTGCTGACCGTTTGGCGACTTCCCAATAGCATTTCGGGGTGTCGAGGACAAATTGAAATGCTTTCTGATAGCAGCCAGACGCAAGGCGGTCAAAAGAACAGAGATATTGTTTATGCTCTCCCGACCTTAAATACTTCCTTGTGTTTGGCTGCCTACATAGGCAGAAAACCTCTGCCTAAATCATATTGGGAGGTCAAACATAATGGAATTGACTATCAAGCGTGGCGACATTTATTATGCAGAGCTAAACCCCGTTATCGGCTCTGAACAGGGCGGCACAAGACCCGTACTTATCATTTCCAACGATATAGGCAACAAGCATAGCCCTACGGTCATTATCGCCCCTATCACAAGTCGGGTACACACAAAAGCAAAAATACCTACGCACACCTTAATTAAAGACTTCGACGGTCTGGATAAGAACTCAATTATATTGTTTGAACAAATCCGCACCATAGACAAGCAACGCCTGCGAGAGTACTTAGGAACTCTTGACAGGCGTTTTATTCATTGCGCAGACAAAGCCCTTGCCATCAGCATCGGGCTTGCAAAAAAGGATTAGCTCTCTCGTTATACGGTACAAGCGGTAGCTCATATACATTAGAAACGAGGGAGGTGTTGCGGCTGTTGCATAGAGAATTTGTTTATGTTGGCGACCCTGTTCCAGAATTAAACGAGCAGGAACACGCTGCGTTCCTTATGAATATCCATAAGTCGATACTCCTTTCTTTGGAGAAAAGAAAGCTGCTGACACATTCTCAGCGGGAACGCTGTTTGGTCGAGCTTGAAAAGCAATATAGTAGGGAGCAAAAAAGCAGACGCCGAGCATAACGCTTGGCGTTTTTACATAGCCGAGTAAAAAAACAAATTTGCACATTCGACACCGCACTCTCTTTTTTCTATAATTAAATACAGTAACAAAGTTTACTGAGAAAGGAGCTTCGCTATGATAAATAGATATGAACGCCTAAACCAAGAGCTGAAGATGGTTGAAACGAAAAGAAAGGTAGCTGCATACTGCCGAGTTTCAACGGACAATGAAGACCAAGCCAATTCGTTTGAAAGCCAACAGCGGTATTTCAGACAGTATATTGAGCGCAATCCCGATTGGGAGCTTTATGAGATTTTTGCCGATGAGGGCATTTCTGGCACGAATACAAAGAAGCGTAAAGAGTTTAACCGTATGATAGCGTGTGCCAAGAATGGCGACTTTGATTTGATTATCACCAAGGAGATTTCCCGTTTTGCGAGAAACACCCTTGATAGTATATATTACACCCGTGAATTGAAAAAGCACGGCGTCGGTGTTATATTTATGAATGACAATATCAACACCTTAGACGGCGATGCAGAGCTTCGTCTGGCGATTATGTCCTCTATTGCACAGGAAGAAAGCCGCAAGACTTCCGAGCGTGTGAAGTGGGGACAAAAACGCCAGATGGAACAAGGCGTTGTGTTCGGCAGAAGTATGTTGGGCTACGATGTCGATGGCGGCAAAATGACTATCAACGAGGAAGGCGCAAAGGTTGTACGCCTTATCTTCCATAAGTTTGTCAATGAGGGCAAAGGAACGCACGTCATCGCCCGTGAGCTTCGTGAGGAAGGTATCAGCCCTATGCGGGTCAAGGAATGGAGCAACACGGTTATTCTGCGAGTGATACGCAATGAGAAATACTGCGGCGACTTGGTGCAGAAAAAGACCTATACGCCCGACTTCCTATCTCACGAAAAGAAGTACAACCGTGGGCAAGAGGAATTTGTTATCATTAAAGACCATCACGAGCCGATTATCTCCCGTGAGTTATTCGATGAAGCAAACCGCATTTTAGATGCAAAGTCACTTTCGCAGGAGGGCAAGGCAAAGCACTCTAACCGCTATCCGTTCTCTGGCAAAATCAAATGCGGCTGCTGCGGCTCAAGCTATGTGGCAAGGTATAAAACCAGAAAAGACGGCAGCCGATATAAGGCGTGGCGCTGCAACGAAGCCGCAAAGCACGGAAGCCCCCATATCGACAAGGCAGGAAATCAAGTCGGCTGTACGGGCTTGTCTATCCGCAATGAGGATGCGACCCACATTATGTATCTCGTAACCAAGAGCCTTAAATACAACAGAAACAAAATCATAAATAACCTAACTGCCGTTATTCAATCTATCATTGCTATGGATACGACGGGTACGGATGTCCTAAAGCTGCAAGAGCAGATTAAGAAGATTGAGGGCAAACGGGCTAATCTGATTGACCTGTATATGTCCAATCTAATCAACAAGGATGAATTTACCGCCACCCGTGCAAGCTGCGATGCGGAAATCGAGGAGCTTCAATCTATCATTGAAAGCGTGGATAAACAACGGGAAATGATAGAGCAGCAACAGCAACGCCTAAAGGAGATTGAGGACGCAATCAAAGAGATTGTCAGCGGCGTGGAGTACGAAGATGAGTTCTATAAGCACATTTTAGACAAGATGGTAGTTCAAGATAAGGACAACATAGATGTATATCTGAATTTGCTTCCTATGAAGTGGAGCTATACGGTTGCAAAAGCATCAAAAAAAGCCGTAGCCTCTGAATGGAACATTTCAGAGGCTTCTCTACCGATGTCCGTCAGCAGGGCCTTCAGTTCCGGATAGGGCATGGAGTACCGCTGGCTCAGATAGCGCAGAGACGCTCCCAGCTCGCCATCCGGCCCACCGTACTGCATTTGGATATAGTTAAGTGTAGAAATAAATGGCCAGGTGCTGACTGGCCTTGTGGAAGGTGATGTGGTCCACCACGGAGCGGAGGGCTTCGCTTTTGGCCGCTTCGTCGGCGTCCGTCTGTAGGTAACGAATGACGGACGCCACTTTTTTTGCATAGGCGGCCTTGTCGAAATCCTTGCGGAGTGCAACCATTCCGGCGGCCTGCTCCTCCAGGCGGCGGATGTTAGACTCCAGGCGGGCCTTGTTCTCCCGGTACTCGTCCAGAGTGTCTACACCGGATTGATAGGCGTCCCGGCAGCGGGAGAGTTTGCGGCGCTCCTGTTCCAGCAGACGACCATAGTCCACCGCAGCGGCGGATTTGACGGGGGCGGAGCGGCGGGGAACCATATCAAAATCCAGACGGTCCACGGCGTCCTGCAGACCCGCCAGAACGGCGGCATTGGCCTTGCGCAGGGACAGGGCGTGGGAGGTGCTGCACTTGCCTTTTGCGTAATTGTGGCATTGCAGAGAGGGGCAGGGAGAATTTTTGCCGGACAGGATCAGGGTGGCCCCGCAGGCGCTGCACCGGATCATACCCCGGAGCATCCAGTCGGCGGCGGTCTGGCGCTGATACTTCCCATAGGCGGCTTTGCGCTGGTCGATGCGCCGCTGGACGGCGTCCCAAAGCTCCATAGACACGATGGGCGGATGCTTACCGTCCACCACCTCCACGCCATCAGCCACATGGACCCGGGAATACCGGGTCTTGTGGTCCGGGGTCCAGCGGATCTTCCCGATGTACACGGGGTTGCGGAGCATATACTCCACAAAGCGGTTGTCCGGCGGGTTGCCCCGGTTGGTGGTGACGCCCATGGCCCCCAGCTCCACGGCGATGTCCCGGAAGCCTGCGCCGCCAGCATAGGCTCGGAACACGGACCGGACGATCTCCGCCCGCTCCGGGTCCGCAACAAAGGTCTTGTTGGCGCTGTCGATGCGGTAGCCGAAGGGGGCGGTGCCCATGGCCTCGCCCCGGAGAAACTTTTCCGTCATGCCGCGCCTGACCTCTGTGGACAGATTGATGAGGTAGTACTCGTCAAACCACTCGATGATGCTCTCAATCAGGGTGCCGAAGGGGCCGTCTACAGCGGGCTCCTTGATGGAGATGACGGAGATGCCCTGCTTGCGCAGCAGGCCCTTGTACAGCACCGATTCCTCCCGGTTCCGGGCGAAACGGCTGAACATCAGCACCAAAATGACGTCGAAAGGCCTCTCTTTCTCCTTGGCCAGGGCAATCATCCGGTTGAAGGCCGGACGCTTCCGGGCGGTGGCGGCGGATATACCATCGTCCTGGAAAATAAAATCTTCCGGCAACAGGTAGCCGCTTTTTTTGGCGTACTCCCGGATGAGTCGGAGCTGACTGTCGGGGGAATACTCCTCCTGATCGTCGGTGGACACCCGGATATAGGCGGCGGCAATTTTCAAATCACGGTCGGGCATGAGGGCCTCCTTTCGGCCACTTGGGAATGGCTATAATCGTCACAACGGCCATAATCACAGAATAGACTCCGGTGCACGAATTGTCAATGGGCGAAGTGGCAAAAATGTGTAAAAAATAAAGAATAAGTGGACTGATTTCAGGCCAAAATTGACACATGGGCCAAATATTGTGGTAGGATGGAATCAGGATGAATGAAAAACTACGAGACAGGCGGGAATATCTTGGGCTGACGCAGAGACAGCTGGCCAGAATGGCGGGCGTGGGAAAGACCACCATCACGGAGGTGGAAGGGGGTGACAGACTGCCAAACGTGGTGACCGCGCTGCGCATTGCCAAGGCCTTGAAAACCACTGTGGAGAGCTTGTGGGAGGATAAGCTATGACCGAAGACGAGGAGAGAAGAATATTGATCGGGCAGATCGTGCGCCTGCTGGAGCAGGCCACGGCGGAGCAGCTGCGGATCCTGTACATCGCTGCGCTGCACCTGGTCTGAGAGACAAACAAAGACATACAAAAAGGAGAGGCCTGCCGGGCGGCGGGCCTCTCCTTTTTTACTGGTCCTCCGGCGGCGGGACCTTGTCCGGCGGGGCGGTGCGCTGGCGGATCAGCTCGTCCAGCATCTGCTCCATGAGCTTCCACTGGGCGGGATCCAGCCGGGCCATGGTGGAGATCAGCTGGCGCTGGAACTCGCTGGCGGGATCCCGGATGACCTCCATGGCAAAGCGGGTGATCTCCTCCTCCCGGGAGAGCTGAACGAACATCTCTCCCTCGCCCGTCCGCAGCCACCGCTCGCTGACATTGAACTCCCGGCAGATATCCAGGATCGTGCGATCGCTGGGAACGGCTGCGCCGTTTGCCAGTTGGGAAACAAATGGCTGGGACAAGCCGACACGGCGAGAGAAGGCTGTTTTTGATAGGCCACTCTCACGAATAACATCGGCGATGCGGGTACATATATCGCTCATAATTCACCTCCTCGCTCTCATTAAAGCACATATGTAAATGAATGTCAACGAAAAATATTGCCCATCAATAAAAATACTATTGACAACATAGATTATCAATGATATATTATAGACAAGCAATGAAAAAACCATTGCTCACGACACCTACGGCTGTCTGCGGCTGGCCTTGATATGCCGGTTGTAGAACTCTCCAATGGAATCAGCGTGGACGAATTCCCAATACAGCTCCGGGGATATGTGATTGTAGGTATAAATCCGCCCGGACTTCATACGGATGACGAGTTGACGCTGGTTGCCAATATAGCCAACGTGGGATATGTAGGAGGATTCTACGCCGTAAAGAGGGATGACGCGGCTGCCCGCCTTATAAGAGAAGGTGTCGGCGACGTTGAGCCTGGATGGCGGTTCCGGCTTGACTTCACGGGGCCTGCTGACCTCCACCTCGCGCGGCAACGCGGGGTGGGGCGAGGGCTCCGGCGGCGGGAGCGGTTTGGGCTGTGGGGCTGAGGGTTCTATCTGTGGCGGCTTCGGTTTGAAGCGGTGTAGCTCTCGCTCCGACAGGTTCAGCATAGTGAGGGCGTCAAGAATTTTCTGGTACTCCGGGACCCACGAAAGATCGGGGATGTAAGGCTTGCAGAATGCGCAGCCGCGATACCGGGGGTGCGGGTAAAATCGGCCGCAAATCAGCTGAATATTCAATTCTGGTAAATGGGCCGCATACGGACAGTCGGACCTATGAAGTATCCCGGAGCGGGAGTTGAACGCAAACACGCAACCGTCAATATCCGGAGAACGGATGCTATACAAATGCGGAAGCCCATCTTCATCCACATAAGCGCCAGGCGGGGCCCCTACAGCATCTCGTATGCGCAGAACGTCTTGACGGAGGAGCTGTATGCGCAGAGCGTTCCGGCGGCGACGGATTGAGTCAATTTGTTCCTGAAGCTCACGGGCCATCTGGCGGGAGCGTCCGCTCCTTCGGAACTGCTGTTCTTCGACATGGTGTTTGATTATCTTGTAGGCAATCAGCGAGACAGGAATGGAGAGCAGCAAAAGAACGGGAAGGCAGCGGGGAGGCGCCTGGTGCTCTACCGGCTTTGGCGATTCATAGCCAGGCGGCGCAGTGCGGCGATTAGGCCGGGAAGCTGAGTCACTTCCGCCAGAGGATGAGCCGCTGTTCCAGCCGGTTCGATCATCGTAGTTATAAGGACACCTGCCGTCTGGGTGCTGATGGGCCGGGTAGCCGTGATGATAATGATACTCCCTGGTGGAGTGGTCATAGTGGCCGCCGTTAGCGTCTGTGGCTCCGGGGTGGGCATAGGTGGCGGTACAGCAGAATAGGAGCAGAACACAGGCGAGAATTGGAATCAGATACCGTTTTCGCATGAAAATACCTCCCTCCACCGACATCATACCACAGCGGTGCGGGAGGCGCAAGGACGAGCTGAAAGGGGGTGAGGGGCGATGAAGGACGGGGAGAGCCTGGAAGCGATTCAGAGACTGCTTAACACGAGCTTTGCGGACGAAGGCCCAAACGAAATATGGCGGCGGTTATTCGCCGCTGAACAAGTAAGCATAACGGGGGCAGAGGCGATTGTAATCAAAAAAATACTTCCGAAGCTCGGCGATATCTTCCGAGTCGAGATCCGGAAAGATATCGCTCATATGGCCGGCAAGGTACTGCTGGGCCATATAGACTGAGCTGCCGATGATGCGGTGCTCGTCCGGCGTGAAGGCATAATTCCCGAGGCTGATCTTTTGAGCAACGGATGCGGCCACGGCGGTGTTGACTGCCTGCTGCTGATCGGTGAATGCTTCAAACTCGAAAGCAAGCGGCAGGGCCGCCAGGATTGCGGGCATATCCGAAGGGCCCAGCTTGATGTTGTGCGGCAGTTTCATACGAGATTCCTCCTTATTTGTGATGATTTCATCATACCACAGCGGCAAGGGAGGAGCAAGGACGAACTGAAAGGGGGTGAGGGGCGATGAAGATTCTGAAAAGGACCGTCTCCCACAATGGACGGCGGGAGGCGGCCCGGTGGGTCCCCCGCCGAGGGAAGCGCCGGCGGGGGGAGAACCACCGAATGAGAAAGGCCCTTATTCGCCAGAGGAAATCTGGCGGGCGTTCTTAGGAAGAATGACCAGGCACTCCGCTTGGGGAAACTCCTTTTTCAGCAAATGCCGGAAGTCGGAAAAGCTGACGGGAGAAATCACGTCAAACGAGGTTTCGTAGACCCGTTCGACGGTACAGCCCTGCGCTTCCAGGAAGGGAACGACTTCCGGCGGCGGGGCATGACGAAAGTGCAGATAGAACCAGCGACCCACAAAATCACCTCCCTTCGCTGGCATCATACCACAGCGGAAAGGGAGGCGCAAGGACGAACTGAAAGGGGGTGGCAGACCGTGAGCGAGCAGGAAAAGAAGATGCTGGCCATTCTTGTGGAAAAGGCCAGGCAGGTCACGCCGGAGCAGGAGAAGCTGGCGCTGGCCTATATGGCCGGGCTGGCCGACGGGGCCAGAAGCGTGCAGAGCGGCGAAAAGGCAGGATAGGACACGCCACCCGGCGCATAGGGTGGATGGAAAGGAGGCGTGGGAGCAATGGCAGGAAAGAAACGGCAGCCGCTGACCTGTTCGTTTTACCTGATCGACCGGGAGACCGGCGAAACCAGGCAGATCGACAAGGTGCCCCCGGAGGCCCTGGCAAAGATGCGGGAGCGCCTGAGCCGGAACATGAGCGACTATTACAGCCGCCACATGGACCAGTACGTCAGGCTGAAGCTGGATACATAGACAAAGGAGGAGCGGGCCAATGGCAGAGAAAAAGAGGGCTGTGTGCTGGGTCATCCGGCACCCGGAGCTGGGGATGGCCTGGGTCATCGCGGACGACTATGAACAGGCCACCGTGAAGGCGGCGGAATGGTGGGGCGTTCCCTGGGGCAAGCACGTGGCTCAGATGCAGGAACTGACCCGGGTGCCGTATATGCGGCACGTCTGCCCCCGGTGCGGACAGATCTATAACAGTGACGAACCCATGTGCGACAAGTGCCTGAAGATTCAGGAGACGGAGCAGCAGGAGACCACCAGGCGGCTGAAGGCCACCTGGTGGCAGGGCAGAAAGGACAAGCCCTTCGGGCAGTGAGCCCGGGGCGTAAAGGAGGATCACATGATCGATGAAAGAGGCCTGCTGGCGGCGGTGCGGTCCGCATGGCGCGGCAGCGGCTATGAAGTGGTGGGCAACGGCCAGGAGCTGGTGCTGCGGGGCCAGGGATGGCTGGCGGTGCTGCCCCGGGGCATCGCCCCGAGAAAGGTGCTGGCCTTGCTGGTGGAGCACCTGGGCGAGATCCCGGAGGGCGCCGCCTGGAAGGTCTACAAGAAGCAGGGTGCCCAGGCCCAGATGGTGGACATGGCTCTGGAGGCGGTGGACACCATCCGGCGGGAGCTGGAGGAGGATCCTGACCCCAGGCGGGTAAACCGGACGGCCATGAACTGGAAGGGACGGGAAATCTGGCAGACAGAGAAGCTGGAGGTGTACGCCTATGACCCGGAACAGACCGCCGTGGGCGCGGGAGACGCCATGGCCTTCGACGGACGGCTGGTATGGGACGACGAAGGGGGCCTGCTGGTGCTGGACCCGAAGGAGGGCGTCATTGACGAGGCCTTGCGGGAGCGGCTGGAGCAGCTGCCCCTGGCGTAAAGATTTTTTTAGGAGGACAAGCTATGGTACGCAAAATGACCACCATCGTGTGGAACGAGATCAACCTGCGCAAGCAGGAGAAGAACCTGCCCCAGCGGAACAGCCGGTGCCTGCTGCTGGTGGAGGGTGGAAGCGTCGAGCGGGCCTATTTCAACGGCCTGAGCTTCACGGCGCCGGGGATGCAGCTGAAGGCCAAGACCGGCATGCTGTGGGCACCGGCGGATGGCCACAAGGCCCAGTGAGGTGGAACAAATGGAGTGGACAAGCCATCTGCACTGGAACGAGATCAACCTGACCACCAACCCGCGCCGGAAGCTGCCGGAGAGCTATCAGCGGTGCCTGGTGCTGCGCAGCCCCGGCGGACGCCGGCAACTGGCCATCGGGACCTATAAAGCAAACGAGCGGGTGTTTTCCACACCCGTGCAGGACATTCCGATTGAAAACGGCATGCTGTGGCTGCCGGTGGCCGCCGTGAAGGCGGAGAGGAGAAACGTATGAGCACGATCACATGGATTTTCGCATACATCGGCGCGGGCACGGCGGTGCACTGGCTTATGCGCCTTGTGGACTGGATGGAGGGGGACAGATGAGGCCCCACGAGATCATGCGGGCGCTGCGGCGGCTGCGGGTGGAGACGGGGAGTCTGGCCTGCGCGGGCTGCGGCCACGAGCACAACTGCGGCCTTCACGGCTGCGCCATCATCCGGGCGGCGGCCAACCTGATCGACAACCAGCGGGCCCTGATCGACGCCCTGAAGCAGACCAACCAGGACCACAAGGCCATGCTGGCGGAGCGGGACCGGGCGGCATGTCCGGCGGCAGTGGACCGGCTGATGGAAAGCATCTGCGACCGGTGCCGCTATGAGCTGGAGGCGGACGGTCAGGAGCAATTGGACGATATCTGCGCCGGGTGCACCATCTGGGCAGATCTGGAGACCATCGCGGGGAGGGGGACAGAATGAGCGAGAGCTACATGAAAAAGGGACTGGAAGCTCAGAAACCCATGGAGGTTATGGAGGAGGGGCTGCGGTTCTATGCGGGCGAATTCCTCCGATGGGGCGCCGGGAAGCCCGCAGAGGACACTCCCCTGATCCTGGCCGCCGTCAAGCTGATGCTGCCGCTGCTGGAGGGGCAGCTGGGCCAGAGCAAGCGCAGAATGTACGATGTGCTCTGCCGGAATTTCTCGGCTATTGGGATGCTGAATGTGAAGAAGGGAGGAGACGGACATGGTGGCGACACATGAAATCAAGCTGCACCGCAGATACTGCGACCGCGTGTGCAGCGGAGACAAAACGGCGGAGCTCAGATACAATGACCGCGACTATCAAAAGGGAGATATCATTCGCTTTATTCCGACGGACGACAAGGACTTGGTTGCAGGGGATCCACCGAGGCACGAAATCCAGCAGAAGGAATACCGGATCACGCATGTTCTGAGCCATGCAGACGGTTTGTGCCCCGGCTATGTGGTACTGAGCATCAAGGAAGTTAAATAAAAAATGCCCCGGCGGAGACGCGAACTCCGTCGGGGGCGGCGGCCGAGGAAGGGGGCCAGGAGGAGAAGGGGCATTCCCTGTTCGACATGATGGGAGTATGAAATGGCAGATAATAAGCATACAAAAGGCGGTCTTCAGCAGATGCAGGCCGTGCCGCTGGCCGGAAAAATCCTGATGACCAAGCGCAGAATCCGCGAATGGTATGACTGCTTTGATGGACAAGTCTATGTTTCTTTCAGCGGCGGCAAGGACAGCACGGTTCTAAAGCACATCGTTGATTCCATGTACTCCGATGTTCCGGCAGTGTTTGTCAATACCGGGCTGGAATATCCAGAGATTCAGCGGTTTGTCCGGGAGGTCAAAGCCGGAAAATATGACTGCTTCAATCCAGACGTTGATATTCTCCGTCCTGAAATGCGTTTCGATGAAGTCATCAAGAAATACGGGTATCCGGTCGGCACGAAGAGTGCTTCCCATTATGTTGATATTGCAAGAAGAAATCCTAATAGCGTTTATAGGCAATACTTAACAGGCCAGAAGCGAACAAAGTTCGTCACATCTGGGAAATGGGTTCCGCTTTTAGATGCCCCGTTCCTTGTATCGGATAAGTGTTGCACCATTATGAAGCATAAGCCTGCAAAACAGTACGAGAAACGGACTGGAAGAAAGGTAATAATAGGCACAATGGCGGCAGAAAGCCCAAACCGTGAACAAGCATGGCGTTCCAACGGTTGCAATGCTTTTGAAGCAAAAAGACCAACATCACAACCGCTTTCCTTCTGGACGGAACAGGATGTCTTGCATTATATCAAAGAATTCGATGTGCCTTATTGCCCGGTATACGGCGAAATCAAAATTGATGACAATCCGGAATTTGAAGGACAGATGAATTGGATCGATTATCTCGACTGCTATGAGCCGCAAGACCGGCTTACAACCACCGGCTGCAACCGAACGGGCTGTATGTTTTGTATGTTTGGGGCGCATCTGGAGAAGGAGCCAAACCGCTTCCAGCGGATGAAGGTCACACATCCGAAGCAGTACGCCTATTGCATGGACAAGCTTGGGCTGCGGGATGTGCTGGAGTACATCGGCGTACCGTATGAGTAAGAAGGGAAAAGAAGAATGGAGGAAACAAAATGATCTACGCCCAAGAATCACTCATTGACGAGATCATCGTGGACAACTTCGCGGGCGGTGGCGGTGCGTCAACCGGAATAGAGCTTGCCACGGGCAGGCGGGTGGCAATTGCCATCAACCACGACCCGGACGCCATCCGGATGCACCGCACAAACCACCCATACACCGAGCATTTGCAGGCGTCCGTATGGGATGTGGACCCGGTAGCCGAGTGCCGGGGCCGTCCGGTAGGGCTGGCGTGGTTCTCGCCGGATTGCAAACACTTCTCCAAGGCCAAGGGCACTGCACTGGTGGACCGCAAGATTCGCGGACTTGCCTGGATTACGCTACGCTGGGCGGCAAAAGTACGGCCCCGGGTCATCATCTTGGAAAACGTGGAGGAGTTCCAGACCTGGGGGCCGGTGCGGAAGGGCAAGCCGGTGAAGAAGCTGGCGGGCACCACGTTCCGGAAGTTTATCAGCCAGCTTGAGGCACTGGGCTACACCGTGGAGTTCCGGGAATTGGTGGCGGCGGACTACGGAGCGCCGACCTCCCGGAAACGCTTTTACCTGATTGCCCGCTGTGACGGGAAGCCTATTGTCTGGCCGAAGCCCACCCACAGCAAGACCGGCGCGGATGGACTGCCCAAGTGGCGCAGCGCGGCGGAGATCATCGACTGGTCGTTGCCGTGTCCGTCTGTATTTGCATCCAAGGCAGAGATCATGGCTGAATACGGCCTGAAAGCCGTGCGGCCTCTGGCGAAGAACACCATGCGGCGGATTATTCGAGGCGTGGACAAGTTCACCATCCGGAGCGGCAAGCCATTCATCGCGCCGACGGGGTACGGCGAACGCAAAGGACAACTGCCCCGTGTGCATGATATTGACGCGTCGGTTCCTACGGTGGTCGGCACCGGAAAGGAAAATCTGTGCATGCCGCTGCTGGCACCTGTGACGGTGACCAACACCAGCAACAGCGTGGGGGCGACTGTTGGCGAACCGGTGAACACGGTGAGAACCGGCGGAGGCGGCGGCCAGATGATGGTGACGCCGTTCCTTGCGGAATGCAACCATTCCGGCGGCGGTCATATCGCGCCCGTGGGAGATGCATACAAGACCATCACCGCAAAGCATACAGGCGGCATTGTGGCTCCGTCCCTTATCCAGTACCATACAGAGCAGACGGAGAGTGTCCGGGCGTCCGGGTTGGGTGCGCCCATCAATACCGTGGACGCCTCCAACCGCTACGGCCTGACCTGCGCAAACCTGGTGGAGTATTACACCGGCGGAAGGCCGTTGGACATTACGGACGCTATGCACACGGTGACAAGCCATGATCGCGAGGCTGTGGTGGCAGCTCATATTGCCAAGTATTACGGCGGCGAGGTCGGCGAAAAGGTGGGCGAGCCTTTGCCGACGGTGACGGCCATTGACCACAATGCGGTCTGTACTGCCCATGTCGTAAAGTTCAAGGGTGACAATCTGGGGCACGGCATGAAAGAGCCGATGCAGACTGTGACCACCAGCGCCGGGGAGTTTGCGCTGTGCAAGGCCCATCTGGCGAAGATGCGCAGCGGCGACGATCTGGGTCACTGGCCCGAGATACGCGCCCTGCTGAACGAGTATTGCGGCTACACGCTGGCGGAGGACGAGGTGCTTCTGCTGGAGATCAGCGGCGCACTGTACTACATCGCGGATATCGGACTGCGGATGCTGTCGCCCCGTGAGCTGTACAACGCCATGGGCTTCCCGCTGGATTACATCATTGACCGTGACTATTTGGGCAACGAGTACAAAAAGAGTGCACAGGTAGCCCGCTGCGGGAATGCCGTGTGCCCGCCCATGGCGACGGCTCTGGTGAGGGCAAACCTCCCAGAGTGGTGCGGGGCGGAGATCACGACCATGGCGCAGCTGACGGACTGTGTGGCGGTGTGAGGAAAATTATGAATACAGAAGTTATGTTTTCCAGCGACAAGGGCTGTTGGGAGACGCCGCGGGCGTTATTCGAACAATTGGACGCAGAATTCCATTTCACACTGGATGCTGCTGCCAGTGATGAAAACCACAAGTGCGGGCGGTACTTTACGGAAAAGGAGGACGGCTTGCGGCAAAACTGGGGGGGCGAGACGGTGTTTTGCAACCCTCCGTACGGAAGCCGGGAAACCGGGCTGTGGACAGAGAAATGCTGGTGCGAGGGCCAGAAGCCGGGCACAACGGTGGTTCTCTTGATCCCGGCGCGCACGGATCGCGCCAGTTTTCACGATTACATATTGGGGAGCGCGGAAATACGATTTTTGCGCGGGCGGCTGAAGTTTGAACTATCTGGGCGTCCTGCGGGGACGGCACCTTTTCCGAGCATGATAGCGATTTGGAGAGGAGGAAGTACATGAAAGTTTACATTGCCGGGAGAATCACCGGGGACCAGCGCTATCGGGAGAAGTTTGCCGAGGCGGAGGCTGCGCTGCGGGAGGTGGGGCATATCCCGCTGAATCCTGCGGTGCTGCCGGAGGGCATGGAGGCGGAGGACTATATGCGCATTTGCACCGCCATGCTGGATTCCGCTGACGCCATCGGTCTGTTGGGCGATTGGACGGACAGCCCCGGGGCCCAACTGGAGCTGCACTATGCCGACTATGTGGGAAAGAAGACCGTGGACCTGTGGAAGATGTTGGCCGTACGGCGGAGTACGGAGGTGCGGGAGGAGAATGTGGGCCGAGTCCCCGCAGACACCGACCCAGCCCTGATCGCTGCCCTGCGGTGTTCAGCCACGGTGGGCGGTGACGGTTAAGGAGGTGGTGGGGAATGGATTGTAACGTACTGCAAGGCGACGCGCTGGAGCTGCTGCGGACGCTGCCGCCAGAAAGCGTACATACATGCGTGACCTCCCCGCCCTACTACAATTTGCGGGATTATGGAGTGGAGGGACAGATCGGGAACGAGGGCAGCGTGGAGGAATACCTGCAGGCGCTGGTTGCCGTTTTCCGCGAGGTTTGGCGGGTGCTGCGGCCAGACGGAACCATGTGGGTCAACATGGGCGACAGCTACGCCACAAGATCGGGCAACCAACCGCCGACGAACACCCGCAATTCCAACGGACACTCCGCGAAGCGCCCACCCCGGGGGTATAAGTACAAGGACCTGATTGGCATACCTTGGCAGTTGGCCTTTGCCCTCCGGGCGGATGGGTGGTATTTGCGGCAAGACATCATTTGGCAGAAGCCGAACTGTATGCCGGAGAGCGTAAGCGACCGATGCACAAAGTCACATGAGTACATCTTCCTGCTGTCAAAGTCAGCGCACTATTATTTCAACGCGGCGGCAATCAGCGAACCGGTCACGTCGGCCAAAGGAAACGCAAGAACGTTTCGCGGCGGTGGAGCCTATACCGGTGGTCGATCTCACAACAACAGCGCACAGGTGGAGCGTGAGAGCCACGGGAACAGCGAAAACGAGACGGGGCGCAGGAACAAGCGGAGCGTCTGGAGCGTAAGCACAAACGGATTTCGCTGCGCACACTTTGCCGTGTTCCCGGAAAAACTGGTCGAGCCGTGCATTTTAGCGGGTTGCCCGGAGGGCGGCGTTGTCCTCGACCCATTTGCGGGCAGCGGCACGACGGGAGTGGTGGCCAAACGCCTGGGACGCGGTTTTGTGGGATGCGAGATCAATCCCTCGTATGTAGAAATGGCCACAGGAAGAATAGCGGAAGTGAAGTGATGCCAGACCTTGAGCAAACTGCAATTGAGAGGCTGAAAGCCGCTTCTGAAATGTCCCTGGCACTGTTCCGGGAGCCGCTTATCATCTATGCCATCGCTAAGGCTCTGGTGGAGGCCCGCAAGCCAGAAGCTCCGGAACGCTGTGCGGGCGCTGCTGCGGCAGCAGGAGGAGATATGGGCATGAGAAACACCAACGACATCATTCGAGATCTGGACCGGTGCGCCAGGCCGGAAGAGACGTGCGTGGGCTGCACCTATGACACCTGGCACGGGCCGGTGCCCTGCACCATGCGGCTGCTGGCCGACGCACACCAGGCGCTGACGGATATGCAGGACCGATGCGCCCGGTACGCCGAGGAGATCATGGCGCTGCGGGAGGCGCTGAAAAAAGTGCGTGGGGGATGGAGAGACGTGGTCCTGGCGCACGCGCTGCGCTGCTCCTCCGGCGTGCCGACCGGCAAAGGGGATTGCGAGCACTGCAAATATGGGCAGAGGATCGGCGATGCGTTAGACGGTGCCCCTTTGCCTGACGAGCTGATCGCCATCGCAGACGAGTGGACCTGCGACTGCGACCGCATGGCGCGAGAGGCTGCACAGCGGCTGGAGGAGCTGATGGAGATGATGCAGGATGGCTAAGTCAAAAGGAAGCAATTGCGGAGAACCGTGCCGGACGTGCCGGTATCGGGCGGACGGGGGACCATGGGACTGCAACTATGCCGATGTCATGGGCGTGACCAAGCGGAAAACCCACCCGGACGCCCCGATGGGCGCCCTGGCAGGGCCGGGATGCCTGTGCTATGAGCGGGGGCGGCGGATGGAGCGGCCCTGCCGGGTGGGGCGGAAGAAGCCCAGGCCGGAGCGGCCCCAGGCGGCGCTGAGCCAGGACGCCCGGTGGGAGAGCATGCGGGCCATGCACCGGCAGGGCGGCAATGACGTGCAGATCGCCGGGGAAATGGGATGCTCCGTCTCCGCTGTGCGCCGGTGGCGGGTGCGGCAGGGACTGCCGCCCAACAGCCGGGACGGATGGAACAAACGGCGGGAAAGGAGGACCGACAATGGCTGAATACATTGAGCGCGAAGCAATCAACAGGATTTGCTTCATGGACTATTTTCTGGCGGATGGAGAGGTCCGGACTGAGAGCGTTGCCCTCGTGCGAGATATTGAGAAGCTGCCCGCTGCCGACGTTGCGCCGGTGGTGCGGTGCAGGAACTGCGAGCACAGCTACGATGACCCGGGCGGGTTGATCTGCTCGTATGGCGTTTGTGTCGACTGCGTTGTCCCCCCGGATTTCTATTGCAGCTGCGGCGCGAGAATGGACGGAGGCATGAGCGAATGATTTGCTTCTACGTCCTTGCCATTCTCGCGGAGCTGGTCGGCGCGGCGGAAGATTTAAGGGTGGCGTCCGGGGAAGATTTGGCCGCTATAGCGCTATGGGTACTGTGCGACATTGAGCTATGCAGATTAATTTTTAAGCGAGGAAGGAACGGTGGGAGCGGCTGAGTGTCGCTTCGCCGCCGGGAGAAAAATTTTTGAACAGGCTTGAACGAACAGCCTCTATGACTGCCCACCGGGGGTGGGCAGTTCATCAGACGGCCCGGGGGAGGACCCGGACCGCCTGATGAACTGAAAACCGATACTTATTATAATACGCGCGTGCGCGTATCTTGTGTGACCTTTAAGACCCTAAGTTTGCGGACACGGACCATAGGAGGGAGCGTGATGTGGGTGATACGAACGTACAAATGCGGCAGGGTGGTGGAGAAAAGCAAGTTCTGGGTCCCGGCCGGAACCCGGGTGCGGGGCGGACGGGTGAAGGGCAACACCTCAGCCGCCAAGCGGGACGCCAACGCGAAGCAGGCGGTGCGCATGGTGGCAAGAATCCTGAACTGCAACTTCCGCCACGGGGACCTGTACGTGACCGGGAAGTTCGATGACGAGACCCTGGTGCAGATCGGCGGGGACTACAAGACCCTGACCCGGCTGCTGGGGAACTTCACAAAGCGCCTGAAGCGGCACCTGCGCCGCCAGGGGGTGGAATTGAAATGGCTGGCGGTCCCTTCGGAGAAAGACGGGGAGACCGGCAGCCCGAAGCGCCTGCACGTGCACATGGTCATCACCGGCGCGGGGATCACCTGGCGGGAGGGCGCGTGGCACGTGGGGGAGACAACGCTGGACGACCTGTGGGGCATGGGCAGCATCTATGCCGAGCCTCTGCGGGACCAGGGGGACTATACCCAGCTGGCGGTGTATATGCTGCGGCAGGCCCGGCGGGGCGTGCCGGACGCCAAGAAATACTCATGCAGCCGGAACATGGCGAAGCCTGAGATCACCGAGCGGGTGGCCCGGACGGCCCGGGCCCTGCGCAACCCCGGCAAAACCTATCTTTTGGAATCCGGCCACTATGACGCGGAGACCGGGTGCCACTACATCCGGTATCTGCTGGACCGGGAGGACCCGGAGCGAGGGAGGGACGGACCATGAACGCAAGCGTCAACCTGTACGGCGTGTGCCCGTTTTACGCGGTGAGCGGAGATAAGCTGCAATGCAAGGACCCGGGGAAGCTCTCCGTGGAGTGGAGGTGGGGGAAAAGGCCAGAACAGGCCCGGTGGATGAGAGAATACTGCTGGAGCTACGACTACACCCGGTGCCCTATGTACCAAGCCATGGCGCAGCGGTACGAGGGCACCAGATAATGCGAAAAAATCACAGCGACGGGGAGAAAAACGGGGTCCTCGTCGCTTACAATGGTTGCAGGAGGTGGTGCGGATGGCCGCGCGGCAGATCAGCGAGAAGCAGCGAAAAAAGATCATTGCGGACTGGGCGCTGGAGGGAAGCTATCGGGCGGCGGCCCGGAAAAACGACGTGAGCCCCAACACGGTGCGCCGCCTGGTGCTGGCGGATCCCAAGGCGGCGGGAACGGCGCAGGACAAAAAACGCGCGTGCGCGCGGGATATGTTGAGCTACATGGACGGCCAGCGAGACGCAGTGTGCACCATCATCGGCCAGGGCCTGGAGGAGCTCAGCGACCCGGCGCGCCTGAAAACGGCGCCCATCCGCGACATTGCCACCACCATGGGCATCCTGATCGACAAGTGGACCCGGGCCCAGCAGGCAGCCCAGGGCAAGGAACCGGTGACGGTGGAGCTGGCCAAGGAGCTGGAGGATTACAGCGAATGAAGATCACCATCGACAAGCCCAACGCCAAGCAGGAGCTTTTTTTGCGGGAGCGGCACCGGTATGTGGGCTACGGCGGGGCACGCGGCGGCGGAAAGAGCTGGAGCGTGCGCACCAAGGCAAAGCTGCTGGCCCTGCGGTATCCGGGTATCCGCCTGCTGATCGTGCGGCGGAGCTATCCGGAGCTGATCAACAACCACATCAACACCCTGCGGCAGGAGTGCCTGGGCGTGGCCAAGTACAACGACCGGGACAAGGTGCTGCGGTTTCTCAACGGCAGCGTCATCGACTTCATGTACTGCGAGCGGGACCGGGACCTGGACCGGCTCCAGGGTGTGGAGTATGACGTGATTTTCCTGGACGAGGCCACGCAGCTGTCCGAGTACCAGATGCGGGCCATTGCGGCGTGCCTGCGCGGCGTGAACAGCTTTCCCAAGCGGATGTATTTCACCTGCAACCCCGGCGGCCAGGGACATGCCTACATCAAGCGGGTGTTCATCGATCGCCGGTTCGAGAACGGTGAGAACCCGGAGGACTATGTGTTCATCCAGGCTCTGGTTCAGGATAACAAGGCGCTGATGTCCGCCCAGCCGGAATATGTGGCCCAGCTGGAGGCCCTGCCGGGGCACCTGCGGGAAATGTGGCTGGAGGGGCGGTGGGACGTATTCGCGGGGCAGTTCTTTGAGGATTTCCGGCTGGAGCCAGACCCAAAGCGCTGTCAGGCGGCGGGCATTACCCCGGAGGAGGCCAAGGTGCAGCGGCGGTTCACCCACGTCATCGCCCCATTCGATGTTCCCAGGGGCTGGCGGATCTATCGCAGCTACGACTTCGGCTATCAGCGGCCCTTTTCTCTGGCGTGGTGGGCTGTGGACTATGACGGCACCTTCTACCGCATTCTGGAGCTGTACGGCTGCACCGGAGAGCCAAACGAGGGCGTGCGGTGGACACCGGACGAGCAGTTCCGCCGGGCGGCGGAGATCGAGCGGACCCACCCCGTGTTGGCGGGCCGGAAGATCGAGGGCGGCGTGGCGGATCCGGCCATCTGGGACGCCAGCCGGGGCGAGAGCGTCCAGGAGACGGCGGCCCGGTACGGCATCTATTTCACCCCGGGCGACAACCAACGCATAGCCGGATGGATGCAGTGCCATTACCGGCTGCAATTCGACCGAGAGGGCTATGCCCGGTGCTATATCTTCGACAGCTGCAAGGCGTTTATCCGCACCGTGCCGCTGCTGATGTACGCCAAGACCAGACCGGAGGACGTGGACACGGAGATGGAGGACCACGTGGCCGACGAGTGGCGGTATTTTTGCATGTCAAAACCAATAAAGCCCATCCTGGAGCAGCAGCGGACCCCCAGATGGGGCGACCCGCTGAACCAAATCACACGATACGGAGGATAAAACCATGGACGAAAACAGAGCGCTGCCCGTGAGCACAGAACGGCTGCGGGAGTGGACCCGCATTCTGGCGGACTACCGGGCGGGCAAGGCCAGCGTGGAAACCCGCATTGTGCAGGCAGAAAACTGGTGGAAGCTGCGCAACGCTACGGAGGAGGACAAAACGGCGGAATCTCCGCGCACGGGCTTCCGCAGCCGCAGCGGCTGGCTGCACAACGTCATCGCCAACAAGCACGCCGACGCCATGGAGGCCTACCCGGAACCGGCAGTGCTGCCGCGGGAGCCTGGGGACCGCCAGGAGGCGGACACCCTGTCGGCCATTCTGCCGGTGATCCTGGAGCAAAACCAGTTCGAACGCACCTGGAGCAATGCGATGTGGCAGAAGCTCAAGGAAGGCACCGGCTGCTACAAGGTGGTGTGGGACAAGGACAAACTCAACGGCCTGGGCGACGTGGCCGTGGAGCGAACCAACGTCCTGAACCTGTACTGGGAACCGGGTGTCAGCGACATCCAGCACAGCCGGTATCTTTTCCACACGGAACTGATGGACCGGGACCTGCTGGAGGAGACCTATCCCCAGTGCCGGGACAAGCTCAAGGGCGACCTCTTTGCTGCCAAGCACTACAGCTATGACGATAACGTCCGCACGGACGGCAAGTGCACGGTGGTGGAGGTATATTACCACGTGGGCCGGGTGCTGCATTACTGCAAGTTTGTGGGGGATATCGTGCTGTATGCCACGGAGAACGAGACGGAGGCCCCCAGCCGGCAGGTGACCCAGGAGGGCATCGACGGCCCGGTGACGGCGGAGATCGCCACGGGACGCCCGGTGGCGGAGCGGGGCCTGTACGACCACGGAAAATACCCGTTCGTGCTGGACCCGCTGTTTCCGGTGGAGGGCTCCCCCTGCGGATACGGCTACGTGGACCTGTGCCGGTCCCCTCAGGAGGAGATCGACCTGATGCGCAGTGCCATGATAAAAAACACCGTGGCCGGGGCCACGCCCCGCTATTTCGTCCGCGCCGACGGCGGCATCAACGAGCGGGAGCTGCTGGACGTGAACCGGCCCATTGTCCACGTCACCGGCAACCTGGGCGAGGACGCACTGCGGGTGCTGGACTACAACGCGCTGCCGGGGAATTACATCAACATGCTGCAGGAGACGGTGCAGGAGCTGCGGGAGACCAGCGGCAATACGGAGACGGCCGCCGGCTCCACATCGGCGGGGGTAACGGCGGCCAGCGCCATTGCGGCCTTACAGGAGGCCAGCGGCAAGGGCTCCCGGGACTCCACCAAGTCCGGCTACCGGGCATACCGGGAGATCGTGCTGCTGTGCATCGATCTGATCCGGCAGTTTTATGACGCGCCCCGGCAGTTCCGAATAACCGGCAAGGACGGGCGGGAGCAATTCGTGAGCTACGACAACAGCGGACTGCAGCCCCAGCCCCAGGGCAGCGCCTTCGGGGTAGACCTGGGGTACCGCGTGCCGGAGTTCGACATCAGCGTGCAGGCCCAAAAACAGACGGCCTACACGGCCATGGCACAAAACGAGCTGGCCCTGCAGTTTTACCAACTGGGCTTTTTCGATCCGGCTCAGACGGACCGGACGCTGATGTGCCTGGACATGATGGACTTTCGGGGCAAGGAGCAGCTGACGCAAAAGATCCGGGCCATGGGCAACATGTATGACAAGCTGCAGATGGTGCTGCAATATGCGGCCACCCTGGCCCAGCAGCACGGAGACGCGGCGGCCATGCAACAGCTGGCGGTCATGGGCGGCGGAACGGCCGCGGCTCAGGGCTCGGCGGCGGGACAGGAGCCCGTTTCCGTTCCTCAGACGAGCCGGGAGGAAAACGCCATGGTAACCAAGGCCCGGAGCCAGGCCAGAGAGGCCTCCCAGCCGGGAGGCGGCGCGTGATCCGGGCGCGGTATAACTGGGACCCGGCGGTGGGCCGTCTGCGCCTGACCGTCCGGGGCCATGCGGGGACGGCTCCGGCAGGCCGGGACCTGGTATGCGCCAGCGCGTCCATCCTGGCCTATACGGCGGCAGCTGTGCTGCGGGACGCCGAACGGGGCCGGGCCGAGATCGCGGAAGTGCAGACGGCAGACGGCCTGTTCACGGTGGATGCCGTGTGCGACGGCCGCACGGAGGAGCGGGTGGATGCCGTGTGCACCGGGTTCCGGCTGCTGGCGGAGCAGTACCCCCGGTATGTGCGGTTCGAAAAAAGTTTCGGAAATGGGGAGAAATCCGGGAGTGCGGTACGTTAAAATAAAAACGCGGGGGTCCTTTGGGCATGGGGATGCTTCGCGGGTTTCATTTCTCCTCCTTTCTTTTCCCGGGGTGTGCGTACCGCCCCGGGAGCATGCCGGGGGCAAAGCGGCTGGCCGGAAGGCCACCAGGTGCAAGTCCTGGCCCGGGCACCATACGGGCTCGTCCACCACACGGACAGAATAACGGAGGGAAACCACATGAGCGAGTTTTACTGGCTGCAGCTGTTCGCCGAGGGATCTGACGGCGAGGGCACGGGCGGAACGGCTCCCGACGCCGGGGAGGAACTGCGGGCACTGGGTGTGCCCGAGGAAAAGATCCGCAAACGGGCGGGGCGCATGGCTCCCAGGCAGCAGGCGGCGGCGGACGCGCCGCAGGCCCAGGCGGCCCAGGAGACGGCCCGGCAGGAGCAGGACGCCGCTGCTCAGACCGAGACCATCCCCAAGCGCATGACTTGGGAGGAGATCATGGAAGACCCGGAGTACAACGGCCGCATGCAGCAGGTGGTGCGCGACCGGCTCCGGGAGAGCAGAGGAGCCCAGGACAACCTGCGGACCCTGGAGCCCGCGCTGGAGCTGCTGGCGGACCGGTATCACCTGGACGCCGGGAATCTGGACGCGGCGGCACTGGCCAAGGCCATCACCGAGGACAGCTTGTTTTATGAGCAGCGGGCCGAGGAGCTGGGTGTGTCACCGGACATGGCCCGGCGCATGGACCAGATGGAGCGCTTCGAGCGCCGCCAGCGGGAGATGCAGGAGGACATGGCTCGGCAGCAGGCACAGATGGAGCACTTCCGGGGCCTGGTGCAGCAGGAGGCGGCCATGCGCGAGCTGGTGCCGGACTTCGACCTGCGGCGGGAGCTGGAAAACCCAACGTTTGCGCGGCTGACCGCACCGGGGGTGGGCATCAGCGTTCAGGACGCTTATTTTGCCGTGCACCGGCAGGAGGTGCAGGAAAAGGCCCAGCGTCAGGCGGCCCAGGAGACGGCCCAGAAGCTGGCGGCATCCATCCAGGCCAACCAAAGCCGCCCACGGGAAAACGGGACCTCTGCCCAGGCCCAGAGCGCGGGCCAGGTAGATTACAGGAGCATGCCGCGCCAGCAGCGGGAAGAACTGAAGAACCGGATCCGCATGGCGGCGGCCAGAGGGGAAAAGGTGTATCCCACCTGATACCACATTCCCCGGAAAGGGAAAAATCACAACATGAATGCGTACATGAATTTGCAGCTGTTTGCGGATGCAGGCACCCTGGTAAACACCAGCGTGAACTACGCAAACGCATATGACGCCAGCTCCAAGACGGAGTTTTCCGGCGTAAACACCCTGTCGCCGACGCTGAAAACCTTTTACGACACCGAGCTGCTGGAAAACGCCCGGTGCAAAATGGTTTTTTCACAGTTCGGCAAGAAACAATATCTTCCAAAGGGCCGCGGCAAGACCGTGGAATGGCGGAAGTGGAACACCTTCCCCCGGGCCAGCAAGCTGCAGGAGGGCGTTATCCCTACGGGCCAAAAGTTCGGGATGACCTACAAGACTGCCAGCATCGACCAGTACGGCGCATACGCCGCCATTTCGGATCGACTGGAGCTGCGGGCCTATGATGATGTAATCCTGGGCGCCACCGAGGAAATGGGCGCGTCGGCCAGCGAGACCATGGAGTATCTGATCCGGGACGCTCTGCTGACGGGCACCAACGTGCTGTACTGCGACAACATCAAGGCCGACGGCACCAAGGTGGGCACCCCCACCAGCTGCGCCACCATGGGCGCGGGCGGCACCACTGCCAGCGGAGGCAACACCGTGGAGGATGGCTGGGCGCTGCTGACCCCGGACATGGTGAACAAGGCCGTGACCAAAATGAAGAAGGACAAGGTGCCCACGCTGGCCGGCAACAAGTATGTGGCTGTGATCCACCCCAGCGTCAGCTACGACCTGCGATCCAGCAAGGATTGGGTGGAGGCGCACAAGTACGCCGCCACCACGGAGCTGTTCAATGGCGAGATCGGCGAGCTGCACGGCTGCCGGTTCATCGAAAATCCCGACGCGCCGGTGCTGGGCGGAGACGGCTACAAAAATAAGTCCAATGGCGTCACCTATGCCACCTATTTCCTGGGAAAGGACGCCTTCGGCGTCATCGACCCGGAGGGCGGCGGCCTGGAGATGATCATCAAAAATAAGGGCGAGGTCGGCGGCCCCCTGGAGCAGTTCAGCACCGTGGGCTACAAACTGGAAACCAACGGGGCCACGCTGCTGTATCCGGAGCGGGTGCTGCGAGTGATGAGCGTGAGCAGCTACAGCGCCACTGACGCGGCCAACTGAGCGGGATAAGGAGGAACCATGAAAAAAGACGAAGTGAACACCCAGGAGGTCCAGGAGGTCCAGGAGGTCCAGCCTGAGCGGGTGCCCATCACCATCCCACGGGGCGACAAGCGGGACGACACAAATTTGTTCGTCTCGGTGAACGGCGTGAACTATCTGCTGCCCAAGGGGCAGACCTCGATGGTGCCGCCGGAGGTGGCCGAGGAGGTCAAGCGTTCCTGGGAGGCGGAGCGGCTCATGGACGAGCATTCCCGGGAGCTGCTGGAGAGCAGCAAAAATCCCATGAATCAGTGAGTGAGTCAGGAGGAGAGGCGGAAGCCCCTCCTCCTTTCGCGCAGAAGGAGAAAAGCATGACGATTATGGACGCGATCGAGCGGGTGGACACCCTGAAGCCCAACCAGTACACGGAGGAGCAAAAGGTGCGCTGGCTGGAGCGACTGGACGGCCAACTGTTTTTGGAACTGGTGTGCACCCACGAGGGGGCGGCGGGCACGCTGCCCCGGTACGGCACGGACGATACGGACCGGGAGCTGCTGGTGCCGGAGCCGTATGCCGATGAGCTGTACAACTATTACCTGCAGAGCATGATCGACCGGGAGAACGGCGAGACCGGCAAGTATAACCAGTCCGGTCAGTTGTTTAATGTGGCATATCTGGCCTATGCGGGGTATTACAACCGGACGCACATGCCCTTGGACCCGGGGCCCGTGCGGTTTTGAGAGGAGGGGGACCGTATGCTGCTGCCAACGCTGAAGGAGACCAGCACCAAGCGGCTGGTGACCAGTAAATTCGGGGGGTACGACCACCGGCTGCGCATTGAGGACGGCCAATGGTGGGACATGCACAACCTGACGTCAGACCACTGGCCCATGCTGGCCAGCCGCCCGGCCCGGGGCATCGGAGAGGCCATTCCCAGCCCCGGCGGCCTGACCGCCAAGGACTGCCTGATCTGGGTATCCGGCGGGAGCGTGGTGGTGAACGGCAAGGCCGTGGACCTGCAGCTGACGGAGGACGGCCCCAAACAGCTGGTGAGTATGGGCGCATTCCTGGTGATCTGGCCGGACAAGAAGTACCTGAACACCGGGGACCTGACGGACTTCGGCCCGCTGGAGGCGGACTATCAGGCGGGCGAGGACGCGGAGGTACAGTTCCGGCTCTGCGATGCGGAGGGGACGGAGTATCAGAACGTCCAGACCCAGCGGCCGGAGACGCCCCAGACCGGGGACCTGTGGATGGAGGAGCACCAGCTGAAAAAATACGACGACGCCACCGGCACCTGGACGGCGGTGCCGGATGTATATGTAAAGATCCTGTGCGCCGGCATCGGCCAGGCCTTTGACACCTGGGACGGGGTGGAGCTGACCGGCATCGCGTACAGCGGCGACAGCGAGACGCTGACCGCCCAGTACGCTCAGCTGAACGCCACCAAGGTGATCACCGCCAAGGGGGACGACTATCTGGTGGTGGTGGGCATCGTGGACCGGAACGCCAGCCAGACCGGCGGACTGCGGGTGCGGCGGCGGGTGCCGGACATGGACTATGTGTGCCAGGCGCAAAACCGCCTGTGGGGCTGCAAATACGGCGTGGTAGGCGGCAAGCCCGTCAACGAGCTGTACTGCTGCAAGCTGGGGGACTTCAAGAACTGGAACTGCTTCATGGGTATTTCCACGGACTCCTGGGCGGCCTCGGTGGGCTCGGACGGGGCCTTCACCGGGGCGGTGACCTATCAGGGCTACCCCACCTTCTTCAAGGAGGAGCGGATGCACCGGGTGGCCGTTTCCGCCAGCGGGGCCCACCAGGTGACGGACATGGCGGTCCGGGGCGTGCAGAAGGGCAGCTGGCGGAGCCTGTGCGTGGTGAACGAGGTGCTTTACTACAAGGGACGGACGGAGGTGTGCGCCTATGACGGCAGCGTGCCCTGCGCCATCAGCGCCCAGCTGGGGGACCGGCGGTACAGCGAGGCCGTAGCCGGAGGTGCAGACGGGAAATACACCATCAGCATGAAGGACACGGAGGGGGCATACCACCTGTTCTCCTATGACACGGCCAGGGGCCTGTGGCACCGGGAGGACGATTTCCGGCCCCTGATGTTCGCGGCCTGCGACGACGACCTGTTTGCCATTGAGGAATCCACCGGCAGGCTGGTGGCCATGCGCGGCACCCAGGGAACGCCGGAGGACCGGGTGGAATGGGAGGCGGTATCCGGCATACAGGCCTATGAATACCCGGACCGGAAGTATCTGGGACGGATGGACCTGCGGGTGCAGCTGCAGGGAGAGATGACCCTGTATGTGCGGTATGACTCCGCAGGGGCCTGGCAGCGCATGAGCCGGGTGTGTTGGGAGAAGGGGGCCACGCGGACCTTCGCCGTGCCGGTGATCCCCCACCGCTGCGACCACTTCCAGCTGAAGCTGGCGGGCCGGGGGGAGATGCGCCTGTTCTCCCTGGCCAGGATCCTGGAGATAGGGAGTGACATGTAAATGGAGATCATCAGCACGCCGCCCTTGCTGCGGGGCGGGCAGGCGGAGCAGCTGGTGGCCATGCGGTCCTATCTTTACCAGCTGGCCCAGCAGCTGAACCAGAGCATGAACAGCCTGACGGCGGACAACTTCACGCCCCAGGCCATGCAGGAGCTGCGGCAGGCGGCGGGGGGCGACCCGGAAACGGTGCAGAAAACGGTGGACCAGTCGGCGGCGGCGCTGAAGGCCCTGATCATCAAGACGGCCAACCTGGTGCAAAGCCATGTGGACGTGCTGGAGCTGGTGCTGCGCAGCGAATACCTGGCTTTGTCGGACTTCGGCACCTTCCGGGAGCAGATTGAGAGCAGATTGCAGGCCACGGCGGAGTCCATCACCGCCACATATGACTACGCCGCGCAGATCCAGGCCGGGCTGCAGCAGGGCCTGGAGGACCTGGAGAGCAGCAGTCAGGCGGCGGATGAGGCGCTGCGGGCCTGGCTGGTGGAGAGCACCGGGTATATCAAGCAGGGCATCATCGGCTATAACGGGGCGGTCCCCATCATCGGCATTGCCATCGGGCAGGACATCCGCACCACCGGCACGGCCACGGTGGACGGACAGGAATACGAGATCATCAACACCAGCAGCAACATGACCACCTGGACCACGGAGAAGATGAGCTTCTACGTCAACGGGGTGGAAATGGCCTATTTCTCCAATGGGGCGCTGCATGTGAACAAAATCGAGCTGGGGGAGCGGCTGACGGCGGCGGGAAAGTGGGACATCTCATTTACCGGCGGCGTGGCCATCAAGTGGATCGGAGGATAGTATGGCGGGCATATACGGAGCAAAGTCCACCTATGGGTGGCAGCTGTGGCTGGGTTACAGCTATCAGCAGTCGGCGGCGGAAAACAAAACCACCATCAGCCTGGAGCTGAAAATCTACTGCGGCACGGGAGACAGCTACAACCAGAATGCCAACAGCTGCTATTACGTGCTGCAGGGCAGCAAGGTATATTCCCCCTACAGCTACGGGCCCAAGGGGTGGTATGCCCTGGGCACCAGGACCGTGACGGTGGCCCACGATGCGGCGGGCAAGGCCAGCGTGACCCTGTCCGCTTCGTGGCACAGCGGCTTCACGTCCCAGTGGACCCCGGCGACGCTGACGGTTTCGCAGAGGATCAACCTGCCGGATATCCCCAGGGCCTCCTCCGTTTCGGGGGAGCTTGTGCTGGGGCAGAAGGGGACCCTGCGGATTGCAGCGGCCTCATCGGACTTCACCCACGACATCACTGCTCGGTGCGGCACGGCGGAGGCCAGCGTATGCACCGGGGCGGCGGGGTCGGCGGAGTGGACGCCGCCCCTGTCCTGGGCCAGCCAGAACACGGCGGGGAAAACCGTGGACGTGACCCTGACCGTCAGGACCTATCGGAGCAGTAGCCTGGTGGGCACCAAGGAGCAGGTGCTGCGGGCGGCCATCCCCCGGACCACGGGACCCACCGTGCAGAGCGGGTGGTGCGCCGCATCGCCGGATAACAGCGGCGGCAAGGCCGGCGGCCTGCAGGCGTGGGTGCGGGGCTATTCCCGGGCGGGCATCGCCTTTGATGCGTCCAAGGTACAGTTTCAGTACGGGGCCACGGCGGCGGGGTATGAGATCGTGTGCGGCGGGAAAACCACGGCGGCGGCCCCCTATCGGACGGACGTGCTGCAGGGGCTGACGGCGGAGGTGCTGTGCCGGGTGACGGATTCCCGGGGCTACAGCGCGGAGACCACCCTGACGGTGCAGCTGAACGACTACGCCCCGCCGGTGCTGACGGGCCTGGCCCTGTACCGCTCAGACGGGGCGGGCCTTGCGGCGGACGAGGGAACCCACATCTGCGGCCGGTGCACGCTGGCCTTTTCCGCCCTGGGCGGGGCCAACGCCTGCACCCTGATGGGCTATTGGGCCACGGCCACCGGCGCATGGAGCGCCGGGACGGCCATGACCAGCGGCGCAGACTGCATCATAACGGGGGACACGGACATCCTGCCGGCGGCCAGCTATCGGGCCAGAATCGTGGCCCGGGACAGCCTGGGCAACGAGGCGGCCTATGAAACAGCCATCCCCACCTCCCGGGTGACGGTCCACCTGGCGGAGGGCGGCAAGGCCGTTGGCATCGGAAAGTACGCCGAGCACGAGAAAGCCGTGGAACTGGCGGAGGACTGGGACATCTGGTTCCGGGGAGGGCGGCTGCTGGACGCCATATGGCCGGTGGGCAGCGTGTATATCTCCGTGACGGACACCAGCCCGGAGGCGCTGTTCGGCGGCACCTGGCAGCGGATAGAGGACCGGTTCCTGCTGGCGGCGGGGGACAGCTATCCCCTGGGAAGCACCGGAGGCGAGGCACAGCACGCCCTGACGGCGGCGGAGCTTCCACAGCACACCCACGGCTACGACTACACCGGACAGAGCGACGTCACCGGCGTGACGGCCATCCGGGTATACGACGGGGACAGCCGCCTGAACGAATACAAGGGCAAGGCCACATCCAACTGCGGTGGCCAGGCCCACAACAACATGCCGCCCTATGTGGCGGTGAACATCTGGAAAAGGACAGCATAAGGAGGGGCGCGAAATGGCAATTCAGTGGAAAAACACCGGGACGGACCGGAAGAAGCAGAACATCCCCGGCGGGACGGTGCAGGACGGGAACGCGGGCCAGCGGGTGGAGCTGCCGGTGGAAAAGCCGGTATACCAGACCATGGGCACGCGGCAGCCGGCGGCACAGGCGAACCAGCAGACAGCGGCCCGGCAGCAGGCGGCACCGCAGGCGGCCCAGAGCACGGGCCGGGCGGCGGTGCAGAGCAGCCAGCCCACCTCCGGCGGGCAGCAGGTGGGCTATGATCCCAGCGGCAACCAGGCATATCAGGAGGCCCTGCGGCGGATGCAGGAGACGGAGGGCACCCGCCCGAAATATCAGGACAGCTATTCCCGGCAGCTGCAGGACCTGTATGAAAAGATCATGGGGCGGGAGAAGTTTCAGTATGACGCAGCCAACGACCCGGTGTATCAGCAGTACCGGCAGATGTACGTGCAGCAGGGGCGGCAGGCCATGATGGACACCATGGGTCAGGCGGCGGGCCTGACCGGCGGGTATGGCTCCACCTATTCCCAGGCGGCGGGACAGCAGCAGTATGACGCTTATCTGCAAAAGCTCAACGAGGTGGTGCCGGAGCTGTATGCCCAGGCGCGGCAGGCCTATAACGACGAGGGGGACCGGATGCTGCAGCAGTATCAGCTGACCGGCGACCTGCGGGACGACGAATACAGCCGGTATCAGGACCGGCTGAGCAACTGGTGGAAGGACCTGAGCTATCAGGCAGACCGGGCGGACACGGAATACAGCAGGGGCGCGGAAAACTGGTGGAACGCCGAGAGCGCCGGGAGGCAGGACCGGGAATTTGCCTATCAGCAGAAGAAGGACGCCTACAGCAACCTGGTGACCCTGATCGGGGCCACGGGGTACAGCCCCAGCCAGCAGGAGCTGGAGGCGGCGGGCATGAGCGCGGCGGAGGCGGCCAAGTGGCAGGAGTATTACCGCCAGCAGCAGGCGGCAGCCGCAGCGGCCCGGAGCGGCTACGGCTCCGGCGGGTCCGGGAAATCCGGAAAGAGCACCGGCGGGGGCGACAGCAAGGGTGTCGCTCCTGCCCCTGAGGGGTCCGGCGGGAACCGGGTATATGTGCCCGGGTACGGCTATATCAGCTATGAGGACGCGGAGCGGCTGGAGCAGCAGGGGTATATTGTTCTCCAGGGCACCGACAAAGACAATAATCCCATCTATGCCCGCAGCACCAAGAAGAACATCAACAAGCCCACGAGAATGAACGTTTAAGGGAGGAAACCACATGGCGATGCAGACAGGCGGCGGAACGGCCCGGGACCGGATCATGGCCCGGGCCAGGGCCCTGGACGACGAGGAAAAGAAAAAGCAGCAGGCACAGCAGCCTCAGCAGACCCGGCAGAGCGCCCGGACACAGGTGCCCATGCGATACCGCCAGACGGCGCAGGAGCCCGGTCAGGAGGCCGCACAGCAGCCCCAGACCACGGCCAGGGACCGCATTCAGGCCCGGGCACGGGCTATGGGACAGCAGCGGGTCATGTCCGGCCTGGGGGACCTGACGGTGGAGGAGTATCAGTATGCCCTGAAGCAGGCGGAGAAGTCCATCGCGCAGCAGGACGACCGGTTCGGATCGGACCGGGCCAAGGAGACATACAAAAAGGCGCTGCTGGCGCTCTCACCCGTGGTTTCGCCGGTCTGGACGGGGGTGCTCGCGCTGACCGACTTTGGCAAGAATGTGCAGGAGCGGGAGGCGGCAGCCGCGTCCAAGACGGCAAAGTGGCTTTTCGGCAAGAGCCAGAAAACGCCGGAGGAGATCGTGGCGGAGCAGCAGGAGGCCCAGGCGGCGGCCCGGCGCCGGGAGGAACTGGCCAGCCTGGACCTGGCGGAATATGAGCGGCTGCTGGAGCAGGCCAAGAAGGAGGCGGCGGGACAGCAGCCCAAGTATAACATCCACGCCATGGGCGGCTATGACCCGGCGGCGGAGAACACAGAGGCCCGGAAAAAGGCCGACGACATGCAGCGGACCTATAACCAGGCCAAGCAGGTGCAGTATGAGCGGCAGGGCCTGGAGGCCCTGGGCAAGCTGAACCGGAAGCAGCTGGCGGCGGTGGAGACCCTGGTGGAGACGCCGGAGACGGGCACCGCCGTTATGAGCGCCCGGGTGGCCCAGGACAGCCGCAGAAAGCAGGCCACGGACACCCTGAAGGCGGCGGGATACTCCGACACGGAGATTGGGGAGCTGGTGACCTGGCGCAGCCGCCAGAAGGACCAGGAGGCCTATCAGAAAAATGTGCAGTGGCACGAGAACCTGGCGGACAGTGGCGCGGCAGGTGCGGCGGCGGCCACGGTGCTGTCGGTGCCGGAAAATCTGCTGAGCGGCCTGGGAGCGGCGGACCTGGCCATGCAGAACGCGCAGAAGCTGGGCGGCGTGGATCACCCGGCCAACTACTACACCCCGGCCATGCGCCTGTACGGCGGCTCCAACGCTGCCAGGACCACGGTGTCGGAGAAGCTGGAGCGGAGCACGGACGCTACGATCTTCGGCCAGAACGTGGCGTCCGTGGCCTATAACATCGGCACCAGCATGATGGACTCCGGGGCCACAGCGGCTCTGGCGGCCATCGGTGTGCCGCCTATGGTGGGATCCGCGTTCCTGGGCGGTTCTGCGGCAACGGCGGCCATGGTGGACGCCAAGGAACGGGGCATTGACGACACCAACGCCCTGTGGACGGGCCTGTTCGCAGGCGTGGCGGAGACGCTGTTTGAGGACGTGTCCCTGGAGCGGCTGCTGACCTTGAAGCCTGCGCAGGGCACCCTGGCCAAGCGGCTGCAAACCACAATGAAAAACGTGGGGCTCCAGGCGGCCACCGAGGGCAGCGAGGAACTTTTTACCAGCTTCGCCAACTACATCACGGACCGGGCCATCAACGGCGGACTCAGCGAGTACGGGACCGCCGTGCGGGCCTATATGGACCAGGGCATGAGCCATCAGACGGCGACAGCCAAGGCCAGCGCGGACCTGGCGGGACAGATGGCCATGGACTTTGTGGCGGGCGGCATTGCCGGCGGCCTGATGGCAGGCGGAAAGTCGGCCATCGACGTGGGCCAGCAGAACCGCGCTGTGCTGCAATTCGGCGAGCTTGCAGGTACAGCGGCGGAGGACCGCCTGAGCGCCGACGGAAAGGACCGGCTGGCGCAGAAGGTGAAAAGCCGCACCGAGCAGGGCGAGACCGTAAGTGGCGGCGCACTGCGGGAAGTAATGGAGCGCACCATTGAAGCCCGGAACAAGGAGACCCGGGAAAACGTCCGCCAGCGGGCGCAGGCCCGCCTGGAGGAGCTGGGCGATCCGAACGCGGAGAGCGTGAGCCGGGCGGTGGCGCAGCTCTATGACAGCAACATGAGCCGCGCCCGGGAGGAACGAGCCCGCCAGACGCTGCGAAACAGCAAATACGGCCAGCAGGTGGCCAACGAGCTGGAGGAGGCTATGGGCCGCCGGGAGCGGACGGAAGATGCAGACCAGGGCGCCACAGCTGCGTGGGCAGAGAACCTGCCCCGCTACACCAGCCGGGGAGAGTACATCAGCGAGCTGCAGAGAAAGCGCGTCAACCCCCAGGCCACGGACCGGCGGCCTGTGACCGGGTACAAATACAACGCCGAGACAGGCCAGCTGGACGCCATCGTGAAGGGCGAGGACGGCAAGACCGAGACCATCCCCAAGGAGAGGGCGGCCACCACCGGCCAGCAGGAGATGCTGGCCTATCTGGCGGCGGACCTGAAGGAAGGTGCTCCGGCCATGATCGCCAGCTATCTGGACGGGCAGGACCTGGAGACCTATTCCCGGCAGTGGCACAATGCATACGAATACGGCGCGGCGAACGTGAAGCGGGACTATGCCATGGCGTCCCAGGCGGTGGACCAGCTGAACGAGACACAGCGGGGCATCGCCTATGACACCGGCAAGGCCGTATATGACCAGAGAATGGCCCAGGAGCGGCAGAAGTTCCCGCAGGAGAGCAAGGGCGCCGCCATCACCCGGGAGGGAACTGTGAGCCTGAAAGGGGCCACAGTGGGCGGCGTGACCTATGCCCCGGTGACGCAGGAGGCCATGACCTGGCGGCAGCGGGATTCCGTGGAGGTGATGCGGCAGCTGGCCCGGGTGTCCGGCGTGGACGTGGTGTTCTATCAGAGCCGGGCCAACGGGCAGGGCCGCTATACGGAAGCCAACGGCTTTTACCGGGACGGCACGGTATACCTGGACATCAACGCCGGAAAGAACGCCGTGGGCGACCTGAGCGAGACGGCGGTGCTGCTGACAGCGGCACACGAGCTGACCCACTTCATCCAGGAATACAGCCCGGCCCAGTATGAGCAGCTGCGGGACTTCGTGGTGGAGCGGCTGACGGAGGCGGAGGACGTGGATCTGGACGCTCTGGTACAGCGGCACCAGAAGGACCAGCCGGAGCTGAGCTATGACGAGGCGCTGGACGAGGTGGTGGCCGACGGCTGCCAGATGATGCTGAAGGACAGCCAGGCGGCGGCTGCCCTGGCAAAGCAAAACCGCAGCCTGGCCGGGAATATCCGGTCGTGGCTGCGGAAATGGGTGAAGCGGCTGCAGGAGGCCTTCCGGGGCCTGACGGCCCGCAGCCGGGAGGCCCAGGCACTGACCCGGTACGCCAAGGAGCTGCAGAAGATCTGGGACGACGCTCTCATCGGCGCGGCGCGGAATTTGCAGCAAAGCGAGGCGGAAACGTCCGACGGCGCAATCGTGTGGGATGACTCCCTGATCCACGACACAAGCGGCGATGACGGCGTGTGGGGCGATAACCTCCATCAGCAATCAGACCCCGCTACCGGTGCACCTGCGGCGCAGGTGCGGTATGAGGTGCGAGAAAGCAAGGATGAGACTGTTTCCGGGATCAAGGAACAGATCAGGAGAAATGCCAAGGCGCTTGAGGCCATGGAGCCGGTGGGTTCTGCAATGGTGTCTGGGATAGAACGGATGACTATTGCGCAGAAAAGGCAGTGGGCCGAAACCATCCTGAGACCTACGGGGTATAAGGTTGACAGACAGGGATTTGGCAGCATCTACTTTGAGCCACGTCACATCAATCAAGGATTGAACTACCTGAAACAGGACGGCGAGATTGCGGCATTCACTATGCTGCCCAAGGTTTTGAAAAGGGGGATCGTTATCGAATCCAGAGAGAACCATAAGGGACGGAACTTTGGAACGGTTACGATTGCGGCGCCGGTGGAGATCAATGGCATCCGCGGGAATATGGCTGCTGTTGTCCAACTGACGGGAAAGAACCACTATCACACGCACAGGATCATCATGCCGGACGGCTCTGCGTTTGCATTCAATGCAGAAAAAAACACAGAATCTAAACCGGCGGGGGCCTTGCTCCAAAAGAGCACGCATGCCACACCAATAGAGTCTGTGTCTAAGCATAGTATACGCCACGAAAATGAAAAAAGCAATACCAAATTTTCCGTCCGGGACAACACTGGGCGAGAACTGACCCCTGCCCAGCAGGAATACTTCCGCGGCAGTAAGGCGAGAGACGAGAACGGAAATTTGCTTGTCATGTATCACCAGACGGACGGGAATTTCACTGTATTCGACACCGAACACAAGGGCGCAGGAACAGGGGACGATGAGACTCCATTCGGCGTTTTTCTAAAAAAGACATCCCGAGACATCGGGGTTCGGGGAAAGAAACAAATGCAGCTGTACGCAAATATCCAGAACCCGCTCCGCGTGGACAATAGAGAACAGCTGGTGCAAAGCCTGGCGCGAATGTCGGAGGAATATGCATCGCTCAAGGCAGAGTCCGGGAATATCGACAAGGAGTACGGGGCTAAATTCGAGAAAGCGAAAAGGGCCTTTGTGGACTTCCTCACACGGTGGCGAAAAGAGAACCCGGATGCGCCAGCCCGTGCCGCATATAATGCGGAGGGCTTTGACGCCGCGTTCAATGCAGAGGACGAAGTGGTCGAGGAGTGGACGCGGAAAAAGGACGAAATCGCGGTGCTTGCCAAAAAGGCAATTACGAATGCCCTGAGGGCGAATGGATACGATGGTGTTTTCCTTGAAAACGACAAGGGGAGCTGGGGGCGCAGTACCGAGGCGTATATCGCACTGGATGCAAACCAGGTCAAGAACGTCGATAACCAGAACCCCACAACAGACCCGGATATTCGTTTTTCCGTCCGGGAGGCGGGGATCACGGACCGGGAGGTGCTGGCCAACGCACTGGAGAGCACGACCCGGAACGACGAGGAGCGGCGGATCCTGAAGTGGTACCGGGAGGTGGCAAAGAGCCTGGCCGAGCACGAGCAGCTGATGGAGGACATGCGGCAGAAGCTGGCGGACCACAAGTCCGGCGAGAAGGTCCTGCCCAAGGGAAAGGCGAAGGACCTGGAGGACTATACGGAGTACATCGTGAACAAGCTGGACGAGGAGGACCGGAAGCTGCTGAAAATCGAGAGCATGGGCCCCATGCGGAAGCTGCTGGAGCGGGAGCGGGAATACGTGGAGCGGCGGCTTGCGGGCGCCCAGGAGGAGAAAAACCGGTATCAGGCGGAGTTTGAGCAGCGGCTGCAGGAGGCCCGGCGGCACGAGCAGGAGAGCCTGCTGCAATACCGCCAGCGCCGGGAGGAGAGCGAGCGGCGGCGGGCCCTGAAGGCCCAGATCGAGCGGTCGGCCAAGCAGCTGGCGGACCGGCTGAACACCAACACCGACAAGAAGCACATCCCGGAGCCGCTGAAAAAGCCCGTGGCCCAGCTGCTGACGGCGCTGGACTACTCCAGCCGGTCGTCGCTGCGGGGAGACCGGGCCACCCGGGCGGACCAGGAATACTGCCGGGCTATGGAGGGCATCCGCCGGGTGCTGGCGGACCAGGAGGCCTTCCAGCAGGGCACGGAGGGCAGCGAGGACGCCCTGGGCGGCTATCTGGACCTGCCGCCGGGACTGACGGACCTAATGACAAAGCACATCCAGACGGTGGAAAACATCATCGAGGACCGCATGCCCACGGAAACGGTGCTGCGGCGAATGAACCTGACGCAGCTGAGGGACCTGGACGTGATCCTGTCCACCGTGACCCGGGCCGTTGCCAAGATGAACGAGCTGCTGGAAAACCGCACCTTCGTTCGGGTGGCGGATGCGGCGGAGGACACCATGGCGGAGCTGCACCGGCGGGGCCAGTACAAGGGGGCTGCCGAAAAGGCGGAAACCTTTGTGGCGTGGGACAACACGCTGCCCTGGTATGCGTTTCAGCGGTTCGGCGAGGGCGGCAGGGCCATCTTTGGGGAGCTGCAGGACGGATGGGACAAGCTGGCCTTTAACAGCAAGCAGGTGCTGGACTTCCGGAAGAGTGTCATAACGGACGAGCAGGCCCGGGCCTGGGACACGGAGGTACGCCGGGTGGAACTGCTGGACCAGGAGGGCGAGACCGTGACCGTGAGCATGACCACGGCGCAGTTGATGGGCCTGTACTGCCTGAGCAAACGCAAGCAGGCCCTGGGGCACCTGTTCGGCGGCGGTATCCGCATTACCGATATTGAGACCCGGGGGAAGCTGCGCAAAAAGACCATCAAGCAGGACGAGCACTATAAGATGGACGACCAGATGCTGGGGCGGCTACTGGGCCAGCTGACGCCGGAGCAGATCGCCGTGGCGGATAAGCTGCAGAAGTACATGACGGAGCAGGGCTCCAAGTGGGGCAACGAGGTGACCATGAAGCGATTCGGGTATCGGGGCTTCACGGAAAAAATCTATTACCCCATTGAGACGGACAGCCAGGACCGGCTTTCCCGGGCTGGGGACGGCACGGAGGGCAGCCTGTATCGGCTGCAGAACATCAGCGCCGTGAAGCCGCTGGTGCAGAACGCCAACAACGCCATCATGCTGCGGGGTATCTTCGACGTGTTTAGCAACCACATGGCGGACATGGCCAAGTATAACGCCCTGGTGATCCCTATTGTGGACGCTCAGAAATGGTACAACTACAAGGACAGCACGAAGAACGAGACGGGCCAGGTGAACACCCAGACGGTGCAGCGGGCCATGACCAAAGCCTATGGGCAGTCGGCCAACCGGTATGTGGTCCAGTTCTTGAAGGACCTGAACGGCGTGAAGGAGAGCGGCGCACGGGGCGAGGCTTTCGCCGACAAGATGATCTCCAACTATAAGCGGGCGGCGGTGGCGGCCAACCTGCGGGTGGCACTGCTGCAGCCCACGGCATACGTCCGCGCGGCGGCGGTGCTGGACTACAAGTATCTGGCCAAGGCGTTCGGCGACCGGACGGGCACCAGGCAGGCCACGGCGGAGATGCTGGAGCACAGCGGCATCGCCCTGTGGAAGGACATGGGCTTTTTTGACACGGACGTGGGCCGGTCCATCCGGGACCAGATCAAGGGCAAGGGAAGCAGGCTGGAGGACCTGGTGGACAAGTCCATGGCGGCGGCGGAACTGGGCGATAAGGTCACCTGGGCCCGGCTGTGGCGGGCCTGTAAACTGGAGACACAGGAGAAGCAGGGGCTTTCCGGCGACGAGCTGGTAAAGGCCACCGCCCGGCGCTTCCGGGACGTGATATATCAGACCCAGGTCATCGACTCCACCATGACCCGCAGCCACATGATGCGATCGTCCAGCACTTTCTCCAAAATGTTCACCAGCTTTATGTCGGAGCCTACGGTAAGCTATAACCTGATTATGGAGGGAACGCGCCAGATTCTGAAGGACAAAAAGGCCATGGGCCTGAAAACCGCCATTGGCCGGAACTGGAAAACGGCGGGGCGGGCTTATCAGGCATATGTGGTGTCGGCGCTGGCGGCGGCTGTGGTGGAGTCCCTGGCGGACGCCCTGCGGGACGATGACGACGACACCCTGTGGGAGAAGCTGTGGAACGCCTTCGGCGGACTGCGTGGCAATCTGGCCAGCGACCTGAACCCCCTGAACAAGCTGCCGTATATGCGGGACGTGTTCTCGGCGCTGGACGGCTATGACAATGGGCGCATGGATACGGAAGGCCTGGCCAACGCCAAGAAGGCCTATGACATCCTGATGGAGTCGTACCGCCTGGCCACCGGCCAGCAGGACAAGGCCACCAGCACCACCTATTACGGCAACATGACCACATACGGCAAGGTATACCAGACCTTCCGGGCGGTGTCCATGCTGTCGGGGCTGCCGCTGTCGGCGGCCACCCGGGAGGTCATCACCACTTGGAACAACACCGTGGGCAGCGTGTGGCCGGGAATGAAGCGCAAGACCTATGAAAGCAAGAAACTGCGGGAGGCGTACAACAGCTACGCCAAGCCCGCTGACATCAGCTACGACAAGCTGAGCACCGCCATGGAGTATGTGGCCACCCTGGAGAGCGACAAGGATGCGGAGGGCAAAACCGTATCCGGGTCCCTGAAGGCCAAGTACGTAGCCTATATCCAGTCCATGGGCCTGACGCCCAGCCAGCAGAAGGCTATGTGGCTGGCGCTGAAAATTTCCACCTGGAGCGACAAGGGCACGCCGTGGGAGTGAGAATCCCAAACGCTTGGGGAAGCTGAAAAAAATGCCGGGCCGGGGAGAAATCCCGGCCCGGCATCCGTTACAATAGAAGAAAACGGGAGGTGAGCGAAATGGCCGTGTTGAATTTCAGGGGCTGGCAGCTGCGCAGCGTCGAGGGCCCGGCTGCGGCTCAGCTGGACCACAAGTCTCAACAGATCGCCGTGACGGGCGACATCCCGGAGGGGTACAGCTGGGACCTGCTGGTCATGGCCCCGTCCGGCGCTACGGACGTATGGTCCCTGGCGGCGGTGGGCGACGGGCTGGCCGTGGTGGTGACCCGGGGCATGGTACCGGAGGAGGGGCGATACGCCGTGCAGCTGCGGGGCACGCTGCAATCGGACAACGACACCCAGCGGCATACCAACATCGTGCAGCTGCGGGTGCTGCCCAGCATTACCGCCGGCGGCAAGTGGCCGGTGCTGCCCACGGAGTTCTCCCAGGCGGAGGCCCGGCTGCGGGATATCGCGGCCCATCCGCCCATCCCTGGAGACGGCGTGTGGCAGCTGTGGAACAGCGACACCGGGGCATACGAGGACAGCGAGCTGCCGCTGCCCTCCGGCGGCGGGGCCGGTGCTGACGGCATTACCCCGCACATCGGCGACAATGGAAACTGGTACATCGGCAGCACGGACACCGGGAAGCCGTCACGCGGAGCAACTGGTGCGAATGGCTCGGATGGCGCACAGGGAGAAAAGGGCGACACCGGCGGCACCGGCCCGCAGGGCCCCAAAGGCGACACCGGCGACACCG
>OHAT01000334.1_pt1 | contig 50332 bp, 56 predicted proteins | sample 1577141 | NCBI WGS metagenome assembly OHAT01 (sample SAMEA3541578, study PRJEB24748) | human gut metagenome | biome: human gut; feature: human-associated habitat; material: faeces | place: China | collected 2012 | reverse complement strand
CCGTCTTCGACCAGGTGCAAAGCTCCGTCCTGAATCCCTCCGCCCCCTATCCGAATCCGGAGGCCGCGCGCGGCAACGTGTTTACGGGAGCGCCCGGCTACCTGATCCAGTCCGACATCCTGGCCGTGCTGGGCAACATCCTGACGACGCGGGACGATACGTTCACCATCCGGGCGTACGGGGAACTGACGACCAAGTCCGGCAAGAGCATCCTCTCCCGCGCCTGGTGTGAAGCCGTCGTCAAACGCGGAGTGGACTATGTCGATCCGACGGATGCCCCCGAAACCCCGGCCTATCAGCCCAACACAAGCACGGGTTCACTGGAAAAAACACAGTTAAGCAATATAAATCGTGCATTCGGACGGAAATTCGATATTATATCGTTCCGTTGGCTCTCCCCGGAAGAAGTCTGATGCATTTGAAGGGATGGCCCAACGCACATATATACAATCGACTAGATTCCATGAAAAAGATTGTCACAGCCATCCTTTTAGCTTTTACGGTTCCCTGTATCACCTTGGCTCAGACTCCGGCACCGGCTTCATCAAGAAGCACCGGCGGTACCCCGGCAGCTCAACCGGCAGCCGGGAATTCCCAAAATCCCAAACAGAATCCGAATGCCAAACAAGAAGGTCCAACCATCATCAAACCTCCTGCAGGTCTGACAACGGGTATCCGTTTCGTCTTCGGCATGCCCAATAGCAACCTGAACAAGGCTCTCATGCCAATCAACAAAGACGTCTTCGTCGAAGTTCCTATGCGCTTCGGCCTACCGGCAGCGCGCGTTCCTTTCCCCGAAGACAGGGTCATCCGTTTCTACGAGGACATTCCGACCAAGGAAAACAAGCTTCAACCATTTTTCAAGGCGGAAATTCCGGCCAATATTTCCGGAAAGATTCTGGGAGTTTTCTGTTTCTCGGGCAAGCAAATGCTTCTGAGCTATATTGAAGAAAAAGATTGTCAGCCGGGCATGACGATCATCAAGAACATGACCTCAACGCCTTACCTGCTCATCGTTCCGCAGGCTCCTTCCGGGGAAAAAGACAGAATGCTGATGGCCGGCAACCAGGAATGGAAGTTCGGGCAAAGCCTCCCCAAGGCCAACCGCACTCTGCCCATGGAAATCCGCAAGGAACTTACTCTCAAGAATGGCCAAAAACAGTGGTTTATCGAACGTAAAATGATCCTGAAAACGGACAAAATCTGCGGCAATCTCATTTTGATCCTTCCCAATCCTGCCGGCAACAGCATTTTGATGCAGTCCATTACCATCTACAAAGACTGACCAGTCCCTTCCAGTTTCGTCACAAAACCCGGTCCGGTTTGTCCGGCCCGGGTTTTTTTGTTATTCTGGAACCGAAAATAATGCATCCCGATCACGAACGGGAACAAAGGATTGCCAACAGATTGGAAATTTGAGAAGCTCAACGCGGCTTCCTGCCATTTCATACCGGTTCAAGCCACATTCCGCCATGATGCATGCAACGACAACAGGCAAAGATGGACTGCGGGTTTTGATTACAGCCGCCAGCACAGTCATCATCATTGCCGGCCTCCAGGCAGGACAGGATATTATCCTTCCCATTATTCTGGCGTCTTTCCTGGCCGTCATCAGTTACCCCGTTACCCAGTTCCTGCGTGACAAATGCCGCCTTCCCCACTGGCTGTCCGTCCTCCTGACCGTCGTCATCGATTTTGGATTCCTCACCGGCATCGGATTCCTCGTCAATTATCTGGCCAAGGATCTCACCACCATCGTCATCACCAAGTACAATGTCGTCCTCCAGGAAAAGTTCGCGGAGATCATCGATTTCCTGCGCCGTCATGATCTGGACACCCAGGCATCCAAAGTGATGGAAGTCCTCACGGAAATGCTGGACGGCAAGCGCATCGTGGACTGGAGTACCATGCTGATGAGCAAAGCCGCCACTATTCTCACCGTCACCACGCTTGTCCTGATCCTGATGACCTTTTTCCTGGGAGAAGCTCCGCGTTTCCGTTCCAACATCCGCAAAATGGCCCAGGCAAACAGCCCGGGTGTCATCCAATTCACCAAAACCCTCGCCGGTATCCAGAAATACCTGGTTATTAAGACGTTCATCAGCATTCTGACAGGTATCTGCGCATGGATTCTCTGTGCCTCGGTCGGGGTAGATCTTCCCTTGCTCTGGGCAATTGTCGCCTTTGCTCTCAATTACATCCCGACATTCGGATCCATTGTCGCAGCCGTACCTCCCATCATGCTGGCAGCCCTGACGCTCGGCACCACCGATACGTTCATCGTCGCCGGAGGCTATCTTGGCATGAACATGCTACTGGGCCAGGTTCTTGAACCGATGCTCCTCGGCAAACAATTCGGCATAGCCACAAGCGTTGTCCTGCTTTCCGTCGTCTTCTGGGGTTGGATGTGGGGACCTCTCGGCATGCTTCTGGCCGTTCCCATCTCCATGCTCCTCAAGCTGGGGCTGGAAAGTTCCGACGACCTCCGATGGATCGCCCATATCATCGACAATCCTCCTAAAGCCCGCAAGCTGCCCCGCCTGCAGGATCTGCCGCCAACCATCAAAAAAAGAACCTAAGACACATTCGAATATGCACGCATTCGCCTACCGAAACGGAACCCTGTGTTGCGAGGGAGTCAACCTCGAAACACTCGCCGCACAAACAGGGACCCCTCTCTACGTGTACAGCAAGCAGACCATTCTGGATCACTTCACACGGCTCAAAGAAGCCCTCGCACCGCTGAATGCCGAAATCGAATTTGCAGTCAAGGCCTGTTCGAACATAGCCATCCTGAATCTGATGGCCCAACATGGCGCCGGTTTCGACATCGTCTCCGGCGGAGAACTCTTCCGTATCATCAAAGCCGGAGGAGATCCCAAAAAGTGTACCTACGCAGGAATCGGTAAAACCGAACAGGAAATCCGTTACGCGCTGGAACAGAAAATCTACTGCTTCAACATCGAATCGGAAGCCGAAATGCGCGCAATTGACGAAATCGCACGCGGCATGGGCACCATCGCCCCCGTTTCCATCCGCGTCAACCCGAACGTAGAAGCCGGCACGCACAAATACATCACCACCGGCAAATCGGAAAACAAATTCGGCATCGACTTCGAACGGATTGAAGAGCTCTACGAACGCGCCTCCCGCGAGTTACCCAACATCCGCCTCAAAGGCCTGCAAATGCACATCGGCTCCCAGCTGACCCAGGCAGCCCCTTTCGTGGAAGCCGTCGCTAAAGTAGCCCCCCTTGCAGCCCGGCTGAAGGAACGCCACGGTATCGAATTCCTGTCCATCGGAGGCGGGGTTGGCATCGTCTACCAGGACTCTCTGGAATCCGGAGGAAAAGAATGGTGGGACGAATCCCCCGAGCAGCTCACGATCAAGACATATGCGGATTCCATCATCCCCCTGCTCCAGCCTCTCGGACTGCACATCATCGTCGAACCCGGCCGCGTCATCGTCGGAAATGCAGGAGCCCTCATCACCCGATGCCTGTACGAAAAAAACGGGAAAGCCAAGACATTCAAGGTCATTGATGTCGGCATGAACGACCTCATTCGTCCCGCTCTCTATCAAGGGTATCACCAGATCGTTCCCGTTACGGAACACGCCGGAAACGACACCATTGTTGCCGACGTCGTCGGCCCCATCTGCGAATCCGGCGATTTCATGGCTCAAAACCGTGAAGTAGCCAATATCCATCAGGGAGAACTCCTGGCCATCCTGTCCGCCGGAGCCTACGGTTTTTCCATGGCTTCCAATTACAACTCACGTCCGATGCCTGAGGAAGTCCTCGTCGACGGCGATTCATGGCATACCATACGCCGCCGGCAAAGCTGGGACGACCTCATTGCCGGAGAATCCATCCCCCAGGTATAAATCTCACTTCTACGGCAGGACTGACCGACTTCAGCCTTGCCGTTGCCCATATAAACACTAACATCCACAATACTATGCCAATCGCCACTCCTGCGCAATACAGCAAGATCCTCGAAACGGCCAAAAAGGAAGGCTATGCCCTCCCCGCCGTTAACGTTACGACCATCGAAGTCATCAATGGCGCCCTCCGCGCCTTCTCCGAAGCCAAGTCCGACGGTATCATCCAGGTTTCCATCGGCGGCGGCAAGTTCGCTTCCGGTTCCGCCGTCGGCAACTCCGCCCTCGGTGCCATCGTCCTGGCGGAAGCCACCTACCGCCTCGCCGAAAAGTACGACGTTTTCGTCGGTCTTCACACCGACCACTGCCAGCCCGAACACGTCGACACCTTCCTGCGTCCCCTCATTGCAGAATCCCGCCGCCGCGTTTCCGCCGGTCTTCCTCCGCTTTTCACGTCCCACATGCTGGATGCCTCCACCCTGCCCATGGCAGAGAACCTGGAGCTTTCCAAGAGCCTTCTCAAGGAATGCGCCGAACTCGGCATTATTCTTGAAATCGAAATCGGCGTCGTCGGCGGCGAAGAAGACGGAGTGGACAATTCCGGCCACCCTGCCGACAAGCTGTACACCTCTCCCGAAGACATGCTGCAAACCTATGAAGCCCTTGCCCCCATCGGCAAGTTCATGCTCGCCGCCACCTTCGGCAATGTTCACGGCGTGTACAAGCCCGGTCACGTCAAATTGAAGCCCAGCATCCTTCGCGACGGACAAGACGTCGTTGCCGCCAAACACGGCGAGGACGCACGCATGCTGCTCGTTTTCCACGGCGGTTCCGGTTCCGAGCTTAAGGACATCCGCGAAGCCATTTCCTACGGCGTGGTCAAGATGAACATCGACACCGACACCCAATACGCCTTCTCCAAGCCTATCGTCTTCCACATGTGCGAAAAGATCGAAGGCATGCTCAAGATCGATGGCGAAGTCGGCAACAAGAAAGATTACGATCCCCGTTCCTACCTCAAGAAGGGAGAAATGGGCATTTGCGATCGCCTCAAGAGTGCTTGCGAAGACCTGCTCTCCACAGGTAAAACCCTCTGCGGCAAGATCTAATCCGCCAAACGGAGATCCCCGTTTTTCATCCCCAACCGGTTCGCTGAAAGGCGGACCGGTTTTTTATGATTCTCCTTCGTCGAAACGATACGTTTTCCCGTAGCGCTTGTGGTGGCTGGTCCGCCCGCCCCGGACTTGTCTGAACGGATTAAACAAATCGTCCAAGCCATTGGCACGCAGAAACCAGCATTGTTCCATCAACAACCCCAGTTTCCCTTTGGGAAACCCCTTGGCCTTGAACCACGTCAGATATTCGATGGGGACATCCATCAGCGGACACCCCTTCGGCGGGTATTTCGCCGGACCATACATCCCGAAAGGCATATGCATGGCTGCAATTTCTTCCACCAGCTTTCTCAGATCCTCGCCATTGGGAATATTGTCATTCATCGCCTAGTTTCTTGTAAAACTCACACAGGATATCCGCAAGCAAAATCGGTTGCTCGGCAGGCACCCGATGCCCCGAACCGGGCACGAGAACAAGCCCGTCTCCGGCAACCTCTCTCCCCAGCCCGGAAAACTTGGGATCCTTCTCCCCGCACACCCACAACCAGGGAATTTCCAATTGCCGGAGATTTTGCCGGAAATCTTCCTGCATCCCCAATGACCAATCTACAAACCCCCGGGCAATACTCCTCTTCCATGACGAAAGAGCCGGTTGTTCCTCCCTCTTATTTCCCCGCAAAACTCCCTGCTCATGCCAGGAGGTCATCACATCATTCCAGGGTATCTCCAGGCATTTGACAGCCCATTCCGCATCGGAGGCACGACGGATGGAACGCTCATCGTCGCTCTGGAGCCCGGGATGGGTACTGACAAACACTGCGCCCGCCCACAACTCCGGATGACGACACACGGCATGTAACCCCAAACGCCCTCCCAGAGAATATCCGCATAAAACTGGTCTGTGATCCTGAGACGAAATCTCCGCGGCTATGAGATCTCCCGCCTCTGTCAAAGTTTTGGGACAACACGCCAGCAACTTCCACAAATTCAAAGAACGCGAGGCCACCCCCATGCCTTGCAACGCCTTGGAGACTGGTCCCCAGTCGCCCGGAAGCCCCATATTGCCATGAAGAAACCAGATCATAACCGGACAATTCATAAGGCAATTCATCACAAAATCCAAGCAAGAAGCGATGCGGACAAAATTGACACTTGAAAACCTACGATTATCTCCTTACTTTTTTAACCTATTCAAGAGTTTTCAGTTATGAAACATTTCCTGAATCAAAGCCCTATCATCAATGTACTCTTCGTTTGCATGGGAAATATCTGCCGTTCCCCCGCAGCGGAAATCATTTTCCGCAACATGGTGGATAAAAACCAGATGAACGAACAGATTCATACCGATTCCGCAGGAACTATCGGTTACCACGAAGGCTCCCCTCCCGACTCACGCATGCTCAAAACCCTCGCGAACCACGGTTACAGCATTTTTCCCCACCGCGCACGCAAGATCAATCCTGAAGATCTGGAACAATTCGACCTCATCCTAACCATGGACGGAGACAATTTTACCGATGTCCGGGCCATGGACAAATTGAAGCGCTTCCGGGATAAAATCATTCCCATGTGTAAATTTGTCAGTAATAAGTTCCGCGACACCGAAGTCCCCGACCCCTATTACGGCGGACAGTCAGGTTTCGATCATGTTGTTGAACTCTTGGAAGATGCTTGTTCCAATCTCCTTAAATCGGTCAAGGGTACCATCGCCAAACACAACACGGCCATCTCGGAATAAAATACTCCTCTCTGGGACATTCCCTCCTTGGCAGCATCCCCGGAAGCGTTCTTATGCCCTCCGGGGATTTTCATACCAACAGTCGGAGGAGCCGGGGCATAATTCCCATGCCGTGTGCCTATGGCTCTCTCGCCCACTACGCTGGTAAACAACAAAGCCATCTCCCTTGATTATCAAGGAAGATGACTTTGGAAAAAATGAATCGGAATCCGATTATTTGCCGAGCTTGGGCTTGCCGCCCTGGCGACGGATCGAAGCGCCGAAACGCTTCTGGAACTTGTCGATGCGGCCTTCGGTATCGACAAACTGGTTCTTACCCGTGAAGAAAGGGTGGGAATCGGAGGTAATACCGCAGGTGATCACGAAGTGTTCCACACCATCAATCACTTCCGTTTTGGAGGAACGGGCAGTGGAACGGGTGATAAAACGGCGGCCGGTAGAGATGTCAACGAAAACGACCGGATTATATTTGGGATGAATATCTGCTTTCATGATGAATAGGATATGTATTGCGTTTCCAACGCAATGAGGTGGAGATGGAAATATGGTGATTTTTCGTTCATTGTCAAGGGTGCATTCATCAATTCGCAGATTGGATAATACGAACAGCTCGCACTACATACCGACTTTACAAAAAACCATGACAGTGCACCTCCTTGCATGCAGCCCCGATCGTCCGGACGATAGAGGGCATACTATCTATGTTCCTTCAATCGGCAACCCTCACCCGTTTTTCTGCAAGGCTCGCTCTTTCAGGATTGATCATCCCGATTATAGCCGTTGCCTGGAGCGCCGCATTCAAGACGATTTACGGTGCATTTCTGATCACCGGCGATGAATACGGTTTCATTTTTGCCGTTTCATGGGGGGCTGCCCTGTTGCGCAACAAACTGAGTCCGGCAACACCAACACTTGCCGTCGATGCGGAACTCACCCCCAGGGCATATCGTCTCCTGTGCCAACTGTTCCCGGTCGGAAGCATCCTCGCATTCGGCACTTCCGGCTTCCTGCTCCTGTTTCGGCTAGGTGTCGGCATATTCCCATTTCTTTTTCCTTCCGGCCTTTTTGGTCTGGTGCTCCTGGCACGATACCTCTTCTCAATCGCCAAACGGGATTTCCGTCCATCTATTTTGGGAGAATCCATCTACGCAGGCATCGTCCTTGCTTTTGCCACAGCAACTCCTGCCTACTTCGAGAAAATGAGCGGCTACGCCAATGATTTCATGATCAGTGCGCCAGTCTGGTACACAGGTATCTACTTCAGCCTCATCCTGACTCTCTCCTTGCCACCCCGGCTTTCCTCTGGTCTGAAGGAACTCGCTCGCGGAACTTTAATGATTATTCCCGCTCTGGTTCTGATCCTCTACGGAAAGCCCTGGATATTTTAGATCCTCATTCCACCCCTTTCAGAGCCTGGGAAATAGCCGGAAAGAGTTGTTTTTTGCGGCTCACCACGCCTTTGGCAGAAAAGAGATTGTCGTCTAAACGTTTGAATTCCAGATTATCCAACACATCGGGATCTCCTACTGCCAGCAAAAGGGAATCGTGCGTACTGATGTCCGTCACCAGAAGGCAGGCAAGCCTGTACTTTTCTTTTACCTGCAATTCCTCCAAAGCTTTTTGAAGTTGATGTCGTACGGCATCAAATCCGTATACTCCAACTTCCTCTACCTGGGAAATACTGATGCGGAACCCGAATTCTACGAATTCCTTGCGGTCCGCCTGGATGATGTCGACCGCCGAGGAATCCCTTGATCTCAACAAGGAACCGGTCGAGAAGAATTCCTCCGTAAATTTCTGCGGATCAATCCCGGAAATCGGCATTAGCCATTCCATCATCAGACGATCGACGCTCGTCGTCGTCGGAGACGTCAGATTGATCGTATCCGACAAAATCCCCGCACACAGGCACAAGGCGACATTCGGCTCCGGCTCCTCGTCCCGATGGAAAAACCGGCGAGCCACCAGCGTCGATGTCGAACCGACAGGCTCATTCAGGAACCTGATGGGATCGCGTGTCGATACCTGGGAACCGAGGCGGTGATGATCCATCACTTCGACGATTTCCGCCTCTTCTACTCCATCTACCGCCTGGCTGAATTCGTTGTGATCCACCAAAGCCAAACGCATGCGGGGAGGATCAACCAAATCCGTCTTGGAAACAACTCCGACCACCTTGTTGCTGATCTTATCAAGCACAGGAAACAGAGGCTGGCGACTCTGCACGGCTAGCTGGCGCATTTGAGACAGGGGAAGGCCGGAGGTGAACGTTACAAAGTCACGGTGCACGACATCGTGGACACGCCGCGAACAGCGAATCAACTGGCCGACACTCGCCGTATCCCACGGCGTGCTGAGAATGCATGTACCGGAATCCTGGGCTTCCTCCCGAATATCGGCCGTTGGGTGGGCATCCGCCGTAATAACGAGTGCTCTCACTCCGTTCTCCACAGCAAAAAGCTGCACGTTCGGACGGTCGCCGCAAATCACGCACAACTTGTGAATCAGCCCCTTCCTCTTGTAGTTGGCAAGTCGGGAACGCACGCTGGGTTCACTGGATGCACCGACCAGAAGGAAGAGTTCCTCATCTTCCGTACTCAGTGTTTCGCCGGTCAGGCAGCGGGCATTGATCGTCTTGGCGATGTTGTCCAGGCTGGCAACGACGGAGCGCACGCTGTCATCACTCAACTGTTTGGGGAGCAGTAGATTCAACAGATCCAGATACCGGATCAACCCGTGCAGTTTACCCTGTTCATCAATAACGGGGATGGAACTCAGGTTGTTCTCCGTCATCCTCTTGTAAGTCGTCAGGAACGTATCGCCGGGCAGGACGGAAATAATGTTTCTGTGGCAAATGGATTCTGCCGTCGGCGTTGCATCCCGAATCAAAACGGGCTGGGGAAGTTGTGCCTGCTCCAGTACCCAGGCCGTACGCTGGGTCACTTCCCCGCATCGGGCGGCAACGGCATCGGGATAACCATGGCGTCGCAAAAAGGAAGCATTCCCAATTGCAGAACAGATGGAGTCCGTATCGGGGTTCTTATGGCCAATGACGTATAAAGGGCCGATGTTTCGTTCATTCATCATGCACGTATCAATCCAGTTTAAATCTGATGGGAGCTATAATTTGTGAAGCAATGGGAATACCGCCACGGACTGCGGGCCGAAACGACCAGTTGTTTTTCACCCATTCCAGAGCAGCACGATCCAACGAAGCATATCCGCTGGACTCCGAAAGGGAAACCCCCGATACGGAACCGCATTCATCCACGGAAATCAACACCTTGACAACTCCCACTTGCCCCGCACTACGGGCCGAAGCCGGATAGGGAGGCAACGAGGCTTCCAGAGCCTGCGGCGCGGATGTAGAAGCTTCTGGATTTCCCGGAGCTCCGCCCAAAACCGTTTTCGGACGGACACGGGGACGGAGATTGCTCCGTTTCACCACCTGAGGATTACTCATCAGCGTTCCCGTATCCGCATCGTCGAACACATCATGGGAAGCCGCCAGCTCTCCGGCAGTCCAGGCCAGATCGGGCATGTCAGGCGACAAATTCAGCACTTGTCTGGGCGCCTCCGTCCTGATAATCGGAGGCAATGCCGGCAAGGCCCGTGAAATCACTGTCTTTTGGGCAATGTTCTCTTCCTGCGAAACGGGATCCGGGTCTACCATACTGACGGAAAACGGCCCATGCATCCCCAGAAGTCCCGATTCATGGTACCGGTACAACGCCAACACGCACCCGAGAGCTACCGGTACGCCTAAAGCGACCAGAGCCGCGTAAACCAGTGCGGATTTTGCCGGTTTATGGGGTTTCAGCTTCTGCCTGGGGAGGCGATATGGCTCCAAATTCAACTTCACGGTATTCCAACAGGAGTGTAACATCGAATTCCACAATGGCAAATTTTACCATTACCTGCTGACATTCACTCACCTTGTAATCCGCGAAAAAGCCCTTGCGCGAATTCTTTTCTCGTTTATTGTCCATAAACGTGCCACGCACCTACCAAGACATACTTGCCAGCCGCATCGCCGGACTTCCGGAGAATACCGATTCTTTTCGCGTCATAGACGGAGAAGCAGACGGTTACCCGAAGCTGTTCATTGATCGGTTCGGGGACAGGACTCTCATCTCCACTCGTGACCGCGACATTCCGCACCAGCTTCTCCAGCAGATTGTTTCCGAAGCAGGGCCGGTTTATCACAAACGCCTAGACCAGGACGATAAACAACCGCCCGTTCCCATCGCCCACGCCGGAGATTCCACTCCTCTCCAATTCCATATCGTCGAACAAGGCGTCCGATTCCTCATCGACATGGGAGCCGGCTATTCCCAGGGTATCTTCCTCGATCAACGAGACAACCGACGACGTGTCCGCCAGGCATGCCGTCCCGGTATGCGCATCCTCAACACATTCGCCTACACGGGAGCATTTTCCGTGTATGCCGCCCTTGGCGGAGCCATCACGACGACGCTGGATCTCGCCCAACCCTGTCTCGACTGGGCCCGGCAAAACTTTCTCCTTAATGCTCTAGAACCCGACGAACATTATTTCTGCAAGGGAGACGCGCTCCACTGGCTTGACCGTTTCGCCAAACAGCAGCGTACTTTCCACGGCATCATCCTGGACCCTCCTACTTTTTCCCGCGACAAAAACGGAAAAGTCTTCCGTGTCGAGCGCCACTACGGAGACCTCGTTTCCAAAGCCATAGCCTGTCTGGAACCCGGCGGATGGCTCCTCTGTTCCACCAATTGCCGCAAACTCAGCCACCGGGACTTCCGGATTATGGTAGCCTCCGCCGCTCCCGGTGCCGACTTGAGGCATGACCCCATGCCCTTCGATTTTCCCGGAGAAGACTACCTCAAATGCCTCTTCGTCCAATTCTAACACCATTCCGATCCTCCTTCGCCATCATGAAACATCACCTTCGCATCGCCCGGAGCCTCTCAACCGGCCTTCTCGTCGCCACAATCCTTTGCTGTTCCACTGCTTTCGGAAAAATATGGGGACCGCTCTCACTAGGTATGGATCGCAACACCCTTGATGCTACTCTCCGCTCGGATCCCGCCTTCGAACCACCCGGAGAAATGACCGTCATGGGCTCTTCCTCGGAAAACGATCGATTCGTCACAAGAAAAACGTTCTACGGAGACCTGTGCGAACTCTCTTTCCGCTTCGGCAGCGATGATCTCCTCAATGCCGTTTCCTTCTACTCAAAAACGGGTTTCGAACCCAGCCTGTACAACAGCCGCTTCAAAGCCCGGTACAAAAACCTTTTCATGTCTGTTTCCGACCGATACGGGCTACCGCTCAACTGCCCCGACTGGCCCTCTCCGGAGCGCATGAAACCCAATCGCGTCCTCTTTCTCCACACCTGGCACATCGGTACCAAGGAATCCATCATGACCGGCATCATGCGAGATACCGAAAACAAGTGTTACGTCGTAACGACCTTCGTCTCCGGTAAAATCCGTCCCCCCCAGAATAACCCGAAAGCCATCAAAGCCTGGGACGCCGTCCCCGAATTCTTCGATCTTATCAAAGCCGATGCCCTGAACGCCAAGGGCATGGCTGCCCTCGCCGCAAAAAACGGCAAAGCAGCCATTCCGCTCTTCGAGGAAGCCGCCCAATTCGGCTCATCCCGTGCCTTATGGGCTCTCGGCCAAATCTATGCCGGAGGCAAAGGCATCCCCGCCGACAAGGAAAAATCCCAACAATACTACCGCCAGGCTGCCGAAAAAGGATTTGCTCTCGCTGCAGTCCTGATTGACAAAAATTTCGATGCTGCCATGAAGGAACTGGAAGTTTTCCCGGAAGATGCCAAAGCCCTGCTCTCCACTTGCCAACGTGCTGCCTCCGAAGGGTGCGTAGCCGAGCAATTCAACATCGGCATCATGTACAAAAACGGATACGGCCTCACCAAAGACCCCAAGAAAGCGACCCGATGGCTCTCGGCTGCTGCTGCAAAAGGGGATGGACAAGCTGCTGCAGCCCTCAAAACCATCAAATAGCCCCCTGTGACATTCACCTCTGCACACGCCCTTCGTGCTTGCAGACATTCGCTTTCATTTTATCCTGATTTCACTCATGAGCACTTATTCCGACCAACTCGTGCGTTACAATGACCTTGGAATCTCTCTCGACTTCTCCAAGCTGCCTCTGACGCCAGATTTCCTCTCTTCCATGGGCGACAAAATCACCCGTGCTTTCAATGCCATCGACGACCTCGAAGCCGGCAAGATCGCCAATCCGGACGAAAACCGCATGGTCGGTCACTACTGGCTGCGAAACTCCGACCTCGCTCCCACCCCCGAGATCAAAACTCAGATCGACGATGTGTACACCGACGTCCTCGAATTCGCCCACGACATCCTCGACGGTACCATCCGTCCCCCGCAGGGAGGTTTCTACACAACCGCCCTCGTCATCGGTATCGGTGGTTCCGCTCTCGGGCCGGAACTGATCGCCGACGCCCTCCCCGGAGTTGGACTGGATATGTACTTCCTCGACAACACTGATCCCGACGGTATGTACGCCGTCCTGGAAAGACTTCCGTTGGAAGAAACCCTCGTCGTCGTCATCTCCAAATCCGGCGGCACACCTGAAACACGCAACGGCATGCTTGTGACCCAGGACTTCTTCCGCATTTGCGAACTCGACTTCGCACAACAGGCCGTCGCCGTCACCGGCACCGGTTCCAAGCTCGACAAGACAGCCGAAGCCGAAGGCTGGCTCCGGCGTTTTCCGATGGAAGACTGGGTCGGAGGCCGTACTTCCGTCACTTCCGTTGTCGGACTCGTTCCCGCCGCCCTTCAGGGTATCGATGTCGAAGAACTGCTCGAAGGAGCCGCGCTCATGGACAGCCGCACACGCATCCACAATGTTGCAGACAACGCCGCCATGAAGCTTGCCCTCGCCTGGTACAAAGCTACCAACGGCAAGGGAGAAAAAGATATGGTCGTCCTTCCCTATAAGGATTCCCTCGTCCTTTTTTCCAAATACCTCCAGCAGCTCATCATGGAGTCCATCGGCAAGAAGGAAGACCTCGACGGCAATGTCGTCCATCAGGGACTGACCGTATACGGCAACAAGGGCTCCACCGACCAGCACGCCTACGTCCAACAACTCCGCGACGGCATCGCCAACTTCTTCGTCACCTTCATCGAAGTGCGCCAAGCCATGACTGATTTCGTGGAAGTCGATCCCGGAGTCACTGCCGGAGACTATCTCCAGGGCTTCCTGCGCGGTTCCCGCCAGGCCCTTGCAGAATCCGGACGCGCTTCCATCACGATCTCCATTCCCACCGTCTCTCCGCTGACGATCGGCATGCTCATTGCCCTCTTCGAACGAGCCGTCTCTTTCTACGCCTCTCTCGTCAACATCAACGCCTACCATCAGCCCGGCGTCGAAGCAGGCAAGAAAGCCGCCACAACCTTCCTCAACCTTCTCACCAAGGTGCGCCAATCCCTCTCGGAAACACCGGAAACCGCCGCTGCCATCGCAGCCCGCATTGGTGAAGACGAAGAAGCCGTTTACCATTGCCTCATCCATATCGGCGAATCCGACGACAATGCAGAAATGAACTGGGGTGCTACTGCCGATCAAGATACCTTCCGTAAACTTTCCGACGAAGAACTCGAAGAGGAAGACGACGAGATCACCATCATCGAAGACTGACCTGTCTTCTCCCGATCGATTGATCATTCCCAACCGAAAAGAGGCACCCGGCGAGGGTGCCTCTTTTCATGCCTGGAAATAACCATAGGATCAATCTTTCATAGCCACCTTAACAACCATACTATCGCTCAATCGACTTCATCACGGCTTCCACAATGGGAGAATATCCGAATTTCATACTGGCCTGATGCAGAAAACCAGCGGCAATCATCCGTTCAGCCTCGGCTTTGGGAATACCGCGGGAAAGGAGGTAGAATACTTCTTCCGGGTCTATGGAGGAAGTAGCCGTACCATGGGAACAACGGACGCCGTCAGCAAGAATCTCAAGCCCCGGCAGAGAATCGGATTCCGCCGCATCACTCAGCAAAAGATTGCGGTTACTTTGGTAGGCATCCGTACCATGGGCTCCCTCTTCGACGCGAATCATGCCGGCAAAAACATTACGGGAAGCCCCCCGGAGAACGGTCTTGTACATCAAATTACTACCGGAACCGGGAGTCAGATGAGCTTGGTGGGTACGCTGATCCAACACGCAATGGCCGTCCAGGGAAGCCACAGACATGAGTTCCGCCCAGGCATCGCTGCCTAACATGCGGCTGGTAAGTTCCTGGCGCGTCCAGAGAGCGCCGGAATGAGCAGAAAGATGTTCCACACGTGCATTGTCTCGCAAATCGGCCTGTCCCACTTCCAAAGCCGAACCCAGCGTTGTCATCTGTTGCAGCAAGGCATAGCGGACGAAGGATGACGGCGCAGTTTCGATGCGTTGCACGCCGACGGCAAGCTGAGGGACATAGCCGGAACCGACATGGCGCTCCAAAAGATTGATCGAGGAAGCTTCCCCGGCCAGGACGAGAGTATACGGGAAGATAGCGGCGGATTCGCCCTCAACGCGCCAGATGATTTCCACGGGCGTTTCGACGCATACGCCGGGACGCACCTTCACCACGACGGCCTCCGTCATCATCGCACGATTCCAGGCAACGCAGGGAGCAGAGCCAAGAGCCGCAACTTCCCTGCCCAGCCAGTCACGGGCTTCGGCTTCATCAGAGGCAATCCAGCGCTCCAGGGAAAGAATCTCCAAGCCGTCGGGAAGTACACCTTCAACCCCTGACCAGATGCCATTGAGAATTTCCACGGTAACAGCATCTTCTAGCAACCGGCCAGAACTTCCGTAGTTCTCCCTCGGCACAGCCGGGACAAAAGCGGAAAAATCGGCTCCCTTGCGAGCACCAAAGCGCCACTGTTCATCAAGGCGGATGGGAACAGGCAAGGCTTCATAGGCAGCCTGGGCAGCCAGGACCTGTTCTGAAAACCATTGAGGACGGATAGCGGTCTGTGTTGTTGCGGGATCGGTCATTTTGCTTCCTTATCCAATGCTGTCTTCCATTTCCATATCGATCAGGCGACGAAGCTCCACGGAATATTCCATGGGAAATTCCTGCACCAGATCATTAATGAATCCATTAACGGCCAGCGACATGGCGGCCGCACGCGGAATACCGCGCTGTTCCATGTAAAAGAGCATCTCCTCCGACACCTGGGACACGGAGGCCTCATGCTGGACAGCATGGCTGTCCCCATGAACGGTAATGGCCGGATAGGTATCCGTACGACTGTTGGCATGGAGCAGGAGAGCATCGCACTCCGTACTGTTCCGGCATCCCTTCAACCCCTTGGCAACGCTGACAAGGCCACGGTAGCTGGCCCGCCCTTCGCCGATGCTGATGGATTTGGCAACGATGTTGGATGTCGTTTCATCCGCGACGTGGATCATCTTCGCTCCGGTATCCTGATGCTGCCCGGTGTTGGCGAGGGAAATGGAGATCACTTCCCCTCTGGCCTTGCGCCCCTTGAGGATGACGCAGGGGTACTTCATCGTCAGGCCAGCCCCAATATTGCAGTCAATCCAGCGGATTTCAGCCCCTTCATGGGCAATGCCGCGCTGGGTGACGAGGTTGAAAATGTTGGATGCCCAGTTTTGGACGGTCACGTACTGGATTTTGGCGTGAGGCATGGCGACGAGTTCGACGACACCCGAGTGCAGGGTAGAAGTATCGAACTGAGGCGCCGTACAGCCCTCCATATACATCAGCTCGGCACCTTCGTCGGCGATGATCAGCGTACGTTCGAATTGACCGAAATCGCGAGAATTAATGCGGAAGTAGGCCTGTAAGGGGTGTTTCAGCTTCACACCCTTGGGGATGTAAATGAAGGAGCCGCCAGAGAAAGCCGCGCTGTTGAGGGCGGAGTATTTGCTGTCCCCCGTCGGAATCACCTTGCCAAACCAGGGACGGAAGATGTGTTCATACTCCGTCAAACCCTCCGTCGGATTCACGAAAATGACGCCCTGCTCGCGCAATTCCTCGCGCATGCTGGAATAGGCGGACTCGGAATCGTACTGGGCATCGACACCAGCCAAAAATTTACGCTCCTGTTCCGGGACGCCGAGGCGCTCGAAAGTCCGCTTCACATCGTCGGGCACTTCATCCCAGCTTCGCTTGGATTCCGAGCCGTGGGAAAGATAATAGCGTATCTTGTCGAAATCGAGTTCCTCAAGCTGGTGGGTGGCCCAGTGCGTCGGCAGGGGTTTGCTTTCAAAGACCTCCAACGCCTTCAGCCGGAACTCGCGGATCCAGTCCGGTTCCCCTTTGACATCGGAAATGTAATTGACCACATCGCGCGTCAGGCCGAAACCAGCATCGAATTTGTGGCTTTCCGGGAAGTGGAAATCTCCCTTGTTCCTGTCGATGTCCTGCAGAATTCCGTTGTCAGAAACGGATGATGATGTTGAATCGCTCATTTCGTATGGCCCCCCTCTTCTTACGCTTCCTCAGTTACCCAGGCCTTGTTCCTTGAGGAATTCGTAGCCCTTGGCCTCAAGTTCATCGACCAGTTCGTAACCGCCCGTGCGGACAATACGACCGTAGGCCAGAACATGAACAACGTCCGGTTTGATGTACTCCAGCAGGCGTTTGTAGTGAGTAATCACCATGAAGCTGCGGAAGGGAGAACGCATAGAGTTGACTCCTTCGGAAACGATACGCAAGGCATCAATATCAAGACCAGAGTCCGTTTCATCCAAAATAGCATACAATGGTTCCAGAAGCATCATCTGCAACACTTCATTCCGCTTCTTCTCTCCTCCGGAAAAACCTTCATTGACAGCACGCGACGTAAATTTTCGATCCATCCCGAGAGCCGCCATTTTCGCATATAAAATTTTATAGAAATCGACTGCTCCCAGTTCTTCTCCTTCTGGCATGCGAGCCTGCAGAGCCGCCCGGAGAAAATTGGCGTTGGAAACCCCCGGTACTTCCATCGGGTATTGGAAAGCCAGGAAAATACCGGCGCGGCTACGTTCGTCCACGCTCATGTCGAGGACGTTCTGACCGTCCAACAGGATCTCTCCACGAGTGACTTCGTAATCCTTATGACCGCAAATAACTTTGGACAAAGTACTCTTCCCGGAACCATTAGGCCCCATGATTGCATGGACTTCACCTTTGGGAATTTCCAGGTTGATCCCCTTCAAAATTTCAACCCCCTGCACGCTGGCATGAAGGTCATTAATAATCAGACTCATTTTTCCTATGAAAACAATCAGGATTTGGGACGGTTGAGAATGACGCCTTTAATGGTGATATCCACCTCGTCAATACAAACGCCTTCGGGCATATTCAGAATTTGCTCCAGCTTAGCCCCGAGCTTCAAGGTCACGTCGTAGATTTTCCCGGTCTGGGTATCCTGAAAATGACCATGATCGACAAGATTGGGACAAAAACGTGAAGGCTCCCGTTCAAAGTTGACTTGATTGACCAGCCTGTGAGCAACCAAAGCATCCAAACAATTATAAACAGTCGCCAGGGAAATGGAGGGCATCCGTTCCCGAACGCGGGCAAACACTTCTCCGGCCGTCGGATGATCCCGTTTCTCCATCAACACATGATAAACCTCTTGACGCTGGCGAGTCAGACGCAATCCGGCGACTGTCGGCAGAGTCGAATGAGACTTGGGAGAGGGTGTCGGATGTTTTTTAGGATTAATCATCTGTTCATAAAAGGTTGTGGTACGACATTAATTCACAATCAGCCTCACAGAATCAAGAACAATTCTCAAAATTCGAAACTAAAAAAGGCGGCCATCACTGATGACCGCCTTTCGGAAATTGGAATAGATACCAACTTAGTTGGCGGATTCTTCCGGAGCCACATTGACGCGGCGACCATCGCGGTCAAAAAACACACGACCATCCACAAGGGAGAAAATCGTGTAGTCACGCCCCATGCCAACACCGCGGCCGGGATGCCACTTGGTACCACGCTGACGGATAATGATGTTGCCGGCGATAACGGCCTGACCACCGAACTTCTTCACGCCGAGGCGCTTGCTGCGGGAGTCACGACCGTTCCTTACAGAACCTTGACCTTTCTTATGTGCCATAACTTGAAATGATTGGGTAGAGGATTAAGCCTTGATGTCGGTGATTTCGAGCTTCGTCAGGGCGCGACGGAAACCTTTCTTCTTGTGGAAGCCCTTGCGGCGCTTGAACTTGAAAGCCACGCCATGCTTGCCACGGCACTGGCTGACGACTTTAGCGGAAACGGAAGCGCCAGCCACAATGGGAGCACCCACTTTGACGGAACCTTCATTTTCCACCATCAGTACTTGGTCGAACACGGTATCAGAGCCTTCTTCAAGCTCGCTGATGCGTTCCACAACGATAAAATCTCCCTTTTGCACGCGATATTGCTTGCCACCGGTTTTGAAAACTGCGTATGCCATTGCTGTCACTTCTTAAGTTGATGAATCCACAAAAACTGCGGGTGACGGAGTTCATCACGCCATCGATTAAAACGCAAGCAAAATTTCACACGATTATGAAAAAATGGTATAAAATTTTTAATGAAGGCCCGGTATCGGTTCATTCCCCCGAGGAAATGACCGCACTGGGCGAACAGATCGGTGCCCTGCTGGAGGGAGGAGAAATCCTGGCATTAGTAGGTAATCTGGGTGCCGGCAAGACGCATCTGACCCAAGGAATCATGAAAGGGCTCGGCTCTTCCCACGGAGCGGTAAGTCCAACGTTTTCTCTCGTCCACGAGCACCGGGACGGACGTCATCCGGCCAGCCATTTCGATTTTTACAGACTAAAACACGAGGAAGAACTCAGTCAAATCGACTGGGAGGATTACCTTTCCCGGGGCGATATCCTCATCGTGGAATGGGCGGACATGTTCCCGGATGCCTTGCCGCACACGACGGAATGGTTGTTGATTGAACACAAAGGTCCGGAAGATCGCCTCGTCACCCTGCACCAGGCAAACTGACCTTTTCCCTTATTTTACGGACGAAATACCATAACCGGCCCCGTTTTCGAGGACTGGACGCTACGCACTTTCCTCACGGCTTCAATCACAAGACCGGACGCATGTTCCATTTCATCTTCCGTCGTCATAGATGAAATGGAAAAACGAAGACAACTCCTCGCCTCCGCATCGGAAAGTCCCATAGCCGTCAACACATGCGATGCATGAGGATTGGCCGTACTGCAAGCCGAACCGGCAGAACAAAGCATGCCAAGCGGTTCCAGCAACAACATCAGAGCCTGGGCCGTACAACCCGCAAAAGAGATATTGGAGGTATTCGAGACACGTTCACTCCCGGCAGACTGAATCTCCACCCCGTCGAGGGCAGCCTGTAATCTGCCTTCAAACGCATCTCTGAGACGCCTCATGCGACAGGCAGCCTCATCCAACTGACGGGCCGCCAGCTCGGCTGCCGCCCCAAAGCCGACAATGCCGGCCACATTTTCCGTTCCGGATCTCCGACCATCTTCCTGTCCGCCACCGAACAACAACACCGGCATACGACACCCAGACTTTACATACAAGGCGCCGACCCCCTTGGGGCCATGCATCTTATGTGCGGAAAACGAAGCATAATCGACCCCGACCCCATGCAAATCCACCGGGATCTTGCCTAGAGCCTGCACCCCGTCCACATGCACGGGCACCCCGGCTTCATGGGCACAAGCGCACAACGAGGCTACATCCTGAACGACTCCCGTTTCATTATTGACCCAGGTCAGAGATACTCCAGCCACATCTTCCTCACGAACAAAACGCGCCCATGCATCACAATCGACGACACCTTGGCGATCCACCGGACATTCCGCGGGCAGCACCACCCCTTCCCTGCCCAACTGGTGCAATGTATGCAAAGATGCATCATGATCGGTTGCCACGCACATCATATGGGATGCCGACCCGGCAGTTCCCATCCGGGCCATACCCCGCAACACCGTATTGATCGCCTCTGTAGCACCGGACGTAAATACGATTTCGCACGCGCTTGCTCCGGCCAGGCGTGCCACATGTTCCCGAGCCTCCTCAATGGCACGTCTCACCGCACGCGCTGAGACATAGTCGGCAGAGGGATTCATGAAACAATCCCGCAGGTAGGGTTCCATTGCGGCAAAGACTTCATCCGCAATGGGCGTCGTAGCATTGTTATCCCAGTAGATCACCCCGATATTGGAACCAGCCCCGCCATGACGAGTCAAGCGCACATCCCGGCTTCCCCTCCGGAAAAAACGTGCCATAATGCAGCCAGCTATGCGATTTCTCATTACAGCCGGCCCCACGAGGGAAGCCATCGATCCTGCCCGCTTCATCAGCAACCGTTCCTCCGGCAGAATGGGGTACTGCCTTGCGGAAGCTGCCGTCCACCACGGCCACCAAGTTATCCTCATCTCGGGCCCCACATCTCTGGATATTCCGCATGGGGTCGACTTCCTCCCTGTGGAATCCTGCCAGGAAATGTACGATGCCGTAGCCAATTACTGCAACAAGGCCGACATCGCCATTCTCTGTGCCGCCGTTGCGGATTACCGTCCCGTCTCCGTCGCAGCGCAGAAAATCAAAAAAACGGCCGACCGCATGGTGTTGGAACTGGAACGTACGCCGGACATTCTCGGTTCCATGCGCAATGTTTTCGGATTCCGGGGAACTCTCGTCGGGTTCGCTGCGGAAACCAACGATGTGGAAACCTATGCCCGGGGTAAACTGGAACGAAAAAAGTGCGATATGATCGTCGCCAACGATGTCTCCCGCCGCGACATCGGCTTCGATAGTTCGTGCAACGAAGTCACACTCATTGAACCGGAAGCTTCCCATTTTCTGGAAAAAGCCCCGAAAGAGACCATTGCCGTGGAAATCATCCACCGCGCCTGCAACATCCATGAACGGACTCATCCGTAAATACGGAGCCATCCTCCCCGTCCTGCTCTCAGCAATCGCTCTGCTCGCCTTCCGGCAAGCCACGGGAGCTCCCATGACCTACACCCCCGTTCCCTCTTGGACTACCCCTGCTTCCACGCCGCCAAACTCCATCGTCCTCCGGCAAGATCCCGCCTCCGGCCTTTTGCTAGTCAGCGCATGGATCAACGGTAAGCCCTGTACTCTCATCGTTGATACGGGCACGACGCATACCGTGTTCGACACGCAGTTCATCCAGCGCAACTTCCCCGGCTCTCCCCGGAGTCCCATCTGTCTGCAACCGGGCAGCAACGTCATCTCATCTCCGGAAGCCTTTGCCGTCGGCACACTTCGCTTGGGAGAATCCGTCCAGCGTTCGTTCTTTGCCGTCGTCATGGACATATCTTCCCTTCGATCCGCACTGGGCACTCCCGTTGACGGCATCCTCGGCATGAACAGCCTTGGCATTGCTCCCTTCGTAATTTCCGCCTCACAGGGCCGTCTCCAGTGGTTTCCCGGCTCCACCCCCCATCCTGACGGTTTCCTCCCCATCCCTTGCCGCAAAAATTCCTTGGGAGGCATCACTATTTCCGGAAACACGGGAACCCGGGAATTGGATTTTCTGATCGACAGCGGAGCCACTTTCACTTCCGTTCCCGCTTCCTGCTGGCCGAACGGACCGACATCCCTCGTAATTCAGGAAACCGCCGATATCAACTCCCGGATATCCAGAACGGAGACAAGACGCCGCGGCACGCCCCTCAATATCTGCTTCGGGAATGCCTTGACCCTGCCCGGAGTAGAACCCGTACTGACGGAAAACGCTATTCCCTGTATCTTGGGGCTGGATATGTTACGCCAATTCGATATGCTGATCGACATGAGAAGGGGCACCATCCGCATACGCCCTGCCCCATACGCACAGCAAGACCATCCCTGACATCTCCCCCGCATGCCCCTGACGCTCTCCGATATCGGTTGGAATGACCACTTCGAACAAGCTTTCCGCGCTATCGCCAAGGAAGGCTGGCTTCCTGGTCGCCTGATCAGGGAAACCAAAATAAACTTTTCCGTCCTTCTGGACGGAGGTGAAGAACTCGATGCCGTCGTCAGCGGCAAACTCTGGCACGATGCCGCCACAGATGCTGAACTGCCTGCGGTCGGAGACTGGGTCGCCATCGACCCCGGCAAGCCGGGCGACGAACCCGTCATCCGCGCTATTCTGCCTCGCCTCACTCAATTCTCACGCAAAGAACCCGGTAAAAGCAGCGCCGAGCAAGTCATCGGGACCAATGTCGACATCGTCATCGTGGTAACCGATCCCGGCCCGGACTTTAACCCGCGGCGCATGGAACGCTACCTCACGCTCATCCGCAAAAGCGGAGCCTCCCCCGTAATCCTGCTCAACAAGATCGACTGCTACGATAAAAGCGACCTCGACAATGCCATCTCCTGCCTCCGCGAACTCCCGCCGGAAGCGACTGTCATCCCCGTGAGCGCACTCACAGGAAAAGGAATCAAGGAACTCCTCAAACTCGTCAAACCGGGCGTTACCCTCACCGTTGTCGGTTCGTCGGGCGTCGGTAAATCCACTCTTGTCAATAGTCTCCTCGGAGAAGAATGGCTCTGGACCGGCGACGTCAACAAAACTACCGGCAAAGGACGCCACACAACCGTGGCTCGCGAACTCGTCATCCTCCCCAAGGGAGGGATTCTCATCGACAACCCGGGAATGCGCGAAATCCAAATGTGGACGGATGAACACACCCTCCGGGAAAGCTTTGCCGACCTCACCGAATTAGCCGGACTCTGCAAATTTGCCGATTGCAGCCATGGCAATGACGCCGGATGTGCTATCCGGGACGCCGTGCACCGGGGAGAACTTTCCGAAGAGCGCTACCTCCACTTCCTCAATTTGGAGGAAGAAATACGCAAACTCATTCAGCGTCAAAAAAAACGCCAGATGAATATAGAACGTGCCCAAAAGCGAGAAAAGAAGGTTCAAGCCCGCAATTACGAAGACAGGCTGGATCTCGAGAGGCGCCAAAATCCTAATCGGCGCTCAGGGCATTAAGTGTCTCTCTCCCATCGTCACGCGAAGGAAGCAAGGATTGCATCATGGCGATTGTGCGGCGAGTCGCTCCCGAATGGGCTTTCAACGCTACCATGGCTCGCGAAGCCTGGGCATGTGCAATGAGAGGATTGCCCACAAAGTTGTCCAGAACCGATGCCAATTGTTCAGGGAGACACTGAGTTACACCGTCCACCCCGATCAGAAGATTCATCAAAGCGGAGAAATTCTCCATGTGAGGTCCCGTTACTACAGGAACGGAACAGGCAACAGCCTCGGCAGGGTTCTGTCCGCCTTCAGCCAGAAAACTCTTGCCGATCACAGCAACCTGGGCCAGAGCTGTCCAGTCTCGAAGTTCTCCCGTCGTATCAGCCACATAGCAAACATTTTCTCGCAAAGTCTTGGGTATCGCTTTTTCCGATCTCAACACGCACTGCCAGCCGTCTTCTTCCAAGGCAAGAGCTACTTCCTGACGGCGTTCCGCATGGCGTGGGACAATCAGGGGGAATCCTCCGGCCTGGCGGATAGCACGTGCAATCAAAACTTCCTCTCCGGCATGAGTACTGGCAGCCAGCACCACGGATTTACCACGCGAAAGCACGCGCAGGATTTCCTCAAACTCAGAGCGGAGTTTCGGCTGCATCGCCGACTCCTGGTCAAATTTAATACTGCCCGTCACATGGATAATCGAAGGGTTTACTCCAATCCCGGCGAAACGCTTGGCATCCTCCTTATCCTGAACTCCCATCGCAGAAAGAGCGGAAAAGAACAATCTCGTCAGCGGACGCACCATCCGATAGCGCTTCTCGGACCGGAAGGAAAGACGCGCATTAATCATGCACATCGGAATCCCGCGACAAGAAGCCGCATATGAAAAATTAGGCCAAAGCTCGGCCTCCACCAAAGCGATCAAATCCGGACGGAATCGATCCAGACATCTGCCGGGCAAACCGGGAATATCCAAGGGGCCATAGAGAACGCGTACACCTTCCAGACCGGTCTCACGGGCAGTAGCATGCCCTGTGGATGTTGTCGTAGAAAGAACGACAGGGCCTTTTTCCGTCTGCTTCCAGGCACGGATCAATTTCAAGGCAATCATGACTTCCCCTACACTGACTGCATGAATGAACAAACCGCCTGTAGGCTCCTCTTCCGCCGGGATGCGATACCAGCCGAAACGTTCCAAAAGCCCTGTCCCGAATCCGCCGCGGCGCTTCATTTTAAGCAAGTAACCCGGCAACGCAAAAACCAGGAAAAACAGGTAGATGACATCATAAACAATCCGGATCATCCACTTCAACGCATTCATGGCAATTCTCCCTTTCCGCTTCTCTCGTAAATCATAATGACATTCTTGCCGTAACGCCGCGCATCCAGCAACTTCAACCCTTTCAATTCCATCGAGTCCTGTCCCGCCACGCCCCAGCCCTCCTGGGCTTCAGCAATAAACAATCCATCCGGCTTCACAAGGCGAAAGACCTCGGCTTGTGCCAGTTCGGCGATGAAATCCCTGTCTGCCGGCCCCTTGCAATAGGGAGGATCGGCAAACACGATATCATACTGCTTCAGGCCGGATGCGGCATCTCGCCTCACACAGGATACGGCATCCGCACACAGGACGGAACCTCCGGAGAGCCCAGCCTTCTTCATATTCGCCCGGATAACCTCGCAGGACGCACGGGATACATCTACCATAACGGATGACGAAGCCCCGCGACTCAACGCTTCCAAGGCAAAAGCCCCGGAACCGGAAAACAAATCCAATACGGAAGCCCCCTCGACGCGTTCCCCCAGAATGGAGAAAAGCGCTTCCCTCACCCTGTCGGTAGTCGGACGAACCTCGCCCTTGGGAACCTGCAGGGTAATACCGCCGGCTTTTCCGCTAATAATGCGCATGGATGGGAAATCGGAGCGGAGAATAAACGGAAAATCCGGCAATCAACAATTCTTACTTGCCGACGCTCTGCTTGGCCTTTTCAAGAAGAGGATCTTTCTTGGCTGCTCCGACGGGAATACGGATAATGAAACTGTCATTCCAGGTCGGACGGCCTTCGTTCGTCAATTCGAGAATATTATAGATGATATACACAAACTTGCCGTCGTCCGTCTTGCCGATAATAATGTTTTCCGCAAACTGGGAGATGGAATCCTTTTTCTCAAGAAGCCATTCCTGGCCTTTCCAGGCACCCAACTGATAATCCGCCGTATGGACGACATTGCCCTTGAAGGTCAAGTCGCCATTCGGAGAAATCCACATGTTCTTGGCGGAATTGTATTCCAGAGTGCTTAAGGGAAGAGGGGTCGTTTGCGTGCTGGAAAGCATTTTCCATACGTTTTTGTCGGGCGTAGCCGAAATGCCGACAACGACCGGAGCGACATCGACAATCTTCTTTTTGTTCCAAACTTCAATATACTTGGCGTATTCTTCCTTACTCAGCCCGAAACGCTCGTCGAAAGGCAAAGGATAACCGGGTTTGACCAGCTTGGCGAGTTCCTGCTGTTCTTCCTGGGGACGACTGTTGCTGATATTCTGAATTTTCTGCAAGAAAGCAGGAAGTTCCTGATCCACTTCTACCCTCACCAAGGCACCTTGGACAAGACCGTTTTCAGGAAGATAACCACCAATAACAGGCGTTTCTGCCGAATCGGCTGCGGCAAAAGAAGGGGCAACCATGGCGGCGGCCATAAAAATGGAGGCAAAATGTTTGAATGTTTTCATCTGTGTGACGTCATATTAATCAGCGAAAGCATCTTGGCAAGAGTCAAAATGAATGATATGAAACCACTAATGTCACGCATCCTTCCTATTTTGGCCCTAGCGACAGCAAGTATCCTTCTTGTTGCCTGTTCCGCGACGCCCCAATCTCGCATCCAGGCAAATCCGTCCGTCTTTAACGAATTGCCTCCTCAGTACAAAAACGCGGTTCAGCAAGGACGCCTGGAAGAAGGCATGCCGCCTTCTGCCGTTTTTCTGGCATGGGGGCACCCGACTTCCGTCAGCGAAGGCAAAATCAATGGGAAAAATACCGTCCGCTGGCTTTACTCCAGCCTCCAACCGGTCGCCACACCTTCTCCTTTTCTCTGGGGAGGCGGTTACTGGGGGCCATACCCTTATTATTATAACCGCTTTGGCTACATGAATAACGTCACCTACGTCCCCGTCAACACGGGCTTCGTCCAGTTCGTCAACGGGAAAGCTACGTCATGGGAAAAAAGATTAGACTAAAATCACAATCGGCAACGTTTCCATTCATGTATCCAAACGGGAGAACCTCGTCACCTATCCTGTCATAGGAGATCTTCTCCTTGATTCCACAACAAAATAACCCCATATATTAAGAGATATGAAACCTCATTCCATCATTGCAATATCGGCCATGGCCCTCGCGGTTTCCCTGACTTCCTGCTCGGATCCATACGGCGCCACCAATACCTACAAGGAAAACCAGATCGGCGCCACGCAAGAAGCAGTCGAAGGCGTTGTCACCAACATTGAAAAGGTCGCCATCCAGGCCAATAATGCCAACACCGGTACCGCTATTGGAGCAGTTACAGGCGGCCTCGGCGGAGCCATGCTCGGCGGAGGCAATGCCAAGTACGCCACTTCCGCCGGCGGAGTCATCCTTGGAGGTTTGATCGGCAACCAGATCGACAAGGCTGTTTCCGAAAAGAACGGCGTGCGTATCACCGTCCGTCTTGACGGCAGCAAGCGCTCTGTCTCCGTTGTTCAGGAATATGACTCCCGCCGTCCGATTACAGTCGGCCAGCGCGTCCAGGTTCTGATGGGTTCCACCGGTTCCCGCATCGTTCCTCTCTATTAACAGCACACGGTATTCCCGAATCACATGGCATCATTTGGCACACTTCCCGATGGTCGCAGCGTGGATATTCATGAATTGAAGTCCGATTTGCTGTCAGTCCGCATTACCAATTACGGAGGACGTATCATTTCCGTCTGCAAAGACGGGATTGATATGACCTGCGGGCCCAAAACCTTTGATGCCATGCTCCGGGATACCTGTTACTGCGGCGCTATCTGCGGACGCGTCGCCAATCGAATCGAGAAGGGAAAGTTCTCTCTTGATGGAAATTCCCACCAGCTCGCCGTCAACAATGCCCCTAACCATTTGCACGGAGGGCTGGAAGGATTCGACTCTAAAATCTGGGATATCCAGGAGGCGACAGACAAGAAACTAGTGTTGACTCTCCACTCCTCCGACGGAGAAGAAAACTACCCCGGTAATCTTGAAATCGTAGCAACCTATCGGCTGGAAGAAACCACTCTTGAGCTCAAACTGGAAGCCTACACCACCGACATCCCAACCATCGTCAACCTGACGAACCACGTCTATTGGAACCTCAACGGTAACGGCACCATTGACAACCACACCCTGGAAGTTCGGGCAACGGCCTACACCCCCAAAGACGATACCGGCATCCCTGATGGCCGTATTCTGCCGGTAGTCCATACGCCATTCGACCTCCGCAAACCCGGCCTTCTCGGAGAATGCAATTCCCCCGCCAACCCGGAAATAGCCGGAGGATACGACCACAATTACGTCCTTCCCAGCGAAGGGGGAGAACAAGTAGCAGCCATCCTCCGATGTCCTGCTTCAGGCAGAAAAATGGTTATCGCTACCGATGCCCCAGGTCTGCAGGTTTACACCGGCGATTACCTCCCCCAACCTCGCCACGGGATTGCTCTGGAAGCGCAGGGATTCCCGAATGCCATCAACATTCCCCACTTTCCAAGTATCGTTCTGAGACCGGGACAATCCGCCCTCCGTACCATCACCTGGACTTTGGTCTGACCCTCCCGCTCACACCATTCCCCATTTTCCAAAGCCGTTTCCTCCACCAGCAGGAAACGGCTTTTTCATTTCGCTGAACCAGAGGACATCGTCCTCCTTCCTTCGAAATACTCACCATTCTCTTAAGCGGCATTTCGTCACGCCAGTTTCTTTCCCCCGGAGAGAAAACAAAAAACGCGCCCGGAAAACCGGACGCGTGAAAAATATCAGTGATAAATAAAGAAGGCAGAAGAACCTCGCTAGAAGCCAGCCCTTCTGCAATCAGAATTTACTTGCCCTTCTGGACAACGACGGGAGCGGGAGCCGGCGTAGGAGCAGGCTGTTGCTGCTGCTGGCTGCAGGAGGCGACCACGAGGGCGGCGCCAGCGAAAGCGAGGATAGCGATGTTCTTCATAATTCGAATTGATTATCAGTTTATGTTACTGGAACCCAACGCCACGCGCTGGATCACTGCCGCGGAGTATAAACACGCCCAATATGAAATCAAGTGTATTTTCAATACTAGTGACATAAATAAAAAACGCGCCCGGCATCACCGAACGCGTCGAATTGTAAAAAATGAGAACGAGGAGGGCATTCGTTTCCGACTCCGCCCGCATCAGAATTTACTTGCCCTTGACGACTTGCACCTGAGGAATGGGATTAACGGGAGGAGTAACCTGCTGCTGCTGGCTGCAGGAAGCAACCACGAGGGCCGCACCGGCGAAAGCAAGGATAGCGATGTTTTTCATAATTCGAATTAATTATTATCAGTTAATACTAAAGATCCTGACGTCGACCGCAGGATCTAGTGTAAAGAATAAGATCCTCATGGCGTGAAATCAAGCGCATTTTACATGTTCTTAACTGTTATTCATAAAAAAGGAGAGGTGCCCGTCCGACACCTCTCCCTCCGTAATTTTTATTTTCGTTTCAATTAGGCCTGGATGCTTTCACCCAGCTCGACAATGGCATAGTCGCCGTCGGGACGACGGTACACGATCTGAAGCACGTTGCGGCGCGCATTGCGGTACAACACGAATGGTTTATCGTTGAGTTCCATATCCATAATAGCCTCTTCCTTGAAGAGTGTACGCAGGGTGTACCCTTCGCGATGGATAAGCATGGGTTCCGGTTCTTCCTTGGGTTCTTCCGGAGTCTCTTCCAAGACATCAGCTTCGTAGATGCCTTCCGGAAGATGGCGGATGCTTTCCTGGTGATGAGGACGGAATCCCTTCATAATGCGTGTCTTATGCTTACGCATACGGCGCATGACCTTGGTGACTGTCTCATCAATGGCGGCATACATATCCGTACCTTCCGTGGAAGCGTCAATCGTGATATGATTGGAACAAAACAGGATAATTTGAGCAATTTGCCTGTCGCGCTGAATATCCAGCACAACTTTGACTTCTAAAATCTTCGGCGAATCGATGCGTATCCCCTCAATCTTCTTCACGACGAACTCACGGATAGCATCAGTTACTTCTACATGGCGCCCAGTGACGGTAATGGGTATATTGACGTTTACCTTTTGCATGGCGTTTACCTCTTTCTATATTGGTTAAAATGCGGGTCCACCCGCAACTCATAGGATATACAGTAAAAAATTCCTTTTGCAAGATTTCCTTTGGCATACGGTAAGAAAATACCGCCATACGAACACATTTTTTTCGGGACGAGATTGACAATCCGCCTGAGAAATCCATGCTCATATCCATCATGAAATACCAGCCCATCCCAGCAGCATTTTTTCAGGAAAACAGAGATGAACTCGCCTCCAAACTTCCGGCAGGGAGCTTGTTGATTATCCACTCCAACGATGTATATCCCACCAATGCCGATGGGACCATGGCTTTGCATCAGAATGCCAACCTGTTCTATCTCTGCGGAATCGACCAGGAAGAAACGGTTCTCGTCATGGCTATCGGCGCCAATGGTTCCCATCAAGACACTCTTTTCCTTCGTGAAACAAACGACCAGATTGCCATCTGGGAAGGAGCCCGACTCAAACGGGAACAAGGCTCGGAACTCAGCGGCATTCGGGATGTCCGCTGGACCACGGAATATGACGCGCTGATCGAACAACTCGTACCCGCCGCCTCTACCGTCTATCTGGAAGAAAACCAGCACCCGCGCTGCACCAGCCCCGTCCAGACCCGCAATGTCCGCCTCGCTTCGGAACTCAAATCCAAATTCCCTGAAGCCGAATACGCCAATATCTATCCCATTCTCGGCGACATGCGCCTCATCAAGAAGCCTGTCGAGATCGAATACATTAAAATGGCATGCGATATCACGGGAGAAGGCTTCAAATCCCTCCTCAAAGCCCTCAAACCGGGCATGGGAGAATGGGAAATAGAAGCAATCCTTTCCTACGAATACCTTCGCCGCGGCGCCCGCAAATTCTCCTTCCTGCCAATTATCGCTTCCGGGGACAACTCCTGCGTCCTTCACTACATTGTCAACGACCAGATTTGTCGGGACGGGGACCTTGTCCTTCTCGACATCGGTGCCGAATACGGCAACTACAATGGAGATATGACCCGAACCGTCCCTGTCAACGGACGTTTCACCCCTCGTCAGAAAGCCGTCTACAATGCCGTACACAATGCCATGAAGTATGCCATGCAGATCTTGCGCCCGGGCATTGATAAAAAAGAATACGAACGTCTCGTCCGTGTCTTCGTCGGCAACGAACTCGTCACCCTGGGGCTGCTGACCCCCGAAGACCTGGCTGAAAAGCCGGAAGATCCGCCCGCCGTCCGCCGTTATTTCATGCATGGGGTTTCCCACTCGCTGGGCCTTGATGTCCACGACGTTGGAGACCCTCAGCCCGTACTTCAGGCAAACATGGTCTTCACCATCGAACCCGGCATCTACATCCGGGAGGAAGGCATCGGCATCCGTCTGGAAACAGATGTCCTCATCGGCGAAGAATCCAATACCGATTTACTCGCCCAGGTCCCCCTTGATGCGGACGAAATCGAAAAATGGATGGCGGAATAAATCCGGACATGAACCGTTCTTCCCTTGACAGATAGGACTCTTCGGAGTTCCATCTGTCTTCCTGTCATGTCAAAAAAGATCAAATTCGCTCTCCCCAAGGGTAGCCTTCAGGATGCCACGGTAGAATTGTTCCGCAAAGCCGGATACAATATCTACGTGTCCAGCCGAGGTTATCGCCCCACATCCGACGATGACTCCCTTGACATTTTTCTGATCCGCGCCCAGGAAATCGGCCGTTACGTCAATGACGGATTCATTGACTGCGGTATTACCGGAAAAGACTGGATCTACGAAAACAAGGCCGATATCGAAGTCTTGACTGACCTCCAATATTCCAAAGCCACCTCCAAGCCTACGCGCTGGGTGCTCGTCGTCCCTGAAGATTCCCCGATCCGTTGCGCAGAAGACCTCCAGGGTAAGCGCATCGCGACGGAAGGAGTCGGCATCACGGAACGCTGGCTGGAAGAAAAAGGAATCAAGGCTCACGTCGAATTCTCCTGGGGAGCCACCGAAGTCAAAGTCCCCGAACTTGTGGACGCCATCGTGGATATCACGGAGACCGGCAGTTCCCTCAAGGCCAACAAGCTTCGCATCGTCGACACCTTGATGCACTCCTACCCCCAGTTCATCGCCAACAAGGAAACCATGCAGGATCCCGAAAAGCGCGAGAAACTGGAAAATATGGTCATGCTTCTCAAGGGTGCTCTGGAAGCCCGCAACAAGGTCGGTCTCAAAATGAACCTGCCCAGCGCCTCCCTGGCTCAATTGACCGAGTGCCTCCCGTCCCTTCGCCGCCCCACCGTCTCCCCTCTGACGGAAGAAGGTTGGGTCGCCGTGGAAACGGTCATTGACGAAGCCGTCGTTCGCGATATTATTCCGCAGCTGAAATCTCTCGGTGCGGAAGGCATCATTGAATACCCGCTCAGCAAGCTGGTGTACTAAAGGACCTTTTCTCATCATAAGAAACAAACATAACGAACCACCATCATGGGATCGCTGAAAAAACGCCGTAAAGCAAAGATCAATAAGCACAAGCGCAGCAAGCGCATGCGCCAGAACCGTCACAAGAAGCGTTTGCGTTACAAGTCCTAAGCACGCGTTTCATACGCTGTTTCAAGGGCTGCAAACTGCCTTCCGTCATCATTTATCTCGGAAAAACTTCCGGCGTCCATTTTCATGGGCGCCGTTTTCGTTTTCCTCAACCACAACCGAGCCCCAAGGAAATCAATCCATTCAAATCACGGCATATCGAATAGCTCTCACGCAAAGGCAAGAGCCACCGCAGCAGCAGCCGTCCGGGAATGGGTCAGACTCAACGACCAGCCGGCAATGCCTAATCCCTCAGCCGTTTGACGAGCCGCACCATGCAAGACAATCTCCGGCCTCCCTGCCGGAGACATCACAACTTCTACATCCCGCAAACCGCAGGCAACGCCAATCCCTGTACCCAAAGCTTTAGAAACAGCCTCTTTGGCCGCAAAACGGGCGGCCAGGGATGGTACGGGGTTCTCCCTGGCAAAACAGTATTCAAGCTCGCCTGGCGTACACAAACGAGCGGCAAATGCCTTTCCGGAGCGGGAGAAAGCTTTGTCAATCCGTTCGAGATCGACAAGATCAAGGCCGATAGCGACAACGTTTCTTCCCATAATCTTTCCAGAAGCAAAAAAGGAGAGGGAAAAAGCCCCCTCCCGTAATATTAAAACAGACGAGTCATTTCACTCTTCATCTCGCACACGGCTTGTTCCATGCCAACGGAAAGAGCCCGGCTCACAATCGTGTGTCCGATATTCAATTCATGCAAATGGGGAACAGCCACCAGATCGGCGAGATTGGAGTAATTAATGCCGTGTCCGGCATTGACAAGGATTCCGGCACTGCGGGCCGCCTCCGCTGACTCGCACAACCGGGCAATCTCCGACCCCCGTTCGTCACCGAAGTGATTGGCAAAACATCCCGTATGCAACTCCACCATGGGAACACCAAGGCGGGCAGCAGCTTCAATCTGGGCTATTTCGGGATCAATAAACAGGCTGACCTGAATGCCCGCATCCGCCATCTTGCGGATGGAGGGAGCCAGTTCGTTGAAATGGAGGACGGCATCCAAACCGCCTTCCGTCGTAATTTCCTCGCGCGACTCCGGCACCATGCAAACATAATCCGGCTTGAGTCTCAAGGCCAGATCTACCATTTCCGGAGTATTGCCCATTTCCAGATTCAGGGGAAGAGAGACTTCCCTACGAACGAGGAAGGCATCGGCATCCTGCATATGGCGGCGATCACCGCGCACATGCAGAGTGATGGAATCCGCCCCTCCCCTCTGGGCTGCAAAAGCAGCTTCCAGCACGCTGGGTTCCGCATTGAAGGAATCCAGCATCGTTGCGTAACGCGCTTGTCTCAGCGTGGCGATATGGTCGATATTGACACCAAGAAGAATCATTGCAGTCAGAGGGGATAGGAATTGATCGTTAAATCGGGTTGATTAATGAAGGAAATGGCGAACGCCCGTGAACACCATGGCAATGCCGGCGGCATCTGCAGCGGCAATCACCTCTTCGTCACGGATGGAGCCTCCCGGTTGAATGCAAGCGGTCACGCCGGCGTCAATGGCGGCCTGGAGACCATCTGCAAACGGGAACATGGCATCCGAGGCAATGACACTGCCCTTGAGATTGAGACCCGCCTGCTGAGCTTTCCAGATAGCAATGCGGACAGAATCCACGCGGCTCATTTGTCCGGCGCCGATGCCAAGCGTACGGTCGGACGAACCGAACACAATAGCGTTGGAATGTACCTGCTTGACAACCTTCCAGCTGAAACGCATGGCTTTAAGCTCTTCTTCCGTAGGAGGACGTTTTGTCACGACCTTGGCTTCCAGATTATCCAGTCCCCGCACGTCATAGTCGCGGTCCATTACCATCAGTCCGCCGGGAGCAGAACGGATGATCGGTTCCTTACTGGCCTTCTGCCAGGCTTCGACATTAAGGCGGATAATGCGGCAGTTTTTCTTTTTCTGCAGGATAGCCCGGGCCTCAGCATCATAGTCTGGAGCAATAATCACGTCCGTGAAGATGGCTCCTACCACGCGGGCAAGACTTTCCGTCATCGGGCGATTCATCACAATCACGCCGCCGAAGGGAGCCTGAGTGTCTGTTTCATAAGCTTTCTGCCAGGCAGTACGGAGATCTTCGTCATCCTGGCCGACGCCGCAAGGATTCATGTGCTTGAGAATACCGACCGTCGGCCGGTTAAACTGGGAAATCAGCGTTGCCGCGCCTTCGATATCGAGTACATTCGTATAGGACAACTCCTTGCCTTGCAACTGGTTGAAAATATCGCCGAAGTTACCATACAGGCTGGCAGACTGGTGGGGATTGTCGCCGTAGCGAAGTTTCTGGTAGAGAGGCAGGCAAATGGAGAAATTGCCGCCCGTGCATTCCTCATTCTTGTGACCGAGAAAATTGGAGATCGCATTGTCGTACTTGGACGTACGCATGAACACCTTGATGGCAAGACTCTCACGCGTCTTGAGGGTCGTCTCTCCCTTATGCGTCTGCATTTCATCCAGAATCCGGTCATAATCGGCAGGATCGGATACAACCGTCACGGCCGAATAATTCTTGGCAGCAGAACGGAGCATCGATGGACCGCCGATGTCGATCTTCTCAATGGCTTCCTCAAGCGTCACATCGGGCTTGGCCACCGTCTGTTCGAACGGATACAGATTCACACAGACAAGATCAATAGGCTTGATGCCATGTTCCTGAGCCTGCCGCTGGTGTTCTTCGCTGTCACGACGCTGCAAAAGCCCGCCATGAACCATCGGATGCAACGTCTTCAAACGGCCTTCGAATAATTCGGGTTCCCCCGTATAGTCCGAAATTTCTATCACGGGAAGTCCCAGATCCTTCAGGAACTTGCAAGTCCCTCCCGTGGAAATAAGTTCGACTCCCATCTCGTGGAGTCCCTTGGCGAATACATCCAGACCCGTCTTGTCGGACACGGAAATTAGTGCGCGTTGAATAGCCATAGGTATTAAATCTCTATTGCCGGACTCCCGCCGCACGACTTCATGCAAATGCGCCAAGCCCGACTCCTTTCCCTACCCACTCCCCCCCCCGGACGCAAGCGCAATATGTTTCACTCCTGTCATCGCGCGTAAGGAAAGCTGCCGGATTTACCCCTCAAATCGGGACAAATCGCCTCATAATTCGTCTTTTTTACACTCTTCGCTTGACATTACATCGATTTCAACCTAATTCAACCGCTCACAAATACGTTTTTTTAGCCATGGCAACGATGGAAGTTATTCTCGCAACAAAGATCGAAGGGCTCGGCGCAGAAGCCGATCTCGTGACTGTTAAGGCTGGCTATGGCCGCAACTGTCTTATCCCCAAGGGCCTCGCCTACGAAGCCACCAATTCCAACAAGCGTTTTATCACCAGCCTCAAGGCCAAGCGTGCCGAACGCGAAGCCGCTGAAAAGGCTGCTGCTGAAGAAGTCGCCAAAAAGATTAACGCTCTTTCCCTTGACCTCAATCTGGAATCCGGTCAGGACGGCAAGACATTCGGTGCTATTACCAACCACAATATCCAGGAAGCTCTTGCTGCCAAGGGTGTCGAAATCGATCGCCGCATGATCGACATCGAAAAACCCATCAAGCAAGGTGGTCTGCACGAAGTATCCGTCAAACTGCACACTCAGGTAACCGCTATCCTTAAGGTCAACGTCAAGGTCGAAGGCGCCGAAAACGCCCCCGCCCCTGCTCCCGAAGCAGCCGCCGAATAAAGGCTCCGTTTTCATTACCTTTTCCAAGCCTCTGTTTCCGTTCATACGGGACAGAGGCTTTTTCCTTTCTCATTCACCTGTTTTTCCTTCCCATTTCACGCAATCGGAGTCATAATACACGACAGGAAAGTATCGTGCCTCCGCAATCGTCTTTCCAAGAGCCTCACATCAACCCTGGGCTCCGCCCACGTTCGTATGATCCGGATTTATCGACAGACCGACAACGGAATCGACCGCACCACCAATGTGGACGTGGAGGAACTTGATTTTGAATCCATCTTCTGGGTGGATCTCCTCACTCCGGATCAGGACGAAATCCGCTACACCGAGAGCCTCTTCGGCATTGAAATGCCGACCTACGATGAAATGCGCGAGATTGAGGCCACTAGCCGTCTCTACTCGGAAGACGGAGCCCGTTTCATGACGACTACCGTCCTGAGCCGTGTCGACACGGAATCCCCCTCCTTGTCTGAAATTACCTTCGTTCTGATCGGACCGCGCATCATCACCATTCGCCATTCGGATTCTTACTCGTTTCGCGTCTTCTCTCACCAGCTCCTGCGTCGTTCGGAAATCTCGCGAGACCAAGTCTTCATCGGTCTCCTAGAAACCATTGTCGACCGTCAGGCAGACGTTCTCGAACGTTTCGGAGCCGAACTCGACCGCCTCTCAAAAACCATCTTCTCCCGGCAGGAAACCGAAGGAGGACGCCGCAAGAAAACCCCGGCAACCAGTACCCTCCGCCTCATCCTCCAGGATCTCGGCCGCGTCGGCGACCTTCTGACCCGGCAGCGAGACTGCCTCGTCAACCTGCTGCGCCTCCTTACCTTCGCCAGCAACCAGGAAGCCTACGACGATTCCGGTACCAACCTCTACGTCAAACTGCGCCCGCTGAGCCGCGACGTATCCTCCCTTTCCGAATACGCCACCTTCCTCTCCGGCAACGTCAACTTCATGCTCGACGCCGTCCTCGGACTCATCAACATCGAGCAAAACGAAATCGTCAAAATCTTCACCGTCGCTTCCGTCATCTTCATGCCCCCTACGCTCATTGCCAGCGTATACGGGATGAACTTCAAAAACATGCCGGAACTGGAAACCTCCTACGGTTACTTTTTTGCCCTCTTCGGCATGGCTATTTCCATCATCCTTCCCTTGGCCTACTTCCGCGCGCGAAGACTCATTTGAGCCATTCTCCCTACCGCAACAGCGCTATCCGGCCCGCTTCCGCTCTTTATACTTATCTTACCAACACCATTCCCTACCTTCTATCATGCCCGAAACTCTTGAAAGCCTCGTTGACAAAGCATCCGTCGTCGTCAATGCCCTGCCCTATCTTCAGGCTTATCGTAACAAAATCTTCCTGATCAAATTCGGCGGCAGCGCCATGGATAACCCCGATCTCGTCCGTATCCTCTTGAAAGACATCGTCTTGCTCGAAGTACTCGGCATCAATCCCGTCGTCGTTCACGGCGGAGGCAAGGCCATTTCCAAAGCCATGGCCGACTCCGGCCTCGAAGCCCGTTTCGTCAACGGCCTTCGCGTCACCAGTCCCGAAGCCATCTCCATCGTCGAACGTACCCTCTCCGGAATCATTAACCCTGGCCTCGTCCAGACCATGCGTGAATTCGGAGGCAAAGCCGTCGGTATCCCCGGTACGGATATCTTCATCGGCGAACGCCTACAGGAAAAAGACGAAAACGGCACCCCCATCGATATCGGAGAAGTCGGCAATGTCATTGGCTCCCTTCTGCCCCGTATCACGGAAGCCCTCGATATGGAGATCACCCCGGTCATTTCCCCTCTAGCCCGCGAACTGGGAACCCATAAATCTCTTAACGTCAATGCAGACCTTGCAGCAGCAGCTCTTGCCAAAGAACTCAAACCCGTCAAATTGATCTATATCTCCGACGTTCCCGGTGTCCTTAGGGACCCCAGTGAACCCACCAGCCTCATCAACTCCCTGACTCGTTCTGAAGCCCTAGAGCTCATTGAGGACGGAACCGTCAAAGGCGGCATGATTCCCAAGATCTGCTCCGCTGTCGATGCCCTCAATGCCGGAGTTCGCAAAGTCCACTTCGTCGACGGCAGAGTCCCTCACAGCCTTCTTCTGGAGATCTTCACCAACGAAGGCATCGGCACAGAAATCATTCGCCAGCAACGCTAAAAAAACTACATGCTATCCTAAAAGCCGGAAGCTCCCCAGCTCCCGGCTTTTCTTGTAACTAAGCAAAACATCAGCGTGGAGACAGATATGAAAACGATGATGATTTTCCCAATTTTTTAGCAAATAAACGCTGAAGCTCTTCTTTACTCATTTTGTCTACCAATCCGGTAGATTACAGTTTCCCGCCGATTTTCTGGCTCCCCACTCCTCCTCCGCAAAAGGGACAGTTCCTCGGGCTCCATTTATATACTAGCGACGAACGCTAATACTCTTCGCGAATATCCTGACGGCAGGAGCAGATTAAACGGCAATGTCAAATACACGGCCCCCAGCCAATGCGGATTATCTTGTCATAGGTTTTCCATATTTCTTCATTAAACAACAACAGCATTATCCGTCTCCCGCCATCTTCTTACCTACTCCAACAGAAAGAGGGCCATGAAAATACAAACTTCCACACAGTCCTACGAAGAACCAAAAAATTCGCTTTCAGAATCATCCTATAGTCAGGGATAGTATAATTCGTCAGCAAATCAACTCTTTGGAAAAATTTATTTTACCGCTGATTAAAATCTGGCACAGATTCCACCAAATACCTGTTTTCTGCAAAAAAATTGACATTAGGAAAAATAAACAAATACTGTAGTAGTGGGTTGAGAGAAATCCCTATTTCCCGTCACCCGCTTATTATGAATAATTTAATAAAATAAAACGATCATGTCTACCACTATTGCCCTAGTTGCCGTTCTGGCTCTGCCTCTGGGATCCCAGGCCGTTTGTGCACAGAAAAACGATCCCTCTACATACACTCAGACGTCCCCTCAATGGAGCATTCTGGTTTCACCTGGAACATCCGAATCATCAACTCCTTTGGAATATACTGCCCCCGACGGACAGAAAGCATATTTCAAGCAAATCACCTTCCGCAATCAGAATGGGAAAAACATCTCCGTCATGATTCCGGATGGCAATACCGAACACAAAATCCTCGTCAACGACAAGCTCAATATGGCCTTTATCGGAGACCAGACGGACAATGCAACAGCCGAGTTTTTCATCATTGATCTGGCTCAAGGAAAAACCTATGCCATTGATACAAAAAAACTCTATGTCGAAATGGAAAAAAATGAAGCTGACATATCCAGGAGTATTCCACGGTATGCCCTGACACAAGTTACCCTGAAGAACACCACCGCGTGTGCTACCATCATACGCCGCTACACTCCAAAAGGCGGCAGTCAAAAGGAAGAAGCGACATTCCACGCTCAGATCAGCCTGGAAATACCCAAGGATATCTCCTGCGAACCCACCGCCTTCAAGCCAGTTCATTCCGGTCCCGAAGTACAAATCCTGCACAGTCCCCAACTGCAGATGGATCCTGTTCCTGCCCTTTGAACAATAGCTCCCTTGCTACCAATTAATCTCAAAAGCCGTTCCCTCCGACATGGAAGGAACGGCTTTTGGCAAAACGACTGAAAGCCGAGACTTTAGAAGTGTCCGTTGCAAGGACCGGTAGCCCACTTCCAAGCGGTTTCCACGACAGCCTTGGCATCCTTGTAGCGGGCTTCCCATCCGAGGATGTCCTTGGCCTTCTTGGGGTTGGCAATGAGGCGGGCAGGATCGCCTTCTCGGCGGTCTCCATACTGGACGGGAACTTTTTTACCGGTAACCTGTTCGGCCATATCGATGATTTCCTTGACGGAGAGACCGATACCGGTACCGAGGTTGAACCAGTTGGTTTCTCCTCCCTTCATGAGGTAATCGACAGCACGCAGGTGGGCGTCGGCCAAATCATCAACATGGATATAGTCGCGGATGCAAGTGCCGTCCGGGGTATCGTAATCGGTACCGAAAACAGTGATGAACTCGCGGTCTCCGGTCAATGTCTGAAGGATGATCGGGATAAGATGCGTTTCCGGAGAGTGATCTTCACCGATCATGCTGTCCAGGCTGGCCCCGGAAGCGTTGAAGTAGCGAAGGAACACGCTCTTAAGCCCCCAGGCGCGGTCACAGTCCTTGCAGACGCGTTCGAGCATAAACTTGGAGCTGCCGTAGGGGTTGATAGGATCCTGCTTTTCCGTTTCGGGAATCGGGATCTGAGATGGCACACCATAGGTGGCACAAGTGGATGAAAAGACAAAGCGCTTAACGCCGGCATCCTTCATAGCGCCCAGAAGGACGAGAGGACGAGCGATGTTATTCGTGTAATACTTCAGCGGATCTTTGACGGATTCTCCTACTTCGATGAAAGCAGCAAAATGAATCACGGCATCAAAACCGGCGCCCATCAGCAGGGGATAGACCACGGAAGGATCTCCCAAATTACCGCGGACGAATTTGACCTCGGGATCGACAATGGCCTCACGGTGCCCGTAGGAAAGATCGTCAAGAACCGTCACATCATGCCCCGCCTTCACAAGCTGACGCACCGTGTGCGAACCAATATATCCGGCGCCGCCGGTCACAAGTACTTTCATGGTGAGAGAAAATTCGTTCTGAGGTCATTATGCACTCTGCCGGGGCGGGGCGTCAACGCAATCCCGCCGCCCGGACGGAGATAATTCGGCAATCGTAGAGGGATTTCCATGTCAGTCCACCCACTCAAGCCGGTTGAACTCATGAATTTGGCTGGAGATTAGAACGGACATCACGGATACTCGCAGCTATGAAGTCCCGGGATATCCGTTCTGTCCTCGATCACCATGATGTCAAGCCGAGCAAATCGCTCGGACAAAACTTTTTGACGGATGAAAATGTCGCCCGCTGGATCGTGGATCAATTGGAAATCACCCCCGGCGATTGCGTTGTGGAAGTAGGTCCGGGAACGGGTGCCCTGACGGAACACGTGGCCCCGCTATGCAGGAAACTCGTTCTCGTCGAGTTCGATGCCCGTCTGGCGGCCTATCAGCGCGAACGTTGGCAGGATTCCCCGCATGTGGAAGTCCACCATGCCGACGGGGCCTCGTGGGATCCCCGAGGTCTCTTTGCCGAAGCCCCCGTAAAGTTTCTAGGCAACCTCCCCTATTCCGCCGGAGGAGCCATCCTTCAGAATTTCCTTGCGAAACCCAGCTCCGTTTCCCGGGCTGTCGTCATGCTGCAAAAAGAATTCATCGACCGCATTCTGGCAACGGACGGCGACGATGCCTACGGACTCCTCTCCTTGAGAATTCAAAAGAATTGGATTCCCAAAGCCCTGAAAACCATCCCCCCGGAAGCCTTCCACCCGCGGCCCCGCATCGACTCCACCGTCATGCTGCTCACACCCCGAGACCCGGCGGAATTCCCCCCCTACGACGACCGCCTCCTGGACGAATTGATGCGGAAAGCCTTTGCCCAGAGGCGCAAGCAGATCAAAAAGCAACTGCCCCAGGCCCCCCCCTGGAACGAAGTCGCCGCCGCCATCGGAGTGCCGGAAACAGCCAGGCCTGAAGAACTCTCTCTGGCCCAATGGATCAAGCTGTCCACCCTGTACGATACACATCCCCTGGCTGCTATCCCCCAGAAAGACGATGAACTCCTCAGCATCGTCGATGTACACGACATAGTCGTTGGAGAAGCCTCGCGCAAAGCCGTTCATAACGAAGGCATGATCCACCGGGCCGTCCACATCTTCGTCCGCAACAAGCATGGAGACATTCTGCTCCAGAAGCGTTCTCCGTGGAAAGACCGCCATCCGTCCGTGTGGGATTCTTCCGCCGCCGGGCATGTCGATTCCGGAGAAACCTACAACCAGTCCGCCCGACGGGAATTGCAGGAAGAACTCGGCATTGTCGACGCTCCCCTGCTCCGCGTCGGACACCTGCCCCCATCGGAAGAAAACGGACAGGAACACGTAGAACTCTACCTCGCCGAACATTCCGGAAAAATCAAATTCCCGGCAGCAGAAATCGAGGCCGTCCAATGGCTGCCCGTTGCCACCATCCGGGCATGGATGCAACGCAGACCGCAAGACTTCGCCGGTTCCTTCCTGGAATGCTGGGATTTGTTCCTGACCGCAGGACAAAACCTCTCCGTTCCGTCCGAAAACAAACCATCCCCCCCTCCTCACCCCAGTCATCAACCTTCAAACAATCCGTATTATGATTAATTCAAAAAATATTACGCCGGAACAAACGGAACTTCTGCGCCAATGGGCAGCCGAAGGGCTTGATCTGAACCAGATTCAGAAAAAAATCAATCAGGAATTCGGCATCAGCATCACCTACATGGACACCCGTTTCCTGCTTATGGATCTGGATATCCAGCTCATCCAGCCCAAGAAGGAGGAAGAATCGCCAGCCAATGCTACCGACACACCGCTCGGAAATACCTCCCCTTCGCTCCCGGGATCAACCTCGGTCACCATCGACGAAATTACCCCCCCTCATGCCTTGCTGACCGGCAAAGTTACTTTCAAGAGCGGTCACACGGGAACTTGGAGCATCGACAAAATGGGCCGTATCGACTGGGCTCCTATCTCCGGAGAACCCACCGACGATGACCTGCAAGCTTTCCAGACAGAACTCCAAAAAGTCCTGCGCCAGCAAATGGGCGGATTCTAACCCTCGCCGCCATCATGGAAATCCCCGACGACATCATTGCCGACCTCATCCCTGCCGTCCGCTCGCAGTTGGATAACGCCGAACCTCCATTCGTCAAAAACACACTGGACCGCCTTCTCAAGGAAGGCATGGACGAAGATGAGGCTCTCTTCATGATGGCACAAATCCTGGCCATCGTCGGAAACGATATGCTCATATCGGGCAAGTCATTCGATATCAAATCATACGAGAAATTATTAAAGAGTCTTCCCCTGCTTCCTGACGAATCCGGCGACATGAACTGACGGGCTTCAGGATATACGCTCGACATTTCTCTTTAATACCCATAATATTTCTTATCTAGATTTTATGGCCAAGAAAACATCAGAAGCCGCCACACCGGAAGAAAAACCGGTCAAAAAGACTGCGACTCGCAAGACCACGACGACAGCTAAAGAAAAAGCTCCCAAGGTTGACAAGAAAGCTGCCGGGAAAGACACAGCTTCCAAAAAAGAAGCAAAGTCCTCCACTGCATCGCGCAAGTCCGTTGCCGCCACGAAGAAAGCCGATGCCGACAAGGCAACCAAGGCTGCCGTGACCGCCCTTGAAACCAAATCCGCCCCCGCCGAAACGGCATCGCAGGAAAAGGTTCAATCAGCCCCTGCCGCTCCCTCCAAAAAGAACAGGCAGAGAAAACAACCGGCTCCCCAGCAGACACAATCCGAAACGCAAGCTCCCGAAACATCGGCAACCCCGGAGCCGGCTCCTCAAAACCAGGCAGTTCCTGTCCAGGCCCCCAAGAGCACGGTTGCTTCGGAACAGCGTTCCGACGATTCTGCTCAGCCGCAGAAACAACAGAAACATCAAATCAAGGTTCGCCGGGAATCCTTCCCTCCCAAACATCAACAGTCCCAGCAACACCAGGAACAGCCCCGCACTGCCACGGTTGATGCCGAAGTAACCGATCAGGAAGCCGGCTACTTCGCCCAGCCCGAAACAGTAGGAGGAGGAGATCTCGGCGCCGGCAAACGCAACAAACGCCGCCGCAACCGCAATAAACAGCGGGGCAACGGTAATGAAGAACAGCGCCAACCGCAACAACAGTCGGATTCTCGCGGAATTAACGCCAAAAAGCTCGCTAAAAAGGCATGGAAAATCTTCCTCGGAGAAGTCACGGAAGAAGGCCTTGCCCTGATGGATGACAATACATCCCGCGAAGCCGCCAAACGTGCCTTCCGCGTGGCCGAATTCTTCCTGCAAGAAGAATCACGCCGCAGAAACGCTGAAAAATTCCAATCCCGGGACCAACGGCCCGCACCCGTCCAGCAACCTGCCGAAGCAGATACGGACGAATCCCAGACCGAAGAAGCCTGAGAACGGAAGCAAACTTCCAAAAACAGCAAACAGCCTCTTTTCCACATCGGGAAGGAGGCTGTTTCTTATCACAACTCCGTTTGACAACTTATTCCCTGTTCCGGGAATCCATCACAATTGTCACGGGACCGTCATTGCACAGGGAAACCTCCATATCGGCTCCGAAACGCCCGCAAGCAACCCTGCCGGGCATCTCCTCCCGCAGCAGTCCTAGAAGTTCTTCATACAAAGGTACGGCATAATCGGGCCTGGCAGCACGGATGAAAGACGGACGGTTCCCCTTCTTCGTCGAGGCATGCAGGGTAAACTGACTCACCACCAGGATCTCGCCCCGGACATCGCGGAGGGAACAATTCATCTTTCCCTCATCATCGGAAAAAATCCGCATATCCAGCATCTTCCGGACAAGCCACTCCGCATCTTCCCGGGCATCCGCCTCCTCAATCCCGACCAGCACCATCAGGCCCTTCCCGATCTTGGCCACAAGCACCCCGTCAATAGTCACGGAAGCCTCGCTCACGCGTTGAATAACAACTCTCATACTTGCCTGAGACTATTTGTTGACGATCTGAACTGCATTCCCCTGACGAACCAGCAGGGCCACCTCATTGCAATCCTCCCGGCGCAAATAGAACCCCGGAGACCTCATTTTACCATCCTTGCTGACGTCAATCACCCATGAACGCTCCTTGGTGCCGATCACGAGCTGCTTGTCCGCAGCGGCAAATTCGGGAGAATAGCTCCGCAGATCTTTCCCCGCTTCAATAGCATTTTTGGCTTTAACCGTCACGGCGGCATTTTCCTTCCCCACATCGCGCATCATCAGAATAGGATAGGATTTGATAAACTTCTCTCCATCCCAAATGGAAAGTTCTTTGGCGGGCACATTAATCAGGAGCCGAAAGTTCAAATCCCTTACTTTCAGTTTCTGCCCCTGCACCAGAGCGGGACGGTCCACAAACTGGTTCAAATGCATGATAAAATCCAGCGGGCATTTCGTCTTGTTGGAAATGCCTATCCAGGAGTCGCCCCGTTTGACCACATATGTTTCACTGGCACAACGGGCTGGATCCAAGACCTCGCGGATACGCAAGGAGCCCAGCATGTCACGAGCTTCCTGGCCGATCACCCCCTTTCTTCCAATCAAAGGTTCCAGCATGGAAGCGGCTTCCTCCGTCTTCCCCTCTGCCGCCAGTATGGCCGCCTGCTGTAATGCCTCGGGCCTACGGGGCCACAGTGAATAGTTCTCCTCCGCAACCACGACAGAACACCCAAACAGGCATATCGCCAGCCCCCATTTACAGCAGGCCTTTGCGACGGAAATCGAAAATATTGATTTCATGTGATTTTTGTACCATCTCTACCGTAAACTTCAAGAGGCAGACTTCCCAGGCATCGTCAACACCCTCCACCACGGCCCTCAGGGGATCTCCCGATGCCCTAACCTCGTCCACAAGACGTCCCTTAACAGCCTCGAACGGCTCGTGCACCAATTCCTCGGTTACCTCGGAACGCCGAAACTGAAAGCCATATTGCAAAAGTGTCTGCAGAGCGGCCCCATGGCGTGCAAGCCAATCGAAAAACTGCCGGGCGTCATCCCCGAACCCATCCATTTCAATCTGCTTATACATATCGGGGCGGATAATTTTCGGCTTTTCCGCTTCTACCCATCCGCTACGGATGCGAGTCACATTGGAATCATCCATTAATCCGCTCACAAGGAGGAAGGAAAAACGAGTATCACCAAACGTGTCAATGCGGCGATCCGGAACATACAAGATGTTCGTGGATTCGAGGGCGTACTGGATATCGTCTTCGGAGTACATAGGGGGGAAACTCTCGTGAATGAAGCCACTGGGAACCAGTCGACAATAAAAAGGCGGTCCCGCGTTGACCGGGGAACCGCCAGTGGGAAATTATTTTCCCGTCATGGGAAAAGTAAAATGCTTATTATTCGGCTTGGGCTTTTTCGATATAAGCAACGACGTCCGCAACGGACTGAAGCTTTTCAGCATCGCTATCGGGCACTTCGATGTCGAACGCGTCTTCAAAAGCCATCACGAGTTCTACGGTATCCAGAGAGTCGGCACCGAGGTCCTCGATGAACTTTGCGTTAGTGGTCACTTTATCGGCTTCAGCGCCGAGTTGCTCGACGATGATTTCCTTCACCTTTTCTTCGATGCTATCAGACATTGTGTTAGGTTGTTAGAGTTACCCGCTTTTACAGTGGCACTCTATGTTTGGCAACACATTTTTCAGACTTCCTTCAAGAAAGGGACGAGCAAGATCCCTTCTACGAAAAGAGTTTTCCACCGTCAGGCAGGGGGATTTAACCCGGCGATCACTCTCAATCCATTGAGTGTCAGCAAAGGATCAACGTGGTCGATTCGGGGTACGCCCTGTGCAATCAATTCGGCGTCGCCACCTGTTGCAATGACAATCGGAACTCCATCCATCTCCTTCTCCAAGCATTCCAAAATCTCTTTCACCAAACCGCGGTAGCCGTAAACGGCCCCGGAATGCATAGCCTCCTCCGTACTTCTCCCGATAGCATACTTGGGTTCATGGGGATCAATTGCCGGAAGAAGGGCCGTATTCCTGGCAAGGTAATCGCCCATCGACGCCAGCCCGGGAGCAATAGCTCCCCCCTTGTAACCGGTCTCACGGGAAACAACATCGAACGTCACTGCCGTCCCGAAATCCACTACAATGGCGGGCGCTCTGTAAAAAGCAACCGCACCGGCCGCATTCACCAACCGATCCGCTCCAATCTGACGAGGAAGGGGGTAATCAATGCCTACCCCCAAATTCGATTGCCACGTCACCATATGGTAGGGACGAGGCAGCCAATCTGCCAGTAATTCCGATACCCGGGGTACCACGGATGAAAAAACGGCATAATCATATCGCAAATGGCCTAGTTCCCTGGTCAGGCGTTCTTCGTTAATCTCGCGAGTCGGGATGACGATGCGCGTCTCCAGAAGGCGATCCGGCTCGGAGAGAACAAACTTTGTCCTCGTATTTGAATTATCAATCAGCAGGTAGCTCACAACCCACTTCAATTAGAACGGGAGGAGCACAACTGCAAGGCCAAAGAAGCCACCATGCCGCTTCCTCCTGTCATCCCCGCATCCAGCAGGTTTTGGTGCATGCGGCGCCACAGCTCGCCGTCATCGCCCAGCATCGCCCTCAAAGAGTCTTCCATTTCACCGGAAGATCCTACGTAACGCCCTCCGCCAAGAATCTCCAGCAGAGCGACATTGCCCTCTTCCTGTCCTGGAACCAGATAATTCACCAGCATGGGACGTCCTGAGGCAATCACCTCATGCGTCGTCGCTCCGCCCGCCTTGCCGATGACAAGGTGGTGGCTCGCCAGAAAATCAGGCACGCGATTCGTCCAGCCGACAAGACGAAAACGGGCAGGATAGTCCAGGTTCTGCCGGATCTTGTGCAGAACAGGATACAGATGCCGGCTACGCCTTCCCATGATGCACGTTACCCGAATATCCGGATGAGCATGGAAAATTGCCCTGAGATCGGATTTGATCCTCTCAGTTCCCCCTCCGGCAAAATACAGGATACGGAAGGGACTCCCCGGTTGCCACACCATCCTTTCACCGCGGCTCCGTTGCACGACCGAGGGAGACACAGGAAAACCCGTCACCTTGATCTTCTCCTCGGGTACATCACGCCGGACGAGAACATCCCGGGTCCATGGATCCGTCACACACCACATCTCGCTCCTGCTGCACAGCCACGTTTTGTTAATTTCCAGAGAATCCGTCACAACCGTCATATAGGGCACACTTCTTCCCCCCGTCTGGAAAATCTTGTCCAGCAAATGAGGATACAGCATATAGGTACACACAATCGCATCCGGCCTCCATCCGCGAACCAAACTGGACAAGTAATTTTTCACGGCAGCCATCATCGGATACTCCGATCGGGAAAGATCCAGACTATCCGTCCAGTCGTAAGCCTGACGCCACAACAAAGGTGCCCGCCGAATCGTCCATAAATACCCGGCACGGGACCAACGGAAAAAAAACGGCATACTCTCCTTGCATGGATCGACAATGCGGCATTCGGCCTTTCCGTCCAAAGCTTCGGCCACACCACGTGCCGCGCTATTATGGCCATCACCGTAGCCGGATGTCAGAATCAGGATGCGAGGGCTGGAATTCATCAGGGAAAAGCATGAAGAAATTTACCTCCGGACACAACCTAAATCGGCAAACATTGTCACACCCCGGTCGCAATCCCCTCCAAAACAACATTCCGGTCAGCTGTCAGAACTTCTCCCTGATAAATAGATCCCTTCTTGAAAATCGCCTTGCCTGTTCCAGGAAGACTCCCCTTCACCTCAACCCCCGGACCAATAACCCAATTCCCCCGGAACGGTACACCCCTCCCCTTCTTCGACATTCCTTGGCCGACCTCGGTAAAATCGACGGCAGCATGCTTCCCGGAAGAAGAAGCGTCTGTATTCATGATGAAAATATCCGCCTGTCCCGTCAAAGCCGCCATACCACCCTTAACATCCGGTCTTGCAACCGCCACACAAGATCCGCCCGACAATTTCCACTCCTGACGACCGGATAGTTGCAATGCCGAGGCAATCAGCAATTTCCTTCCCTGCTGTACTTCAATCCCGCCCGGACCTACAACCAAACGTTGCGAAGCGCCACCGGCAATAGCAACCGTATTCACAGACGGATCCTCGACACGGATGCCAAAAGCCTTGAACGAATCCACACCTTCTCCAATCCGGCTCGGCAAAATAGAAGAAGCCAAATCCCATACACACACCTTCTTTACAGGTACTTTCCCATCCATCCAGGCGTCGGGAGCATTCAAAGGCAGATCATAGCGTCCACTCCGGACACTCCCCACCGATTTCCCTTTCAGATGCCCCATAGCATAGGCAAAACGCGCTCCGATCACCAATTGAGAACATCCATCATAGTGTACCCCCATCGAATCGCCGGAAGTCAACTTGGGAAGATCCCTCGTAGGAGCATAACCGAGAGCAGGAGAAGATGCCGCGAGAGAACGCATCACCTGCCAAGTCGTCTTGCCATCCACCTCCGTATCGCGGCCATTCAGCATCCCGTTCGTATTCCCGGTTAAAGAGTCCGTCACATTCTTCGTCCCCCAATTCGCATTCTCTCCAATCACAGCACACGATTTTGCCAAAGGCGCAGTATCTCCCCATCCTTTCAAATCTTCCGCCAAATGCTTGAGAAGTTCCTTGAAACGCAGGGCGGCAGCCGGCACAGCATCCCCTGAATCACTCTCACCCTGCAGATAAAGAAGTCCGGCAAATTCAATTTTCCCATACTTTTTTCCCTTCAAGGCAGAACTTGCATTCTTCACGGCCCCCACCAGCAACCGGTAAGCCTGTCCATTCCGCATCCAATGTCCATTGTCGCCACCATCGCGCGACGCCTTCACAATCGCCACATCGGCATCGTCAAACCATCCCTTTTTCTCCAAAACCGCGGCAAATCCATACTCTGGCCCCATACACAAATTGCCATTATAAGAAGGGACCGCAGGAACAACCATTCCCCATTCTTGGGAGGCTCCGGAAAAGACTCCCTCCTTCTGTCCGAAATTTTCATGCCAGTACATCGTCCTTTTCGGCTTGTACTTTTCCAACATTTCCGCAGATGCAGGAGATCCCTTCACGGCTCCCAGTGAATTCGATTGCCCAGTCAGTAAAAAAATCTTCAAATCCCGGCCATTGACCGGTATCGCAAAACACCCCAGCAAGAAAAACAACAACAGCTTCATGATAATGGAATGGAAAAATAGTTCAAAACAGCTCCAGAGTCCATATCTTTTCCGCTCTTCCCGAGATCATTTCGATTTTTCTGCATTTGTCACATTTCGCGGGGATGAGGATTCGAGTATAAACAGAGAAGCCCCGCCTTGCATGGTGA
>OHAT01000333.1_pt1 | contig 50426 bp, 51 predicted proteins | sample 1577141 | NCBI WGS metagenome assembly OHAT01 (sample SAMEA3541578, study PRJEB24748) | human gut metagenome | biome: human gut; feature: human-associated habitat; material: faeces | place: China | collected 2012 | reverse complement strand
TGGAACATTGTCAAAGGTATATCCGTGCCTGTTACTGTTCAAATTATTTTTTAGAAATCTCCACACCTCCGGGTAGTATTTCATAAATAATAATTTGCCCTGTACCATTCCCGAACCTTTGAAAAGACAATGTTCCCATTCAGTTAAAGGAAAAATTTATGTGGTGGGCGACAAGCGATGTAAACGATTAAAATTCAAAAGTCATGGAAGCAGTAATATTATCAGAAGCAAGAGTTTATGTAGGTACTTACAACAAGTATAACAATGGTTCACTTTTCGGCAAGTGGTTAGACCTTTCCGACTATTCGGGCAAGGACGAGTTTTTGGAAGCGTGCCGGGAACTCCACGAGGACGAGCAAGACCCCGAACTGATGTTTCAGGACATCGAGAACATACCCGAAGCCCTGATTTCCGAAAGCTGGCTTTCCGATAAGTTCTTTGAGTTTCGGGATGCCATCGAAAAACTAAGCGAAACCCAGCAGGAAGCGTTTTTCGTATGGTGCGACCACCACAACAGCGATATAAGCGAAGAAGATGCGGACGACCTTATTTCTTCTTTTGAGGACGAATATCAGGGAGAATATAAAGACGAGGAAGATTACGCCTATGAAATCGTAGAGGAATGTTACGACCTGCCGGAGTTCGCAAAGACCTACTTTGATTATTCGGCTTTTGCCCGTGACCTGTTTATGACTGATTACTGGATGGATAACGGCTTTGTTTTCCGTTGCGCCTGATTACTAACCGGGTGGAGCAATCCACCCACAACACATCAAGACAATGAAAGTATATAATAAGATAACGACTTTTTTACGATGGTTTATACTTGCTTTTATCATCTATCAGGTAGCCACCAGCACTGCCGGGACATGGATAGCTTTAATCATAGGCTTTTTTATTCTCCGGTTCGTTCTCCGGCTATTTATCTCTGCCGTTTACCTGTTTTGTATGGCGATTATTTTCATTGTGCTGCTTTCACTTCTGATTATCTGATAACTCATTATAAATTATACCAATATGGAAACTTTAAACAAAAACGGGGTAAGCATTACCCAAACACCGGGAGAAGAAAAATATGTAAAATGCTGTTTAGGCGCATTCAGGGGGCAGATTTATTTCCAGTATGATTATCGCCATACAGATATGGAACTGTTCAGCACAGTGGCTAAAACACTTGCCGAATGCCGCAAACAGCGGGATGAATGGATAGCGAAAAAAGAAAAGAAACAATAATGATAAAATAAGTACATTTATGAAAACGACAGAAGTAAATAAAAAGATTATCGGCAGACGCTGCAAGTGCATATTTACGGGCTTATATAAACGGGGGTTATCGAGGACACCACAGAAGATAAATATACGGTCAGCGTGAAAGTACGTTTCGACACGCCGCACCAGTGGGGTGATGAATTTTATTCCTATGACTGGTCTTTCGGACGTAAGGCGGACGATTCCGGCTCTTTGAAGTATTTGGAACTGTTGCCGGATAAAACAACATTCGATGCAATGATAGTTACTTTCGGCGACCCCATCGACACGCTGGACGGTATTTTTGAGGACGTGAAAACATGGGGTGTCTGTTCCCTGAAAGGCTGGATAGACAGCTACGAAAGCACCCGTTTCACTCCCATAGGCACAGATAAGGCAGTGATAACAAGTGAATATAATATGGAATGTGTAAAAGAGTGGTTGGAACATAACACACCCATAAAGAACATTATAATCGGTTAATGAAGAACGGCGGCAAATGCCGCCGCTACTTTCTTTCTGTGAGCCGAAGCGGACAAAGAAAGATAGCAAAGAAACCTATTTTCCGGACAGATTTTATTAGTTTTTTCTATTTTTAATAAACTCTTGTATGTGGTCGGGGAACTTTTCTTCAAAATATTCAAAAACCAAAGGATTTCCAGTCAAATACTGGCTTGTTAATTCCGTCCAATCATCTATGCTGATTAATCCATTAACTTTAAATAGTTTTAAAGATAAAGTTTTTAGTTGTGAGCTGTTTTTGTTATTGTGATTAAAATCGCTATCACGTCTTTGGTAATATTCATCACTTGTATAAAAATGAATTGCTCCGTCAAAATGTCTGAATGTATTTTTATTCATATCGAACTCCGCATGTAGATATTTGGTCGGGAAAAAATCTTTCCCATTTCTTGATATCTTACATTTTTCACTCTTAAATTCCTCTGCTTGAAATGTCTTGATTCCATTTTTTGATGACCATTTAATATCAAGAGCATATGTGTCACCAAAAAAGAATTCTATTTCAAATGAATTTAAATCTAATGGTGGTCTTAATTTTACTACACCATCATCTATATCTTTGATTGTTTCTTGAAATTTAGCACCATACCAAGTGTCAAATTCCATATACATAGTATTGTCTACATTTATTCGCACCCTATCAGAGTCAATAGCAATGTGTTTTTGAATATCTTTTTTATTAAATTTCCAAAAAACATCAATAAATCTTGGAGCAAAGTTGCAATTGTCATGATATCCCCTTCTAAAATATGGGTGAGCCATAACCATATATTTATCCGAATAGTAATAACCAGAGGCAAATGGCTTCATTTGATACTCACTTTCTAATAAGTTCATACCAACTAAGTTTTCTTTATCAGGAATAATTTTTTCATTTAACAAATAAACAATATTTGGATATTTCGCAATTATTCCAATAGTTTGAATATAATCAAAATTTGCTTTTGTTAGATTTATTTGTTTGCTGTTGCAATATTTGATAAATTCGTCAATAATAACTGAATGTTTTTTCAGTTCTTCCATTTTTTCTTCGTTCTGGTATTGCAAATAACGATTTAGTCTTTCATTATTCATAATTTAAGTATTTGAATATATAGCTTAATACTGGAGACTTCTATTTATTTATACTTTTTACTTTGAGTGACTCTCTTTCAACATATTGTTTTAAGTGATCCTTTGAATATTTTTCCAATTTAATAAATAGCTCAAAATAAGTTCTTAGAGAATCTTTATAAATCATTAAGTTATCATGTCGATGCTTTGCCGTTAAAAGCATACTTTTGTCATATGACATCATTTCTTGATGAAAACCATGAGTTTGAATATCTGTCAGTATCCTTAATAATTCAACATCCAAAAATGCACTTTTTTCAAGTACAATCTTTATGAAATAGTCTATACTGTGGACATATTTAATCATTACACCAAAAAAATGTGGTATTGGTGTGAATCCTGGTAACACAGGCTTGTCTTTATCAATTTCATTCGGGTTTATTTTCGAACAAATTATTTTAAGTTCTTCCTCATTAGGGTATATTTTAGTGTTTCTATCATAAATGCTTGTTTCAAACGGAAAATATTCTAACCCAGACTTACTTCTCATTGAATAGCAAAAATATACACAGTTATTCATTGCAACAAAAACATAATCTGCAATAAATGGCAATATTACTCTCTCGTCTTGTTTTGATTTAAAAACATAAATAACAATATAGAAAATATAAGAAGTAATATATGCCATTGATATGTTTTCAACAAGCCTGTTAAATTTATCCGCATTTTTAAAAAATGTTGTAGTGATATACAAATCTTCAAAAAAGTTTATCCAAATGACAACAATAAATGCGATAATAAATAAAAGATTGATTATTAGTTTGTACATTCTCATGATTGAATGATATAATGTTAAATATTATACTTCGTGTTAATTATAAATAGGCTTTTTATGTCTATTTTCTGCAAAACTAATCACAAAGAAACACTCAGCAAATTTTTGTAGAGTGTTTCTTAACACATTCATTCAAAAACGATTATTTATTTTCCTTGCTACTGTCGTTGTTGAACGAGAAAGTCAGTTGAATGAGCGTCCCGAAGCTATCCTGAAAATACACATCTACCGTTTGTTGGTCGGTCGATGCGGAAGTATAATAAAGCCGGAATGTTTCACTCGGAAGCGGGTACAGGTCATTCGGAAGTAAAACCGTCCCATCGGACATTTGCAATGTTCCCGCCCCGTCCGGTTGAAAATAGCGGATGAAGTACTCTGTTTCTTCATAGCGTCCATCCCGGTGAAGCTGACACCTGATTTCCGCCGTTTCACCTACCTTTAATTTTTTCGGCACTGGCATCGTTTCAATACTGAACGGGTAAGACTGCTGTATATCCACGTTGTCACTACACGCACCCACCAATAACAAGGTAGCCACTATGTAGCACCCTGTTAGCATCTTATAAATTACATTTCTCATATACATTATATATAATAGGTTAGTTTATCACATTATTATCTTTAGACCGATACCGAACTGTGTATGGAACTTTCCAACGGAAGAACCGAACAGGCATCTTTCCCGTGCGTTAATCAGGAATACCATCCGGTCAGTAATATAACTCTCCAGTTCCAGCGTCAGCGCACCGCCATAGACAAAACCGTCCTTATCCGTCAACATCGAGCCATCGGGCAGCAGCTTGTCACCCCAATTACTTGTTTCGTACCCGGCAAGGGCAGACAAGCCCAGTGAAAGAAAAAAGGTTTTCTTCCGGTCGGAAAGGAAATTTAGGTAGTAACCGCCCTCACCTGTAAACTGACTGACTGGTATCTGCAAATCTTTGTAGGGGTAATGCTTTTCGAAGTATTCCCCGCCGATAACCCACCTGTTCCCGTTTTTAGTATAGGTGGAAAGAGCCGCCCCGAAGTAATAAGCGAAATCGCTTTTACTGTTCCAGTGAACGCCGTCCGCCATGCCGCCCGTAACCTGCAAGCCTTTCATTCCCGGCAGACATCTTTGTGCGTGTGCCTGGTTGAAAGTCAGGCACAGCACAAAAAGGGATATAATACAACATATCCTTTTCATGTTTATTTGATTTTAAGTTCGTTAATCACTTTGGCTGCCACTATATCCGAATTTTCCACCCGGATAGTTTGGTGTCTGCCCCCGTTTTTTTCCACCAGTTCAATAACCAAGACCTTATCATCCGGTATGGTGAATTGCGGAACGGTGTACACGGTACGGACGGTACTCTTTCCACCGATAACCAGTATCTCGTTATAACTCCGTACCGGGTCAATGACCGTTTCCTGAATAGCCGTTCTTTTGGTTACTTTCTTATCCACTATCTTGAAACGGATAAAATCGGTATCAAACGGCACGTTTGAACTGTTCTTTACCTGTGTGTGGAAGTAGAAAAGCCCGTTATGCGCATAAATCCCCTTTACCAAGAACTGCACCCCGAAACGCTTGCATCCCAAATGCTTTATTTCCCGGTCATTGTTCTTGTAGATGGACTGCATAATCAGCTTTACCAAAAGCGGGCTTTCGTTACCCAGTTCCCGGAAATAGATGTTCATCCGGGTATGGCTGAAATCCGTTGTGTCCTCATTCTCCAAGAAATCTTTCATTTCGATGTTGAGCATTTCAGGTTCGTGTGCGTACTTTGCATTAAAGGAATAAAAACTGCCATCCTCACAGATAACGGAAAAATTTGTTTCACCGGGAAAGCCCTCTGTCGTAGCCTTGACCCTGACAACATTTTCCGCCCCGTCTGCTTTTCCGGCAATAATGTAGTTACTGCCTAAATCCACGTACTTAACGGCAGACGGGAAAATAAGGTGTACCGTTTTTGCAAACGTCACCTGCACGCCGTAAGGTGTCACCATTTGGCGGTAAGGGAGCTTCTTTGTAATGCCTTGATACAAATCGTTACTTTGTGCTTTCACAGAAACCACGCCCAAAAGCAGGGCGAACATGATAATTAACTTTTTCATTTTGGATTGAAATTTTTATGGTTGATAAATAAATTACTGTTGTTTGGCGTAAAGCATCACCTGATAGTTCGCTTTCAGGTGTACTTTTACCGTTCTGAACTTCTTGGCAAGGTATTGCGAACCGCCCTGCATCAAGCCCCTTGTAATATCCATTGCCACCTGCTGCCCTGCACTTTGCGCAAATGAAAAGCTCGTACCCAATCCCGCACCGATATTCGCCATCGCTTCCTTTGCCGCTTCCTGTTCCAGTGACGAGGGAACGGAAAGCCCCTTTTGCCCGTCACTGTCGTAAACGGCAAGTTCCACCGGAATGATGTTACCCGCATATTCGAGCGAGGACACCAGTATTTCGAGCCGTTCCCCCTGTACTTTGGCACTTCCCGATACAAGGCTGTTTTTCGGGACAATCACGTTCCCCGCTTGCAACGGTTCTAACAGCCGGAGTTTAACCGTTTGCCCGTCCATAAGTGTTTGGTCGTTATGAACGCACGCCCGGATAGTGTTCTTTCCCATCGAATAGCTGCTACCGACCGCCGTATTAAACCCGTAATTGCGTGGCTTGCCGTATTCGGCGATAAATTCGCTGTTGCTCATGGGCTGTTGCAATCCTGAAACTGTTCTGTCCGATACCGATTTCACAGGTGTGGCATTTCCTTTACTCTGAACGGGTGCGGACGGTGTGACCTGTGCAATCTGTCCCGGCTGTGAACTTTGCCCGTTTTGTCCGTTCATATACTTTGCCGCCAGTTCGTAGGACTTTTCCATAAGAGCCACCTGTTCATCCATGCTGCCCGCACCGTTTTCTTTCGCATCGAGCCGGGCAGTGAGTTCTTCCACCTTACGTTTCAGTTCTTCCTTTTCCTTGTCCTCTTTCGGCGTTTCGTAGAAACTGCCTAATTGACGGTTCATGTCCCGGTAAGCTGCCGCCGAAGACTGGATAGAGGAACGCTTATTATTCGGCGCACCCGCCCCGAAATCTATTACGGCAGTTTTCGGCTTTCCTGCCGGAGCATCATCTATCAGGGTCAAATCTTCCCCCTTTCCGTTTTCCTCTCCGAGCGAAAAGGCAAAATCCTGTAAGGAGTGCATCTTGTCCGCCTGTTTGTTCTCCATCTGTTCCTGTTCGTAGGCGGTCTTTTTATCGCTGATTATCCCGTCCCCTTTGGGCTGCGGAATATTGGCGTTAAATCCGCCCACGCTTTCCACCGTTGCTTCGTCCTTTTCGGACGGTGCAAAAATCAGGTACATAGCCCCCAAGAAAACCAGTCCCATAAGCGGGTAAACCAGCATCTTCTTTCGTTGCTGTATCTGCTGCGGGGTCAGTTCCTTTTTTTCCTTTTCCTGTTTTTCGGATTCTTTTCCCTTTTCCGTTTCCGGTGCGGGAACTTCATTCTTCACTTCTTTTTCTTCCATTGTCTGACTGATTAAAAATGTTCGTACTGTCTTTACTTTGTAGCTGCAACTGCCTGATGTGTTCTATCCGCAGGATTTCGCCATCCTCTTTCCCTATCCGGTAAATGGATGATACCGTAAAGTAGATGGATAACCCACCGAAGAACAGGAGCATAAGCAGGATTACCGCCAGCCTTATTTCCGGTGTCATGCGCCCGCACAGGCGGCGGAGTTTTTCATCCGCCCAGTCCTGAACATGAGTAATCGCCTGATTCACCGGCGAGAGTATTTTCCGTATCATGGCTTATCGCTTTATGGTGTTCAAATCCTTATTTTCCGTTATCTCGAAACTTTCCATGATAAAGCCGTGCGGGTTGTTGTCACTTCTAACGGCGTTCAGCAACCGGCAACGGGTGACAAGGCTTCTTTCGGTCACGCTGCTTTCACGGATAATCATTTGCCGGGCATAGGTAGCCACCGCATACGGGTACACATCGAAATTGCAAGAAACGCTGTCTATCTGTATGGTCTGGCTGATATTGCCCGAAATGATACGGTTGTAATATCCCTTTTCCGAGAGGTCACGGTAATAATTAAATGCGCTCTTGTCGGCGAGGAACAGCGACCGTTTGATATTGCTTTCGATAGCGTTCTTATCGGGTGAGAGCGTGAAAAAGAGTTCGTGGAAACGCTTCACGTGTTCCCTTGCTTCGACCGGACGGTTTTGTGTTAGGTCTTGCGATAACGCAAGCATCAACGATTTGCCACCGTCCAGTACATAAATCTTTTGCCGTTGCGCTTCGGCAAACGTGTAGGAGTTCCAAACGGCATAACCTGTTATCAGGGTACACATCACGACAAACACGATACCGAAAAGCCGTATCTGTTTGAAACTGGTTTCAATGTTCTTTAAACTTTTAAATTCCATCTTGATTTTTATTTATGGGTTACCTTTGATTAGTTTACCGCCGACCCTGCCGCCAGCGTTCCCGGTTGCTGCCCCGGCTACCGCACCGACACCGCTACCCGTTTTATTAGCCGCACTGTTTATATTCCGGCTCATGTTACCCATTCCGCCCGCCTGAATGATCCAGTTTGAAACGGTAGGAATAGTGAAGTAACCGATGATGCCAATCAGCATGAAAATTATGTACACGCTGTTACTTCCGTCCGGTATGAAATTGGGGTCTGAAAGTTCCTGAATATCCTTTTGCAGCATAAGTACCTGTATTCGGGCAAGAATGGAACTGAACAGGTCTGAAACGGGCAGCCACAAGTAAACGGAAATGTACCTTGTTATCCATTGGGTCAGTGTCGCCTGAAAGCCATCGTACACACTGATGGCAAAGGCTATCGGACCCAGTATGGCAAGGACAATCAAGAAGAATGTCCGGATAGTGTCTATCACAAGGGAAGCCGCCTGAAAGAGCAGTTCCAGAAGTTCCCTGAACCAGTCCCGGACGGATTGCTTGATATTATGTGTCGCCCTATCCATATACATGCCGCCCATCGTGGCTATGTCTTTGGCAGACCACCCCAGTTCATCTATCTGCTTGTCAAACGCTTCATCCGAAACAAGGTAAGCCGTTTCCGGATTGCGCACCATCGCTTCATATTCCAGCTTGTCCTTTTGTTCCCGGTAGGCGTTCATATCGAAAGTTTGCGTTTCGAGCATATTGTTACACCCCTTGACAACTGGCGACATCACGCTGTTAATCGTACCTAGTACGAACGTGGGAAAGAACATAATACAGAAGCCAATCACAAAGGGACGGAGCAAAGGGTAAACGTCTATCGGTTCGGCACTGGCGAGCGACTGCCATACTTTGGCAGCCACATAGAACAAAGCCCCCAGTCCCGCTATTCCTTTGGCTACCCCCGCCATGTTCCCGCATAACGGCATCATGTCCGTGTACAGACTTCGTAAAATCTGATGCAGGTTATCAAATTCGATTGCTAATAACATACTTGTCTGTTTTTAGAGGTTACCAGTAACGTTCATCCGCCGAGCCGTAAAGAGCCATTACCCGGTCGGTGTCCTTTTTCTTTTTCGCCCGCAGGTAGGAAACAGAAATATTCTTGCGGGTATAATAACTCACCAAATCCCGGTAGTTCCTGATGGCGTTATACGTCCGGTCGATAACGTCCATCCGTTCCTTGTCCGACATGGAAAGCCCGTTGATGTTTACAACGCTTTTCATTTCTTCCAGCACATCGGAACTTTCCTGCAACAGTTGGGTATAGCCGTAGGCGATGGCGGAAAGTTCGTCCGGCGTGTAGTTCTCATCCGATAGCATCTTTTGAAAACCGTTCACATAGATGTCGGAAATCTCCCCGATAAGCAGGATGGACTTTTGCACCTTTCGGGCATCTTTGACAAGGTTATGCACTGATTTTAAGGCATCGTAATATTCTTTACCTTGTTGATAAATCTTTACTGTTTTCTGAAAATTCTTTATCATATTCTGTGCGGTGGATGAAGTCTGCACGATGTTTTTTGACGCATTGATAATTCCCTGTGCTAAGTTTCCGGGGTCACTCACTACCCACTGTGCGTTTGCCCGAACAGCAAACAAACTGCCTATTAGGAGCAGCATTATAATCTTTGTTCTCATGCGCTTATTTCTTTATTGGTTGTTTACTCCGTTTGTATTCTCCGCCGGGTGAAAGCAGAATCCGGTCGTTCTCCTCGTCGTAGGTCAGCAAGACGGAAAGCCCCGTTTCGATGAACAGGTTTCCGTCCTGTTCTGAAATCTGATAGGTTTCCGTTTGGATAGTACCCCGGTAGGTCTTTCGATAGGTCGTTACCCTGTATTGCCCGTTTTCTTCAAAAAGGGTAAATGCCGGACAATTTTTTACACTTACCCAGTCGCCACGCATTGCCCTAAGACGGTCGGCGTTTGTTTCCTTACAGGAGGAAAGCCCCAGTAACAAGGTGCATAACAGCACCGGAAACAGGATTCTTAAATGTTTCATACTGATTGATTTTTTAATTGTTGATTGATTACTTTTCAGGATTACGCTTGCTTTCGGCAAGCCGTTTGATAGCCAGTTCGAGATTGCCGCCCAGCTTTTCGGATAAGGCGAAAAGTTCCATCTTTTCCGTTTCTTCGGTCGTATATGTAAAATATTCTTCCAAGCTCACTTCTGTGGCATATACGGCTGACTGTGTACCGCCTAAGCCTATCCAAACTTCCTTATATTTCCGGTTCGGATGATTGGCAAGGTTGATGGAAAGCACCTGTGAACGTTCCTTGTCGGTCAGTCCCAAAAGGTTCTGTATGCTGTCGAATTTATTAAGATACTTCCTTTGGTCGAGCAGTATCTTACAGTCTGAATTGTTTATAATACTCTCTTTTACAATGGGTGAGGAAATAATATCTTCGACCTCTTGGGTAACAACAATCGCTTCGCCGAAATACTTTCTAACCGTTTTGTAAAGGTATTTTATGTAATCCGCCATGTTCGCCGATGCAATCGCTTTCCACGCTTCTTCTATCAATATTAATTTCCTGATACCCTTTAACTTACGCATTTTGTTTATAAAAACTTCCATGATGATAATGGTCGTAATCGGGAACAGGATTTTGTGGTCTTTGATATTATCCAACTCAAAGACAATGAAGCGTTTATGCAACAAATCAAGCTCCTTGTCGGAGTTCAGCAGGTAGTCGTATTCGCCCCCTTTGTAGTAAGGTTCTAAGACATTCAGGAAGTTGTCTATATCAAAATCCTTTTCCCGGACGTTCTTTTCTTGCAGGTGTTCCCGGTAGTCGGTTTTCACATACTCGTAGAACGTATTGAAACAGGGAGTAACCGAACTGTCCTTAGTAATCAGTCCGATATAGGAACTTACAGCGTTTGACAAAGCCACTTCTTCCGCCCGTGTAGGTGCTTCATCGTCCCTTTTCCACAGGGTTAGGATAAGTGTTTTGATACTCTCTTTCTTTTCAATATCAAATACCCCATCTTCCACATAGAAAGGATTGAACGCTATCGGGTTTTCGGTGGTATAGGTAAAGTAAATTCCATCTTCCCCGTGCGTTTTCCGGTTTATCATTTCACATAGCCCCAAATAACTGTTTCCGGTATCGACTAATAGCACGTGCGCATTTTGTTCGTAATACTGGCGCACCATGTGATTGGTAAAAAATGACTTACCGCTACCACTCGGCCCAAGTATGAACTTGTTGCGGTTGGTAATGATGCCTTTTTTCATGGGCAGGTCTGAAATGTCGATGTGTAACGGCTTTCCCGTGACCCTATCCACCATCTTGATACCAAAGGGAGAAAGCGAACTTTTATAGTTCGTTTCTTCGGTGAACAGGCAAAGAGCCTGTTCGATAAAGGTGTAGAAACTTTCTTCCGCCGGGAAGTCTGCCTGATTGCCGGGTATGCCTGCCCAAAACAAGGTCGGCGTGTCGGTGGTGTTGTGGCGTGGCTTGCACTCCATAAGTGCGAGCTGTGACCCCACATCATTTTTAATGTGCTTTAATTCGTCCCGGTCATCACTCCAAGCCATGATATTGCAATGGCAACGGACGGAGATAAGCCCCTGTGAATGGGCTTCGTTCAAATATTCCTCTATCCAAGACTTGTTAATCTGATTGGCACGGCTGTATTTGGAAAGCGAGTGCATATTGCGAGCCATCTTTTCAAACTGTTTCAAGTTCTCCGTATGGTCGTCAATGAAGATGTACTGGTTATAGATATGGTTACAAGAAAGTAACACCCCAACCGGAGAAGCGAACGACAATCTGCAATCGCTCCGGTCAGTGGATAGCTTTTCATAGCGGGTATCTGTTCCCACCTTGCCCGGCATATCTTCCGCATCCGAAAGGGTATGCAGGCAAAGGATATGGTCGCCAATCTTCATTTCGTCAGCACCCAGTGAAATATCTTTCAGTGTGGTGGTGTCTGTCTGTGAGAGTGAAAAGTATTTCTCCACGATACCTGCCGTTTCCCTTGTTCCGGTTATCTCGTCCGAAGTCAGGCGGGTAAGGGTAATGAAACCGCTATCGTTCATAATGCTTTCAAACTGCCCCACCGCTTCGAGGAACTTTGTAACCGTTTCCCTGTCCCTTATCTCTTTGGGGACAAGGAAGCCCCGACAAAGGGTGGAGAAATTACTCTGCATCCGGCTGCGTTCCTTTGTTGTTTTCGTCAGGAACAGGTAGCAGGTATGATTTAAGAACGGTCGTTCATTGAAATGCCGTTCAAAGGAACGGGAAAGGAAACTCAAATCATCCTTTTGGATGTCAGGCGCATAGTTCTCTTTGATGAACCAGTCCTGTTTGTGTACGATGCTGTAATCGGGCAGCACCTTTACCGCCTTGTTCCAAGCGGAATGTATCGCTTCGTACTCGGTTGCCGTGGCGGTGAACAGTTCGGGCAGTTCCACCCGGAACGCCACCGTTATGTCGGCATCTTTGGAAACGATGCACCCGTTTTCCACCGTGAACAGTGGAAACTTGTTTTCCAGTGTGGTAGCTTTTAATATATTTCTCATTTCGATGCTTGTTTTAAATGGAATAATCGGGATATGGCTTTTCGGTTGATGATATGGAAAGGGTGGCTTTTGCGTGCGGACAATTTCATTAACCCGTGCGTCCCGTACTTTTCGTTTAACCGGAATGTGAGCCATACCAGCAGCGTTGCCGAAGTAACGCCGAAGATGATGCACACCCACTGGTTGATACCCACCATGTACATGATGATGAAAAGTACGAACAGGGCTAACAGCCCGCCCGCAAAAATGAAAAGATACTGGCTTTTCAACCCTTTAAACTCAACTGGCTTGCCTATCCCCCTGTTAATCGGATAGTTTGCCATAGTCCGTTCTTTAGAGGAAGAATGAACGCAGGATGGTAGCTGCCACAATCAGGAAGATACAAGCACCGAACCAGCTTGCGGCAGTTTTGCTTGTATCAGGGTCGCCCGAAGAAAACTTGCCATATACTTTCACGCCGCCAATCAAGCCCACCACCGCACCGATGGCGTAAATTAATTTTGTCGCCGGGTCGAAATAACTCGTTACCATGTTGGTAGCTTCTGTAATGCCCGCCATGCCGTTACCTTGCGCAAAAGCGGAGGATGCAGCCATAAGAACGGCTGCCGAAAAGAGAACCTTCTTTTTCATTATAAATACATTGTTTTTAAATTGCCGGACGGGTGGATAGTCCGCCCGGCGGAGTGATTAATAATTGAACTTTTGTGGTTGCGGGGAGTGTCCCCCAGTGTTTAGAAAGGTTTGTCTTAACCGTACTCTCTTTGTTTCATCATCTTATTATTTAAAGTTTACCATTAAAGAAAATCGTTCATGTCAAAGGCTGCCATTTCATCAGTTCCGGCAGCCGGGACGATGGCGGGTACGGGTATCTCATGTTTTTGTAAAAGTTCCGCCACCCGTGACCTGCCCCCGTTAATCTGTTCCACCAGTGACTGAAACAGGTTTGTTTCCGTCCGGCAGATAGTCTGTACTGCTTGCCGTTCTTCCGCTTCGGGTGCTTGTTTTCTCTGAATGACTTGTACCATTTGCCCCAGTTCTCCCAGCGTGACACCCTGTGCCATTTCCGGTTCACCCTCACCCATGTAACAGGCGATTTCTTCCGCTTCGATTTCATCCGGCGAAACGTCCGGTTCTTCCGAATCTTCCGTTTCAAATTCCATTTCAAATTCGGTTTCAATCGCTTGCGGGGTATCAGTGTTTTTTTCATCTGCCAGTTCGTTATCAAGCGTTTTCGTCACCGTTTCATCACTTTGCGGGACAAATATAGAAGCATTATCAACCCCTTTTAAAAGATGTCCTAAGATGTCCCCGTTTGTCCTCATTTGTCCCATCCGGTAACGGCTTGCACCTACAAGAGAATCCCTGTTTCCGGTTTTCACGGTCGGTTTGCTTCCCGGCTGTTCCGGCTCTCTTTTTCCGCTTGTGAACCATGTTCCCAAGCTATCCCGGTATCGCCATAAGAGGATGGCGTAATACAGGAGCGTTCCGATAATAAACCACTTCAACATATCAGAACGGCTTTTCAAATTTGCTTTCGTACAGTTCGTTTATCTCGTCCTGAAACTGGTCGAAATGCCGGAGCAGGATATTTTCTACATAGCTGCTCACGGTCGCTTTACGTCCGCCGATAACGGTTACTATCTTCATCAGCTTTTCGTGGGTGGTACGGCTGACGTATAACGGCTGGCGGTCGGTCAAGTCCACCCGCATGAAATAGGTTTCCCGGTAATCTCCCGGAGCGTTCTTTTTCCGGCGGGCAGGTTCTTTCACCGCCTTTTCTTCCTTTACGTTTTCTGTTTCCCGTTTCGGTTCTTGTTCAGGTACGTTTGCTGGGATGTCGGGTGTTTCCGCTTTAGTTTTCACTTCCGTTGGTATTGCCACCATTGGCGTTTCCTGTTTCTTCATGGGCAAGCCCTGTGAAATAATCTCTTTCATAAAATCCTCGTCAATCTGCGGTTTCCCGCCGTTTTGCTTTACCATATCGTTACAGTTTTATAAGGTATGCGATTTCGGTTATCAGTTCTTCCATGTTGCTGCCCTTTACCAGCCGTTTGTCTGCCGGGAACAGCGTAGAACGGAACACGGTTTTACGCTGTGCGTCCAGTTCCTTTTTAAACCTTTTGGTGTCCGGGATAAATACTTTCATAAGGGGTAGTTCCAGTTCCCTGATGGTCTGCTCATACAGGGTGTACAGGTCTGTTTTTTCTCGTCCATCTACCATGTTCCAAAACAGGTGCAGCCCTTTCAGTCGGCACGCTTCATTCTTTACCAGCAGTTTATGGATAGCCACCGCAAAGGAAAGGCTGCTTTCCAATACTACCCGGTCGGCGGCTATGGGGGTGAAAATATAATCCACCCCTGAAAGGGAATTGATAACGCCCTCACTGTTCACCGTTCCGGGCAGGTCGAAAAAGACCACATCATAGTCCATTCCGGCAGATGCAAGAAATTCATCCGCCGTTTTTATCGCTTCGTCCGGTGAACTGCACAGCACCGGGTACGCTTTCTTTCCCAGTGTTTTGAACTGGCTGAAAGCAAGCCGTTTGTAATACTCATCACTGTTCACCTGTTCGGCATCCCGTTTGCGCATGGCGGAAATGGAATGTTGCGGGTAGTCGCAATCCACGACTGCCACATTATACCCTTTGAGGTAATACAGGTAACTCGCCACCAAGACGGTGAACGTTGTTTTGCCGACCCCGCCCTTTTGGGTGGAGAAAGCCACATACAAGGTTTCTTTCTTCATTGTCATTTTGAATTATTGTGATACATCTTTATTTCATTACATCCGTACAGATTGACGGATGGTTTTCTTTTGTTCCATGTTGAAAGCCCGAAAGCCGGAATGATTGTTTTCTTTCTGCAAAGACAGCTTGTTTTCTTTACAGACAGTCTGCTTTCCCGATTGAATGACTGTTTCCTTTCAATCATTCCATCCGGTTTGCTTTCCTGCTTTCTTGAAAGATTGCAATCTTGAAATCTTGTTTTCAAGTTTTCAAAACCGTTTTCTTTCCGCACGCTTTTCAAACTATATTTCCATCTATCCATATTGCTTTCTTTCTTAAATCCGGGACAAATAAACGTAGAAAAACAACCCCTTTCGAGATGTGTCCTCAAATGTCCCCGTTTGTCCTCATTTGTCCTATAACCCGCTATTTCACAGCATTTTTAATACCCGTTACTTTGCAACCGAAAGGTATCGGTCAGGCTAACCAAGCCCCCGCCGCCGGGAGCGTTCCAATATCCGCTAACCCCAATCCGTCCGTAGGCGGATTTTTATTTGCATTGGCAAATAGCAAGGTGTGTTCTAAGCAGCTTGAAATTCTTTCAGCAGCTTTGAACGCCTTGCCCGGACGAAGCCGGGATAGGGTCACTCCGAAGTCGTAACCCTTAAAAAAAGAAGCATGAAACAGAAACATGAAAATGCGCCCCGTCCGGGTGGCGCAGGACGAAAGCCCAAAGCAGACCCGGCGGTATTCAGGTACTCTATCAGCTTCAATGCGATAGACCACGCCCGCTTTTTGGCGTTGTTCGATCAGTCGGGTATGCGCACGAAAGCGCACTTTATCACTGCACGCATCTTCGGCGAGCCGTTCAAAGTGATAAAGATCGACAAAGGGGCAGTCGAATATTATACCCGGCTGACCGCTTTATATTCCCAATACAGGGGTATTGCCGTGAATTACAATCAGGTGGTAAAGGCTCTGAATACCAATTTTTCAGAGAAGAAAGCACTCGCGTTTCTCTATAAACTGGAAAAGGCAACGATGGAACTTGCCGACCTGAACCGCCAAATTATAGAACTGACCCGTGAATTTGAAACAAGATGGTTGCAAAGATAAGCGTAGGCAGTTCCTTGTTCGGTGCGCTTTCCTACAACCAAAACAAGGTGGATGAACAGCAGGGAAAGGTACTGTTAAGCAACCGTATGTTTGAAAGTGAGGACGGAAATTTCAGCATCCGGCGGTGTATGGAATGTTTCGATATGCACCTGCCCGCAGACCTGAAAACGGAAAAACCGATTATCCATATCTCCCTGAACCCGCACCCGGACGATGTGCTTTCCGATAGCCAGCTTGCGGATATTGCCAAAGAGTATATGGATAAGCTGGGGTACGGCAATCAGCCGTATATGGTCTACAAGCACTGCGATATTGCAAGGCATCATATACATATCGTTTCCATCCGGGTAGATGATACGGGCAAGAAGATAAATGACAAGTTCGAGCATGTACGCAGCAAGCAAATTACCCGTGAACTGGAACAGAAGTACGGGCTGCATCCGGCAGAGAAGAAACAGGCAGCCGACCGCCCCGAACTTAAAAAGGTGGACTACCGGGCAGGGGATGTAAAGCACCAGTTATCCAATACGGTGAAAGTCCTTGCCGGAAGTTACCGTTTCCAGAGTTTCACCGAGTACAAAGCACTGCTATCTATATATAATGTACAGGCGGAAGAAGTGAAAGGGGAAGTGAACGGCAAACCCTATAATGGTATTGTCTATTCGGCGACCAATGACAAAGGAGAAAAACAGGGAAACCCGTTCAAATCTTCCTCTTTGGGAAAGTCGGTTGGTTACGAAGCCATCCAGCAACACATCAAGAGATCCACAAAGGACATTCAGGACAAGAACCTGAAAGAACGCACCCGCCGGACAGTCGGCGCAGTGAAGAAATCCGCCCGCAACCGGGAACAGCTTATTACGGAGTTGAAAGCGAAAGGAATAGATGTGTTGTTCCGGCAAAACGATACAGACAGGATATACGGTGTAACATTCATCGACCACGAAAACCGTACCGTCCTAAACGGTTCACGGTTGGGAAAGGAGTTTTCCGCCAATGTGTTCAATGACCTGTTTTCCGGCTCCCGTACTTTGACGGGAAACAGCAAACAGGAAACGCAGGAACGCACGCTGAAATATAACCCGACCGGACACATTGAAAATACAGGCAAAACCATTGTGGGACTGTTCAGCCTGTTATCCGGCGGGGACGATACGCCACCCGACAACAGCCAAATTCCACCACCCAAGAAGAAAAAGAAGAAGAAACAAAGACGTATTTAGTAATCCTAAAAATTCAATTATGCAGAATGAAGATGATTTAAGAGGACTTGCAAAGGTCATGGACTTTATGCGGGCAATCAGTATTTTATTTGTAGTGATAAACATCTACTGGTTTTGTTACCAGTCGTTTAGGGAATGGGGTATCAATATCGGGGTAGTCGATAAAATCCTGTTGAACTTCCAGCGTACCGCCGGGCTGTTCTCCAATATCCTGTACACCAAACTTTTTTCAGTGGTATTCCTTGCGCTTTCCTGTTTGGGTACAAAGGGAGTGAAAGAGGAAAAAATCACATGGAACAAGATTTATGTATTTCTGACAATCGGTTTTATCCTGTTTTTCCTGAACTGGTGGCTGTTGGTTCTGCCGTTGCCATTGGCGGCAAACACGACATTGTATATCTTTACCATGACAGCCGGGTATCTTTCGTTATTGGCAGCCGGAGTATGGATTTCCCGCCTGTTGAAAAACAACCTGATGGATGATGTGTTTAATACCGAGAATGAAAGTTTCGCACAGGAAACACGCCTGATAGAAAACGAGTATTCCATCAACCTGCCGACACGGTTCTACTACAAAAAGAAATGGAATGACGGATGGATAAACGTTGTAAACCCGTTCAGGGCAAGCATGGTATTGGGTACGCCCGGTTCAGGAAAGTCGTATGCGATAGTCAATAATTACATCAAACAGCAAATCGAAAAAGGCTTTGCTGTTTATATTTATGACTATAAATTTCCTGACCTTTCGGAGATAGCATATAATCACCTAATCAACCATTTAGACGGGTATAAGGTGAAACCTAAATTCTACATGATTAACTTTGACGACCCACGTAAAAGTCACCGATGCAACCCGATAAATCCGGCGTTTATGACAGATATATCAGACGCATACGAAGCCAGTTATACAATCATGTTAAATTTGAACCGCAGTTGGATAACCAAACAGGGAGATTTTTTTGTGGAAAGCCCGATTATCCTGCTGGCTTCTATCATATGGTTTTTGAAAATCTATCAAGGCGGCAAGTATTGTACATTCCCGCACGCCATTGAATTTTTGAACAAGAAATATGCCGATACGTTCACTATTTTAACCAGCTATCCCGAACTGGAAAACTATCTTTCACCGTTCATGGACGCATGGGAAAGTAATGCGCAAGACCAGCTTCAAGGGCAGCTTGCAAGTGCTAAAATCCCACTTTCCCGTATGATAAGCCCAGCCTTATATTGGGTAATGACAGGTGATGATTTTTCACTGGATATAAACAACCCCGAAGAACCTAAGATATTGGTGGTAGGCAACAATCCCGACCGTCAAAACATCTATTCCTGCGCTTTGGGATTGTATAATTCCCGTATCGTGAAGCTGATAAACAAGAAGCACCAACTGAAAAGTTCCGTAATCATTGACGAACTACCAACCATCTATTTTCGGGGACTGGATAACCTGATAGCAACGGCACGAAGCAACAAGGTGACGGTCTGTTTGGGCTTTCAGGATTTTAGCCAGTTACGCCGGGATTATGGGGACAAGGAAAGCAAGGTAATTGAAAATACAGTGGGTAATATTTTTAGCGGACAGGTGGTTTCTGAAACGGCAAAAACGCTTTCAGACCGTTTCGGAAAGGTACTGCAAAAACGCCAAAGCATGACTATCAACCGGAATGATAAATCAACCTCTATAAGTACGCAGATGGATAGCCTGATACCACCCAGTAAAATATCCAATCTCACGCAAGGTATGTTTGTGGGTGCAGTCAGTGATAATTTCGATGAACGGATAGAACAGAAAATATTCCATTGCGAAATTGTGGTGGATAACGAGCAAGTGAAGCGGGAAACAGCCAACTACAAGAAGTTGCCCCAAATCATAGATTTTAGGGACGAGGACGGAAACGACCGGATGCAGGAAGAAATACAGGCAAATTATAACCGGGTCAAGCAGGAAGTCCAGCAGATTGTCACGAACGAAATGGAACGGATAAAGAATGACCCTGATTTGGTACATTTACTTAAAGATGGAGAGTATATATTTAATCCCTCTTTATAATTTCTGGATATGATATTACTATAATATAAACATTCTCTATCTATTCTGTTTAATGATACTTATAGTCGGTAGACTTATATACATCAATCTTCTAATTTTGCAAATTATAAATATTTGGATATGAATACTACATATACCGATTCTGAAAGAAAATTTCTAAAAAAAATAGGAATTAGAATTAGAGAACTTCGTATTGAAGCTAACTTGTCACAAGAGAAGTTGGCTTTTGCTGCTGAACTTGACAGAACATATATTGGCTCCGTTGAGCGTGGAGAAAGGAATATCTCTTTAATAAATACAAATAAAATAGCAAAAGCACTAAATATAAAAGTAACCGAATTATTAGATATTGATTATGAATAAAGACTTCAAAATACCACCAAAGTTAGTTGGGTCATTAACTAGTGGCGAACAGTTAGCAGAATATTTTAAAGAATTGATAAGTAACAAATTTGTACTAACGGGTAAAACTAGAACAGATGGTTCAAATATTCGTAAGCTTATCGCTTCTGTATTAGAAAAACATCCTCTTCCTAAATTAGCACAAGCTGGTCATTATGAGATTGTTCCACCAAAAGGAAAAGGAATACCTAAAATAACAAGGGAGTTCATTGATACTTATATTGTAACAAGTGGCTCTTCATATAATCTGCAAGTTTGGAATAGAATTCCAGCAGTAGATACACTATTAATCACATATGAGTCAGGCGAAAATCTGAAATGTACAGATGTAAAGTTTGTATTTGTTAGGATTAACATGGAGGACAATACCATTTCTTCGATTGTAATATTAACTCCTTCTTATATTGAGAATAAATTTGGAAAATTTGGAAAGCCAACGATTAAACAACAATTATTAATATCGGGAAAAATTAGAAAGAAAATAATAGATTCAGAAAGCAAAATCATTATTTATAAAGATTCGAAAAAAATCGCAACCTATGTACGCAATGATTATTTAAAACCAATTGCAGGAATGACAGATGAACCTATAATTGAGAATCTTTTTTCAATCGAACTACTCCATGAAGTTGTTGCCAATAAACTTATAGGATTTAAATTGCCAACTGCCGCTACTAAAAATAGAGGACAAGCATTAGAAAAAAAGGTACTTGAATTATTAGGGTATGAAATAAAAGATTCAGATTTGTTATGTGGTGATTTTCCAGATATAAGAAATCAATTATTAGAAGTCAAAGTACAGGATAGCCCAACTGTAGATTTAGGCAAATTTTCGCCCGAAAAAGAAGAGATAATTACGAAAGACTCCAATTTTACAACATTTGATGTTAGGTATCTTATAGCATTAACTAATCCTAAAACAGAAGTAATCGAAGGCATAATACTTTCTCCAGGAGAAAAGTTAGGTGAACTTTTTTCATATGTGAGTGCTGAAAGCTATAAATGTCAAAGGAGTATTCCCATGAGTTTTTTTGATAAATATAACGGTAGTTCTGTCTTCAATCCAGATTGAAGACAGGATCTACACCAAAAGCTTTAGCAACACAGATTTCCAATAAATTTTCTAATTTTGAAATATCCAAGACATTACTCGATTTATTTAATTCTTTCACGATTGAAATAATTTCAGTTGATATTGGAGAATTAATATCGGGTAATGGGTATTTCTCTACATATTGAGTAATATATCTACGTTTTCCAGAGTATAATTTGTTATTAAAAACGAGGTCATGATATTTCGTCATTAACTTTGAATTTGCAATCCCTTGAATTAACATTAGTAATTCAGTTTCTTTTTCATTTCTTGCTGCTATCCAATAACAATTACCATTCACAATTTTACCATCTGTATCAAAATAAAATCGGGGAACAGAACTAATATCTGGGAAAACTAATTTGGGTTTATCCCATACCTCCGGTCGATGAGGAACCCACAATTCATACCATTGCCGTCCTGCATCAATAAGATACTTACGAGAGCGTAGTATTTCTTCATGCTGCAACAGATACATTTCAGCATTCGGGTATTTGTGAATATCAACTGTTGTCTTTTTCCCATTTACACAAATGTGAGGATACAGCACCTTCAACTTGGAGTTATTTGTTGCATGCCAAGCATTTATATTTTCTTGCGAAATTAAATCTTTCAACAGTTCTTCTTCTGGTTTTATTTCTTTCAAATCGTCCCAGTTGTCACTAATAAAAACTTTATCAGCAGTTGATTTAATTCCTACCTTTACTTTAAAAAAGTCTTCTATATGATTTTTTGCAGCAGAATCTATTTTTGAAACCCATTTATATTCCTCGCCAGAAAACATTGACCAAGAAGATTTACTTCCAACTTCATATATCACTGTCCCGATAGTCTTTTTATAAAATTTATCACCTACTTTATAACATCCCATCTCTTTATTTTTCAAAACATTAATAATAGAGTCTGTAGGTGTTGCTTCTGAATTATTTTCATTAAAATCTTCATAAATTTTAATAAAAGTTGAGGATGTCGATTTTCTTCTTGTAGTTTTTTTTCCAATAAATATAGCGGGTAAAACAGCTGCTTCAAAAAGTTTAGTATCGCCCAAATCAATCAATTCTAATATATCATAATTCGCAGATAAATATTGTCTGATACATTCTCCACTTTTAGTAGATAAGTATCTATTAGAAGTAATTACTCCAAGTATTCCACCCTCTTTTAAACTTTCTGTCATAGCAATTAAAAAAGGATAATACAAATCAACTCTTCCTTTTAGCTGAAATTTTTTGGCTAACATTTGTGCTTGCTCAGAGCCTAATATTTGGGTTCTCACATAAGGAGGATTTGCAATCACAATGTCGTAACAATTATTTAAAAGGCATGATTTTACTTGAAATAAATCTATCGGATTGTTGTGTATATCAATTGCTTGAAGGAAATCCTCACAAAATAAACACATTTCTTTTGAAAAAGCCGATTTTAGTCTATTCTTTGTTATATCTAAATATTTATCATTTGTATCAAAACCAGCAATATCAAAGCTAATATTACTATTTAATAATGTATGTCCCATTGCTAATAGTAATTCTCCCTCTCCACAGGCTGGATCAAGTACTTTTTGATGAGTATTAGATATATTAGATGCTATCCTTTCTGCTAAGAAGACAGCTAGTTCTTTTGGGGTGAATGTAGCACCTGTATTTTTAATTTGTTCCTTTTCCTTCATTTGATAGAATGCTATTAGCATGCAAAGATACTTAAAATCATCTTATATAAAAAAGATAGAGATAAAAACCGTTATAAAAAAGAATAATGCAAGGTTTAAGACAAATGAAGCCAAACGAGGACTAATGAAGCCACCCGTTCCCAAATCCTCAAATATACTCTATTTCATCCTTACTTTTACTTCCGAAATTTTTATTTACTCACTAAAATTCAAAAAGTTATGGATGCAAATACAGCCAACCAGTCCACCACTGACGAACAGATGATGGATATTCTTCTTGTACTGGATAAGGAGAAAAAGACAATCAGCGCAGTAAAAGGCGTGGATGAAAACGGGGAACTTCAAACCGTACCGCCGGAGAACAACAACGAACTACTGAAATTCGACCGTCACGGTGATTTCTTTTCCAATTTCTTTTCCAACATGATGAACCAGTTGAAGAACCCGACCCGCTTCAACTTCTTCAAAATCCCAAAGTTGGAGCTTCCCAAAATCGAGCCGATAATCAGGGATAACTTCAACAACCCTACACCGGAAAATGAAGCGGGCATAGAGCGTTACCGGGTGACACCTGAAACCGTGAAGCAGGAAGTGAAGAAAGAGCAGCAGGAAACCCAACAACCACAGGTACAGCAGCCAGCCAAAGAAGCGGGAGCAACAGCACAAGCACCGCAGCAACTCGACAAAAGCAAGTATGTGATTGACCCGGATAAAGTGGACTGGGAAGCCTTGAGGAATTTCGGGCTATCCAAAGAACAGCTTGAAGAGGCAAAGGCTTTAGAACCCATGTTAAGGGGCTATAAGTCACCCGGAGCGTTCACCATTTCGGGAAACTACAATTCCGCCATTATGAAGATGGATGCACGCCTATCTTTCCGGCATGATAAGGAGGGAAATGTAGTTTTGGCTATACACGGCATCCGACAAAAGCCGGAACTTGAACGCCCATTCTTCGGACATGAATTTTCCAAAGAGGACAAAGCCAATCTTCTTGAAACGGGAAACATGGGACGGATAGTGAACCTGAAAAACTATATCACGGGAGAAATGATACCCTCTTTCGTCAGCGTGGATAAGGTAACAAACGAACTGGTTTCCATGCGTGCAAGCAGCGTCCAAATACCGGATGAAATAAAGGGTGTCAAACTTAGTAAGGAACAGCAGCAAGCCTTACGGGAGGGAAAAGGAGCATTCCTTGAAAATATGATTTCCAACCGTAAAAATCCCTTTTCCGCAACCGTTCAGGTCAATGCCGACAAGAAAAGTCTGGAATTTATCTATCCCAATGCCAAACAGTCACAGGAGCAAGGGCAGAAACAGACGCAGCAGAACAGCCTTGTCACCAGTGACGGTGTAACCATTCCCAAAAGCATTTCAGGAATAGAGCTATCCCGCCAGCAACAGCAGGATTTAGTCAATGACAAGACCATTTTTGTTGCCGGGCTGAAAGACCGGAGAGGGGTCGAATACGATGCTTACATTCAGGTGAACCATGATAAGAAGAAGTTAGGCTTTTACAGTGACAATCCCAGTTTTGATCGTTCCGCCGTGAAAGAAATTACCCCCGCCAGCAAGAACCGCACACAGGTAGCGGTCAATTCGGAGGGCAAGACCAACGAAGCCACCAAGAAAGTGAAAGAACCCTTGAAAAAAGGTCAGGACAAGCCCACTGAAAAACAAAAGACCAAGCAGGATAAAAAGGAGAAGCAGGAGCAAGCGGACAAACCCAAACAAAGCAGGGGACGCAAAAGATGATAGCAGTATTAATCGTTATCCCGGTTGTCGGTTTCGTCCTGTTTATCTTCACCTGTTACAAAACAGACTGGAAAACCATAAACGAGCAGAACCAACAATTTTATGTAGATGGTTACCACATCTATTATGACCGGAAAATCCTAAGACAAAAAGAAGTGGAACAATTAAAATCAAAATTAGAATGATTGCAGTAATCGGAGAAAAACCAAGTGTGGCAAGGGACATTGCCCGTATTTTAGGAGCGAATGAAAAACAGGATGGCTATCTTTCAGGTAACGGGTATCTCGTTACCTGGGCGTTCGGCCATCTTGTAGGTTTGGCAATGCCGGAAGCCTACGGCATACAGAGCTTTCGCCGGGAAAGTCTGCCTATTACCCCCCGGCAAGTGAAAGCGGAAAAAGGGTACAAGGCAGACCCCGGCGCATTGAAACAGCTAAAGGTAATCAAAGAGGTATTCGACCAGTCGGACAAGATTATAGTCGCCACCGATGCAGGAAGAGAGGGAGAACTTATCTTTCGCTACATCTACCAGTATATCGGATGCAACAAGCCTTTTGTCCGTTTATGGATAAGCAGTCTTACGGACAAGGCAATCCGTGAGGGACTGCAAAACCTGAAAGCCGGTAGCCTGTATGATAACCTTTTCCTTTCGGCACAGGCACGCAGCGAAGCCGATTATTTAATTGGCATAAACGGTACACAGGCTTTAAGCGTGGCAGCCGGACAAGGCATTTTTTCTTTGGGACGAGTACAGTCGCCCACGTTGGCGATGATATGTACCCGCTTTTTAGAGAACAAGAACTTTGTCCCGCAAAAGTATTGGCAACTGAAATTACAGACAACTAAGAACAATGTAACTTTTACGGCACTATCCACAGAAAAGTACGATACGCAGCAGCCCGCCATCGACACGCTGCAAAGGATAAAGGATGCGGAAACGGTACAGGTGAAAACCATAGAACGTAAGGAAGTGAACCAAGAACCGCCTTTGCTCTATGATTTAACCACGCTCCAAAAAGAAGCGAATACGAAACTGAATTTTTCCGCAGACAAAACCTTATCCATCGCACAAAAGTTATACGAGGGTAAACTAATCAGCTACCCCCGAACCGGAAGCCGTTATATCTCACAGGACGTATTCGAGGAAATCTCGGAACGGTTTATTAATTTGGAACAGTACGCCCGTTTTGCCGGGTATGCCGCCGGAATGAAAGGTAAATCCTTAAATTCCCGTTCCGTGAACGATGGCAAGGTAACAGACCACCACGCCCTGATTGTGACTGAAAATCTGCCCGGCAAAATGGAAACGGACGAACAGGCAGTTTATGAACTCATAGCCGGACGGATGTTGGAAGCCTTTTCTGAAAAATGCGTCAAAGACATTACCAGTGTAACGCTGGAATGTGCAGGGTCGCTTTTCACCGTCAAAGGGTCTGTAATCAAGTCCGCCGGATGGCGTGCCGTATTCGGCGAGAAAGAGGACGGGGAAGATAACGCTACTTTGCCAGCTATGCAGGACGGAGATAGTTTACCGCTTTCCGGCATTGAACTACTGGAGAAACAGACCAAGCCCAAACCGTTACACACGGAAAGTAGTCTGCTTTCTTCAATGGAAACGGCAGGCAAGGAACTGGAAAACGCAGAACTGAAAGCCAGCATGAAAGATACGGGTATAGGCACGCCCGCAACACGTGCAGCCATCATCGAAACGCTGTTTTCCCGCCAGTACATTGTCCGGGAGAAAAAGAACCTTGTCCCGACCGAAAAGGGGCTTGCCGTTTACAACATCATCCGGGACAAGAAAATAGCAGACGTTGAAATGACGGGGATGTGGGAAAATACGCTTGCCAAAATAGAAAGCGGGGAAATGAACCTCGACACGTTTCGTAAAGGTATCGAGGTGTATGCACGGCAAATCACGGCTGAACTTTTGGACGTTCAGCTTTCTTTCGCTTCGGGTAGTGGTTGCATTTGCCCCAAATGCAAGACCGGACGCATCCTTTTCTATCCGAAAGTCGCCAAATGTTCCAATGTGGATTGTTCCGTTACCATCTTCCGCAACAAGAGCGACAAGCAGCTAACGGACAAACAGATTACCGAACTGGTGACTACCGGGAAAACCGGGCTAATCAAAGGCTTTAAAAGCCAGAATGGCAAAGTCTTTGACGCTTCACTTGCCTTTGACGACCAGTTTAATGTTACTTTCGTGTTCCCCGAAAAGAAAGGCAAACCGAAGAAATAGAATGAAAATCGTTATATTTGCCACAGAAAGTTTCATTATAGATAGATTTATAATTGAAATTTTTGTGGTTGAAGCACCCGGAGGGATACCGGGTGCTTTTTATAAATCTCCTCTACATCACCCTATAAATATACCATTCCCATCTTTTTTTATTTTTTTTTCGCACGTAACTATCTGATACGCAAAAATAGTTACCCCTTTGTAACAGTCTAACGTTTAAGTAACTTCTTTTTTTATACTAAGTATATTTATAACTTTGCCATCGAAAAAGAAACTAAATAACAGTTGATATTCTACTGTTTTTGGTCATTGTTTACATAAATAAAAGGAGAAATAATTATGCATTACACAGGAACTATTTGGAGACCGCCTTATGAGGCATACTCCCTTTTAATTCAAGTTACAGCAGGATGTACTCATCATTCATGCAAGTTCTGTACTCTTTATGAAGACTTGCCTTTCAAGTTTCGAATGTCACCGTTCGAAGAAGTTAAATCAGATTTGAAAGAAGCTAATCACTACTATAAAGATGTAGACAGAGTATTCTTTACAGGGGCTAATCCTTTTGTACTTAGTGTGGATAAGCTCAAAACATTGGCGAAGATGGTACATGAATATTTTCCAAACTGTCAGAGCATCGGTTGTTTTGCAAGAATAACTGATGTTAGCCAGAAATCCGTCAAAGACTTGCAAGAGTTGAAAGACCTCGGTTATGATGGAATTACGTTTGGAATTGAAACGGGAGATGATGAAGCACTTGTTTTTATGAAAAAGGGATATTTGTCTAAAGATATTATTGAACAATGCAAAAAGTTAGAAGAGGTGGATATGAGTTATAATTTCTTTTACTTGACAGGTATTTCCGGTTCAGGGAGAGGGGAAATTGGCGCAAAGGCAACTGCGGAAATCTTCAACCAACTTCACCCACAAATCATAGATGCTTCCATGCTAACCATCTATCCAACCTCTCAGCTATTTCAAGAAATTCAAGCAGGAAATTGGAAAGAGGAAACAGAGATTGAAAAATTGCAGGAGCTAAAAACACTGATTCAGAGCTTGACGGTAAATGCAAGGTTTGCTACTGATGGAGCTTCTAACTTAATCCAAGTCCGTGGTAACTTAAAAACAGATAAGCAAAAGATGGTTCATTTTTTGGAACAACAAATCCATAATCAAGATGAATCTTATTTGCGGCAATACCGTGAGAACTTGCCTCATTTATGAAAAAGGATGTTAGAATAATCGTTCAAAATATTCAACGGTATGACGACTATACGGATAAAATAGTAACTAATGCCATTGGAAACTATTTACGTTCCGGTAGTAGTCATTCTGTTTTATACCGAGAATTATGTGCAGGAGGACATGTTGTTGAAAACCGACTGATAATCAACCCGGAAAAAGCTAATTTATATCGTACAGGGTCGATTTTTACTGAAATGTCTTTCCTAAATGGGGAATTAACGGAATCGGATTATATCACTGCTGATGGAGATATTAATATAAAAGTTAGGACATTGCTTTATCAGCTTAAAATATATGATGACCGCATTCGTGTTGAATTGAATTATGATTTATTTCTTAATGACAAGTTTACGTCTAATAATGCTCTTATTATAAGTATTAGAGATATTGCATAAAAGAATAATGTTATGAAAATAAGAATCGTAGATTTATTAAAATCAGATATTTATGGAATTGATGTCTATGTGAGAGGTTGGGTTCGTACGCATCGGCAGAGTAAAAATATAAGCTTTATTGCTTTAAATGATGGCTCTACTGTACACAATCTTCAAATTGTGATTGAACATGTAAAGTTTGAAAAGAACATGCTAAAGACTATTACTACAGGAAGTGCAATCGGTATAAAGGGCAAATTTATCCGGTCTGTCGGAGGTAAACAACAAGTAGAAGTAATAGCCGGAAATATCGAAGTATATGGAATAGCAGACCCACAGGAATACCCCTTACAGAAAAAGGAACATTCTTTAGAATACTTACGGGAAATAGCTCATTTACGCTTACGTACAAATACTTTTGGTGCAATATTTCGTATGCGCCATAATATGGCTTTTGCCATACATCGTTATTTCAATGAAAGAGGATTCTTCTATTTCAATACTCCTATAATAACAACATCGGATAGTGAGGGAGCAGGAGAACTCTTTGAAGTCAAAACGGAGTTAAAAGATGATTTTTTCGATTCCCCAGCCAATTTAACAGTTTCGGGACAATTAGAGGGCGAGCTTGGTGCGTTAGCATTGGGGGCAATTTACACCTTTAGCCCGACCTTTAGGGCAGAAAATTCAAATACATTCCGTCATCTTTCCGAATTTTGGATGATTGAACCGGAAGTTGCCTTTAATGATATTAACGACAATATGGATTTGGCAGAGGACTTTTTGAAATATCTAATCCGTTATGCACTTGAAAATTGCGAAAGTGATTTAGCTTTTTTAAATGACAACGTAGATAATGGTTTAATGGATAAATTACATTTCGTTGCAAATAATGAATTTATGCGTTTGCCTTATTCTAAAGCTATAGAGATTTTACAAGAATCCGGGCGTCAGTTTGATTACCCTGTAAAACCGGGAATTGATTTATGTGCTGAACATGAACGTCATTTGGTGGAAGAATATTTTCGCCGCCCTGTGATTGTTACAGATTATCCTAAAGAGATAAAAGCATTCTATATGAAACAAAATGAAGATGGGAAAACAGTTCGTGCAATGGATGTATTATTTCCGAAAATAGGGGAAATCATAGGAGGTTCTGAACGGGAAGCCGATTATACAAAATTATTGCAGCGAATGAAAGAATTGAATATGAATACCGAAAAACTGTGTTGGTATCTTGAATCACGCAAATTTGGCACTGTTCCCCATTCAGGCTTTGGATTGGGTTTTGAACGGTTGATGCTGTTTATTACAGGCATGACAAACATTCGGGATGTTATTCCGTTTCCACGTACACCCCGAAATGCAAATTTCTGATTATAACGAAATTCAATCATGCAAGATTATATCAATGAAATATTGCATCGAATAAATGAAGAAATGGAGTTGCTTGGCATTGATGAAAATGTCTGCGTGGAGGATGCTTTGCATATGATAGATGTCATACGACCTTTATTCGATAACTTGCGGAGCATGACTGTAAAATATGAATTTCAGAACGAAGAAGAAGAAATTCATTTCTTTAAAGATATAAAGCCAGACATTCTTAGTCGGTATTTATACTTTTACAAAATAACAAGAATTGAGATGAAACGTCCGATTGGCAGTGATGATGTACAACGAGAGTATCTTCATTGCCAATTGGATAATTTGAAATATTTCTTTGACCAAAATCTTGATTTCTACCAATATTATCGTTCGAAAGCAACCCACTTAGATTCTTATTACTTTGTTCGATATAAAGCGAATTTCAGATTGTGTGTTGATAGCGCATTTTTAGATAAAGACCCAGCCTTTTCTACTGGATATGATTACAAAGTAGCTAAAATTTTGTCGAATGAAATGCTACGAATATATCTCAATAGACAATTACAATTGTTAGACAGGAAAATGCAAATATCTAAAATACGAGCGGCACTTTCTGACTTTAATCTGAAATGGACTGGCTCTAAATCAGATGCAGTAGAGTTTGGATATGGACTTGTTGCTATTGCAACACTCAATAATGGAAATGTGACAATAAAAGAAATCATGGCTTTCATTGAAGCAGCTTTTGATATAGATTTAGGAGATTATTATCGAACATATCTAACTCTCAAAAGCAGAAAGAAAAATCGAACTGCCTTTTTTACATCAGTAATCGAACAACTGTTAAAGCGAATGGAATCGGACGAACTGTAATAAAGATATTTAGTCCACATAAAAACTACCAAGTAATTACCAACTTGGTAGTTTTTGTTTTTATACGATTTAGATATGAAATGTGGCATTTTCGGGTAATAACACCCTGCTTTTGCTACTGAAAAAGAGAAAAATAAATATTCACCAACTTGGTTATACCTTGTAATTTTTATCTTTTGAAACCCGCCATCTTTGCAGCAAATCAATTAGTTAGCGAAATGGAGATAATAACATTTGAGTCAAAAGCCTATAAGGAATTAGACAACAAGATTACCGCTATTGCCGATTATATATTTAATCACACAGAAGCGGAAAGTACCAATGAGGATGAAATTTGGGTGGATAGTTACGAGGTCTGCACATTTCTAAAAATCAGTGACCGGACATTACAACGCTTGCGGGCAGCCGGGACAGTCACTTATTCCAATATCAAGGGACATTATTTCTACAAGATTGGAGAAATAAAACGATTATTGGAAGAACACCTGATTAAACGAGATAAGGACAGTATTAATGACCTGATAACCAACCACCAGCTATATGTTAAGGAAAGAAGAAATATTAGAAAGGACAAATAATGGGTTATCCGTGTTCAAGCATTACATATCCGGTAATTGGCGGATAGGACGCAATTTCTTAAACCCACTTTATGAGGATAACAAAGCGTCCTGTAACATCTATTTCGACCGCCGAAGTGGTATCTATAAGATGAAAGATTTCGGCAACGACAGTTATAGCGGTGATTGTTTCTTTTTCGTGGGGCAACTTAAAGGGCTGGACTGCAACAACTCAATGGATTTTGTGGAAATACTGGAAACCATAGACCGGGATTTGGGATTGGGACTGGCAACAGGTAATCCGATACCAGTTACCCGTACTTCTTCCCATATAATAAATGATATGTCGGAAGAAACACCTGAAAAGGAAAGCAAACCCTACCAGTTCAGGGAACAGAAATTCCCGCTTGCCGAATTGATGTACTGGCAGCAGTATGGTATTACACCGGAAGTATTGGAATTTTATAAGGTGTGTTCCTTACGGGACTTTCAGAGCGTAACAGCGGATGGAACACCGTTCACTTATACTTCATCCGTAACAGAACCGATGTACGGGTATAAGAACAAACGGTACATAAAACTGTACCGTCCGTTCTCGAAAGCCCGTTTCCTCTATGGTGGCAATTTCGGGGAAAACTATTGTTTCGGATTAGAGCAGCTACCCGCAAAGGGTGATACACTGTTTATCACAGGCGGAGAAAAGGATGTCATGTCATTGGCGGCACATGGTTTTCATGCTATCTGCTTCAACAGTGAAACGGTGACTATCCCGCCTACGCTGATTTATAAATTGACGTTCCGTTTTAAGCATATCATCTTATTATATGATACTGACAAGACGGGAAAGGAAAGCGCACGCAAACAGGAAAAGCAGTTGGAAGAATTTGGAATAAGACGGTTACTTCTACCGCTTCCTGGAACAAAAGAGGAAAAAGATATTTCCGATTATTTTAAGGCAGGAAATACCCGTGAAGATTTCCTGAAATTGTTTATCGAATTTTTAGATAACCTATATAGTGATACATTGATTATGCTTAAATCGTGCGAAATAGACTTCAATAATCCCCCGGCAAAAGCGCAGGTAATAATTTCTGCCGGAGATGTTCCATTGGGGACACAAGGAAACCTGTTTGGTATTACAGGCGGCGAGGGAACAGGAAAGAGTAATTATATAGCTGCCATGTTAGCGGGCTGTATCTGCCAACCGGATGAGGAAATAGATACGCTTGGCATACAGATAGCCGCCAACAGTAAACACAAAGCGGTATTACTCTATGATACGGAACAGTCCGAAGTACAACTGTTCAAAAATGTAAGTAACCTGCTGACACGTGCCAAGCAATCGAACAAACCGGAAGAACTGAAAGCATTCTGCCTAACGGGTATGTCCCGTAAAGAACGCTTGCACGCTATCGTACAAAGTATGGATAAATTCTATTACCAGTATGGCGGCATCCAGTTGGTAGTTATTGACGGCATCGCCGACCTTGTAAAGAGTGCCAATGATGAAGTGGAAAGTGTGGCAGTGATAGATGAACTATACCGACTGGCAGGAATTTATAATACATGTATTCTCTGCGTGCTGCATTTCGTACCGAACGGATTAAAACTACGGGGACACTTGGGTAGCGAATTACAGCGTAAAGCGGCAACAATTCTTTCCATCGAAAAAGACGATGAACCTACGCAGTCGGTTGTAAAAGCCCTGAAAGTAAGGGATGGTAGCCCGTTGGATGTTCCTTTGATGCTGTTCGCATGGGATAAAGCAGCCGGGATGCACCTTTACAAAGGAGAAAAGCCACGAGAGGAAAAAGAGAAGCGCAAGGAAAAGGAACTGGTCGGGGTTGCCCGTGACGTGTTCGGCAGGCAGGAACATATAACCTATATAGACCTGTGCGAGCAGATACAACAGATTTTGGACGTGAAAGAACGCACCGCCAAAAGCTATATCCGCTTCATGCGTGAACGGGACATTATCATCAAAGACCCGTCCAACCAAAGTTATTTTATGATTGGTTTAATTTAATCAGACAGCCTTATGTATATAGATAAAGATGATTTTACCGCATGGATGGAACGTATCATGGACAGGTTCGATATGCAGGACAAGAAGATAGACAAAGTTATAAAAGGTCGTAACTGTTTGGATGGTGAAGAACTGCTGGATAATCAGGACTTGTGCCTGCTGCTAAAAGTAGCTCCCCGAACACTGACCCGTTATCGGAAAAAGGGAATACTCCCTTTCCTTATGTTGGATGGCAGATGTTATTACCGTGCAACGGACGTACACAAGTTAATCCGGGAGAAAACCGATTAATTTTTTCTTTTCTAATGGCTTTCAATCCTGTTTTGTCGTAAGATAAGGCAGGATTTCTTGTTTTGTATATAGGAGTTTTCAGGGATTTGGCTAACTTTGCAAAAGTTACATAGAAGATAATGGCGATTGAGCAGTAACCTGTGATGTTGCCTTTATATATATCATATTCGTTCGCCGAATATCTCACTACGAAAACTGGCACTTTTCAAAATGACGGGATTTTCAGCGCAATGTCTATGCTATGTTTTAACATAGCGTGGGCTTGCCTGTTTCGTCATTTAGGTATGCCAGTACCTCGTAGTGGAGCAGTGTGAGTTCACGCTTCTTTTTTGAGATACTAGCGGACAGTTTGAATAAAGATTATAAACGGGTCACCCGTAAAAATATAAACTGTTTAATGCCTAACAATATGAAACAAATTAAAGCGCATATCGCTGTGTCTCTCGATGGTTTTATCGCAACATCGGACAATGAACTGGACTGGATTACTTCAAATGTAAAATCGCTTATTGGAAAAGAATACGAAGTGGCTACTTGCTTGCTGATGGGAGCTAATACTTATACCTATTTATTTGAGCATTGGGGTGGATGGTTATATAAAAGTAAACGTACTTTTGTAGTTTCCCACCACGATGCAAATGTTACGCCGGATTGTGGAGTGGAATTTCTTATAGATACTCCACTTCGGAAAGTACATGAAATGAAAAGTGATAATGATATGCTGTTAGTCGGTGGTGGTAAACTTTTGACTACACTTATTCAAGCGGGACTGCTGGATAGTCTGACCCTTTACACTATTCCTGTTATGCTTGGTAAAGGTATCAGTTTCATAGGTGAAACTTTTGGCTCAAATTGGTATTTGGAGAGTTCTAAAATTATAGATAACAATATTTTGTTATCCTCATATAAATATGTGAATGCAAGATGATAAAAAGGGAGAGTATAGAACATTGAAGTTCTATACTTTCTTCTGTTTTTCCGTTTTTTGACGGTGTTCTAAAATTTCATCGGAATGTTCCAAAGCCCATTGAATAATACCATCTAAGGGTGACATTAAACTTTTTCCAAGCGATGTAAGACTGTATTCCACTTTTGGTGGTATTTCCGGGTACAGTTTACGATTCACTAACTTATCGGCTTCTAATTTCTTTAATGCTGTAGCCAGCATCTTTTGTGACACATTCGGAGTGTTTCTTAATAGCTCATTGAAGCGCAAAGTTCCCTTCTGATGCAAAAGAAACAATATGCGTAACGACCATTTATCTCCGAAACGGTCAATTATTCCACAGGCAGGACAAATAGCTTCTCTGTAATGAGTATCATCCATCTTTTTTTTTCTTATTTAATTCATTATCAATCAATAATAGTTACCTCTACGTTACTATCTTACTTAATGGTAAGTTCTTTTTTTATACTAAGTATCTTAGTAACTTTGTTCGCACAAAAGTAACTAAATATATTGAATATACAAAGTTATCGGTCTTTCTAAATATTTAGCAAAGACTGAAACTTACAAAAATTAAGAGTATGGAAATAGAGAAAATGCACTTTGACGGTCAAATTTGGCGACCACCCTATGAAGCAAGTTCGCAACTGTTACAGGTAACAGCAGGATGTACATATCATAAATGCAAATTTTGTAGTCTGTATCATGGAACTAAGTTTAGATTATCTCCTGTTTCGGAAGTTGAATCAGACTTGGAAATAATTCAGGAATACCAGCCTAAGGCAAGACGCGTCTTTCTGACTGGTGCCAATCCTTTTGCTTTGAGCTATAACAGATTGTTGGATTTAGGATTATTGATTCGGAAGTATCTCCCTTATTGCGAAACAATAGGAACATTTTCCCGCATAGCAGACATTAAATCCAAGAGTGTAGAAGAACTGAAGAACTTGCGTCATTTAAAGTTTGACAGTATTAGTATTGGCACGGAATCGGGAGATGATGAAACCTTGTCAAGAATGAATAAGGGTAATACGGCAGCAGATATATTGGAGCAGTGCAGAAAGCTGGAAGAAGCCAATATTCGTTATAATTTGGTTTATCTGACAGGGCTTGCGGGAAAGGGGAAAGGACAGCAGAATGCAATCCATACGGCTGAAATATTTAATCAGCTACATCCTTTTACTATAAACTTTGTTTCTTTGACCGTATTTCCTGAATCGGAACTTTTTCAGGAAATACAAGAGGGTAAATTTATTGAGGCATCGGAGCAGGAACGTCTGTTGGAGTTGAGAACCTTTATTTCTACCCTTAGCGTAAAGACAACTTTATTGGGAAATACAGTTTCAAATACAATACCTTTTGTGGGTATGGTTCCCGATGATAAAGTCCGAATATTGAATGAACTGGATGCTGCAATCCGTCAAAGCAGTGAAATAGAATTAAAGCAGTATAGAAACGGCATAAGGTCATTATAAAAGCAGAGAGAAACGGGGGAGGTAATTTCCCTGTTTCTCTCTTTCTATGGCATGATGACATTATAATATAGTTACTATCTCATCAATGCTTTTGCGGGCTGTTGGATTGTGCTTGGAATCCACTGGATAACCTATAGGAATTATTGCAACCGGATGAATATTAGCAGATAATCCCAAGCTATGTTTGCATTCATCTATATCGAAATTGCAAACCCAACAAGTTCCTAACCCTTGTTCCGCTGCTGCCAAACAGATATGTTCCGTAGTGATAGCAGCATCAATATCTGCATGATTTTTATTATCATACTGACGTGTCCATGCAACCGAATAATTAGCACATACAATGATATATAAGGGGGCTTCCACAAACCATTTGGCAGGATAAACCTTTTGCAGCTTTTGTTTCTGCAATTCACTTTGTACCACGATAAATTGCCATGGCTGTTTATTAACAGCAGACGGTGCATACCGAGCGCATTCAAGAATATAATCCAACTTTTCTTTCTCTACTTCTTGGGAAGTATAGCTTCTTACGGAATAACGCTTTTTTGTTAATTCTAAAAAATCCATGATGTATAATATTAATTGAGTTAAAAAATAAATCGCTATGTCTTATAACTGTATTATTTGTCCTGTACTGATATAATTTATTTTTTCGTCAGCAATACCTTTCAATATTTCATAGGCTTCTTCACCAGTACAATGGCAAGTATAAAATGTTGTATTTCGGCATAAAAACGTATTTGCAATATCTTTAATTAGGTTTATGTTTTCGGTTCTTTTCTTTAATGGGTCATAAAGATGAAAACCTGATATGCAATATTTCATTTCCTGTTTTGCAATGTCTCCGGCTCTATTTAGAATATTGACTATTCCATTGTGAGCGCAACCGCTGAATAAAGTTTTATAATTGCTCTCGCTTATAATCAAATATTGTTCATGCTTAAACGTATCATGCTCATACGTCCCATTTTGTTTGACGAATAGACTGTTGTTTGCTGTAGGTAAATAAAGATGTTCCTCTATATTGGAAAATATTTGTAATTCCTCATCTATTACATACTCATCCTCGATAAGAATAATTCTTGGATGGTCTTTTAATTTTCTATCGAGACCAACGTTCCACTTCATACCTAAGAAATTAGCATAATACTCCTCAAAAGCGTATCGACTAATGTAAATGTTCGCTTTGGCATTATTTTCTAAAAAATACTTCAAAGCTCCCCCGTGGTCATTGTGCCCGTGAGAAATAATCACAGAATCAATATCCGTAATATTCACACCTAATTTGACTGCATTTTTTAAAAACAAACTATTTGAGCCTAAATCAAATAGTAGTTTATGCTTCTTTGTTTCAATATACAAGCATAGTCCGTGTTTACTTTTATAGTCTTTGGATATGCTTGTATTTTCAACCAGTACTATTACTCTCATTTCATTTGTTCTATTTTGAAACCAGCTTTGCTTATCAGTTCTACTATTTCACCTGCTGCCAACTTATCGGACGTTACAGTCAGGGGACGATTGGAATCGGATAAATCCAAATTCCACTCTTCTCTGTTCATTTTACCTTGCAGTATTTCTTCTATTTTAGCAAGACAGCCCATACATTTGGCATTTGTTTTAAAAGTCATTGTTTCCATTTTAATTGATTATTGAGTTATTCTATTCTTTTTCTTTTTAAACGTAAGCTGTTTAACACCACAGACACAGAACTGAATGCCATAGCCGCACTTGCCCACATCGGATTTAAAAGGAATCCGTTTACTGAATAAAATATGCCTGCCGCAATGGGAATACCAATCAAGTTATAAATAAACGCCCAAAACAAATTCTGATAAATTGTTTTAATCGTCAATTGCGACAGCCGGATGGTTTCCGGTATTTTCAGTAAATCAGATGAGAGTATGGTCGCCATTGCCGTATCTACAGCAATATCACTGCCTTGCCCCATGGCTATGCTTAAATCCGCTTGTGCTAAAGCAGCACTATCATTAATTCCGTCACCCACCATGCCTACTGTTTTCCCATTGGCTTGCAATTCTTTTATGAATTGCGCTTTCTCGTTCGGCAACACTCCGGCTTTATAATGGTTTATTCCTACTTTCCGAGATATGGCTTGTGCTGAAATTGCATTATCTCCCGTCAGCATATACACTTCAACACCCATTTTCTGTAGTTGTGATATGGCTTCTGCCGAAGTTTGTTTAATTTCATCGGTAAGGGCTATAGCTGCAATGGCTTGTGTGGAATCAGCAAACCATACCAATGTTTTAGCTTTCTGTGTCCATTTGTTTGCCAATTCCTGCAAATGACTGGCTATCGTAATATGGTTATCATTCAATAATGACAGATTGCCTACGTAATAAGTCTGACTGCCTACCATACCTTTTACACCTTTTCCCGGAACGTTTTCAAACTTATCAATGGAAATCTCTTTTTCATTCTGCAAAGTCTTGACTACGGCATCCGAAAGAGGATGTCCCGATAGCTTCTCTAAGCTGTACAGTATCTTCCGGGTATGTTCAAAGCCGTTTTCCCATAGGCTTTCGACAACTACCGGATGCCCTGCTGTGATAGTCCCTGTTTTATCGAGAATTATCGTATCTATCTTTTGGGCAATCTCCAAGCTTTGGGCATCTTTAATTAAAATTCCTTTTTCAGCACCTTTTCCAATACCTACCATGATGGCAGTGGGAGTAGCCAAGCCTAATGCACAAGGGCAGGCAATTATCAATACAGTGACCATTGCCAATAATCCATTGGTGAAGCCGTTCGTTGGTGCTAAAAATATCCATGCAACAAAGGCTATAATCGAAATACTAATAATAGCCGGGACAAAGAATCTGGCTATTTTATCCACTAACTTTTGAACGGGAGCTTTGCTGCCTTCCGCATCTTGCACCATGCGGATGATTTGTGCCAGTATCGTGTCAGAACCTATCTTATCGGCAACAAACCGGAATGTTCCTTTTTGATTGATTGTACCCGCAAATACCTTTTTACCGGATTGCTTGTGCAGGGGGACGGGTTCGCCATTCAACATACTTTCATCCACGTATGATTCTCCTGTAACAACCATGCCATCTACTGCAATGCGTTCTCCGGGTTTAACAAGAATTGTATCACCTGTTTGTACGGCTGTTATCGGAACGGTACGTTCATCAGAATCTACGATAATAGTTACCGTCTTAGGTTGCAGCCCGATTAACTTTTTTATGGCAGTTGAAGTGTTTTGCTTCGCGCGCTCTTCGAGTAATCGTCCTAACAAGATGAATGCAATGATAACACTTGCCGCTTCAAAATAAATATGCGGTTCAATCCCTCTTGACAACCAAAAATCGGGAAACAGTAGATTAAAAACGCTGAATGTATAGGCTATTCCGGTACTAACAGCTACAAGGGTGTCCATATTGGAAGTGCCATGCTTTAATTGACGCCACGCATTGATATAAAATTCACGTCCCAAACCGAAAACCACAGGCGTGGCGAGAATCCAAAGTACATATTTTAAAGAGGATATATCTTCAAAAAACATACTGATAACCATAATTGGGAGAGATAACAGTAGGGCTACCACTGTACGCCTTTTTATCTTCCGGTATCTTGTCAAGCGAATTTCTTCCGCTTTATCGGCTACGTCTTCACCGGTATCAACCAGTAAATCATATCCTGCATCTTGTACGGCAGATTGTAATATTGCATCCGAACACACTTTCGGATTATATTCTACTTGTGCTATCGCAGTCGCATAATTTACTGTTGCCTGATATACTCCCGGCAAACCATTTAATGTTTTATCCACACGAGCCGCACATGAAGCGCAACTCATACCCAAAACCGGATATGTATTTTTGATGTTCTTACCTTTTTCCATATTGATGATTTTTATGCTGCAAAGGTAGGATGCTTTTATCTTCCGGTTCTTACATAATTATGGATATGACTTATATCTTTCAGACTTCATCCAAAGGTTTCAACTTGTGTCCTTTTAAACGCTTGAACTGGCTTGGAGAAATGCCAGTCATATTACGGAATTGTGTACTTAAATGTGCTGCGCTTGAGTAATTAAGCTTATCGGCAATTTCGTTAATGGATAATTCATCATACACCAACAGTTCCTTTATACGTTCTATTTTCTGAATGATGTAGTATCTTTCTATACTTATGCCATTCACTTCGGAAAACAACTTGCTAAGGAAACTGTAATCGTGATGGCACTTATTCGTAAGATAATCAGACAGGTTTGTCTTGGACGAATTATCGTTATAATGCACTAATTCAATCACCGCAACTTTTATTTGTTCGATAATTCGCATCCGTTTGTCATCTATCAACTCAAATCCGTATGCTTCGAGAACAGGCTTTATGGCAGCACGTTCCTCTGCATTTATCGGTTCTTGCAAAATAGCTGTCCCCAGTTCAACACTAAGTGGAGTAAACCCCATTCTTTTCAGTGCTTCTGTTACAACCATAGTGCAACGGTTACAAACCATATTCTTAATGTGAATAGTATTGCTTTTCATCATATATCCATCGTTTCTGCAAAGTTAATAACAATACACTGCTTATCATTTGGCAAGCTCTGAATATTGTCAATATTTAAGGCTTGCAATTTATTGATAGCGTTTATTGTTTCTTCATTTTTGCAAATTTACGAATTGGGTAGTGCAACCTAATTGCAAAGTTGAGTAACCTGAATTAGGTGTAAGGTGCAAGTATATATCTATATGTAGCTTGCACCTTACACCTAAGCTGAAACATTTATATTCAGACATTTGTGTAATTCAAAAAGAAGCAGTATCTTTGAACCGAAGTTTTAGGCAGACAATGAACAGCCAAAGGACGACAAACAAACGTCTTTTTTGAAACCTAAATTGTACCCCCTAAGGCATTGGCATATTGATAAAGAGTTGAATTAAAGCGACATAAGGAGATAGGTTCATTACCCTGTCTCTCCGCGAAAAAGAAATAAAAATCAAAGGAAATCCCTGTAAATTAATAATTTACAGGGATTTCTTGTTTTTGGCACATTTAAAGATAAGTATATGAAAATATTCTTTTGCTTACTATTCGATATGCTTGATTATGTCTAAAGAAAAGCATATCACTTTGTGATTATTTTATTGTTTATCAGTGTCTTGTGATTTGTATTTATTATTTTGCCTGAGAAAGTTTTTGATTTAGAAACTGCTAAGATGGAAAGAATAATATATTCCGTTCATAGTACTACGTCTGCAGAATGGGATTAAGCCAGAGTGGAGAAACTCTGATTGTGATTTTAATTTGATTAGAATTTACGTTTTGTCGATGAAATCATTATTTTTGTTGTGTAATAGATGTATTAATTAATTGGGAAGATATTTATGCTTGCATATACTTATATTGAACATGGAAAGTTCCAACTATTGGAGAAGCCGAGACCGAAAATAAAGGATACACGGGATGCGATTGTACGTGTAACGCTTGGTAGTATTTGTACCAGCGATCTGCATATCAAACATGGTAGTGTGCCGCGTGCCGTACCTGGAGTTACGGTCGGTCATGAGATGGTAGGCGTTGTGGAAGAAGTCGGTTCCGGAGTTGTTTCGGTTAGGCCCGGAGATAGGGTGACAGTAAATGTTGAAACTTTTTGTGGAGAATGTTTTTTTTGCCGGCACGGATATGTTAATAACTGTACTGATTCCAATGGGGGATGGGCATTGGGATGCCGTATTGACGGTGGGCAGGCGGAATATATCAGGGTTCCATATGCCGATCAAGGTTTGAACCGTATACCTGATACCGTTAGTGATGAACAAGCGTTGTTCGTTGGTGATGTTCTTGCAACAGGCTTTTGGGCAGCTCGCATTTCGGAGATTTCTGAAGAGGATACGGTCCTTATCATTGGTGCCGGTCCTACTGGAATATGTACTTTGCTGTGTACGATGTTGAAGAAGCCACGACGTATCATTGTCTGTGAGAAGTCTTCCGAAAGAATCCAGTTTGTTCGTGAGCATTATCCTGATGTGCTGTTGACAAATCCGGAAAACTGTAAGGATTTTGTGCTAATCAATAGCGATCATGGCGGGGCGGATGTTGTGTTGGAAGTGGCAGGGGTAGAGGATACTTTCCGTCTGGCATGGGAATGTGCCCGTCCGAATGGTATTGTCACTATTGTAGCTCTTTATGATAAACCTCAGATTCTCCCCTTACCGGATATGTATGGTAAAAATCTGGTTTTTAAAACAGGTGGAGTAGATGGTTGTGACTGCGCTGAGATTCTTAGCCTGATTGAGGAGGGCAAGATAGATACCATTCCTTTGATTACGCATCGGTTTCCGTTAGACGAAGTTGGGGAGGCCTACCGTATTTTTGAAAATAAGTTGGACGGAGTCATTAAAGTGGCGATAATAGGAAAATAGAAAAGATGAGAGAGATCGTAATAAATAATAAAGGATAGGGCCTGGTGACAAAAAGTGCCGGATTTTTTTGAGAAACGGACTCAAGGACCTATCTTTGCAATATAAAAGATGGGGTTAAAAAATAGGTGTTTTAATATCAGAATAGAGAACTTTCTTTATAATGCAACCTGTCATTTCGGATGTAGATAATTGGTTGATAGATAGTGGAGAAAAAACAAAGGATATAACTCCCTAACTTTTACAATAAATATTGAAGATCAATAAATTAAGAAAATAGCACCCGATTTTGCACCTGAAAATGTAAAGTTGGGTCTTTTTGTTTTATGTAGGGTTTTATTTCGATTAAAGGTTATATAGCTCTTAAATTCTTTTTGCTTTATGACGAATGTTATAGATAAGATAACTTCTTTGTATCCAATTTCCGATGATACCATACGCACGTTGAAAGAGAGTGTGACTATTTGCCATTTTCCTAAAAAACATCTGTTGATAAAGGAAAATACGTTTTCCAGATCGGCTTATTTCATAGAAAAGGGAATAACCCGTTCTTTTTGGCTTGTAAATGGAGAGGAGATAACAACTTCCTTTTCATGGGAAGGAGGAATTGTCTTTAGCATGGATGAATTTTATTATAATAAATTGAGCGAAGAATTTGTAGAAACACTTGAAGAGGTTGTTGCGTATAAAATATCACTGTCTGATTTGAACAGGCTTTTTCAAACCAATATCGAATTGGCTAACTGGGGAAGAATTATTCATCAAGATGAATACAGGCGTTTGCACCGCTCTCATAAAGAACGACTTACGTTGCCGGCAAAAGAGAGATATGAAGAGTTTAAACAGCAGTTTCCTCAGATATATCAGCGAGTGAATTTAGGATATATTGCCTCTTATTTGGGAATAACGCTTTCAACGCTCAGTCGCCTTAGAGCTCAAAATAATATTTAAACCGATGATATTTTGTCATAGGACAAATTTTAGAGTTTTTAAGTTGTGTAACTTTGCAGCACATTATTAGTTAACCGTTAAATTAGGAATCAATCATTTAATTTATAAATTTATCATGCAAAAAAAATCTTCTACTGCACTTTTGGACACAAAACCACATTATGATCTTCTTGACGGACTGAGAGGAGTTGCTGCTGTTCTGGTAGTATGGTATCATATATTTGAAGCTTTTGCAACAAGCCCTATCGATCAGCGATTTAATCATGGATATTTGGCGGTCGATTTCTTTTTTATTCTGTCGGGGTTTGTTATCGGTTATGCTTATGATGATCGTTGGAAAGTGATGAAAACAAAAGATTTTTTCAAACGCAGATTAATCCGTTTACATCCGATGGTTGTGTTGGGAGCAGTTTTAGGTGCTATTACATTTTATATACAAGGTTCAGAGAAATGGGATGGAACACCGGTTTCCATGTCCATGGTGATGCTTGCCATGCTTATGGGGCTTTTCTTGATTCCGGCTGTACCGGGAACAGGTCCTGAGGTGCGGGGAAATGGTGAGATGTATCCTCTGAATGGGCCCAGTTGGTCTTTGTTTTTCGAGTATATCGGAAATATACTATACGCCCTGTTTCTTCGTCGGTTGCCTACAAAGGTACTTACGGTACTTGTCGGATTGGCGGGAATCGGATTGGCGTCATTTGCCATATTCAATTTTTCCGGTTATGGACATTTGGGTGTAGGATGGTCAATGGGAGATTATAATTTGATTGGAGGTTTCCTGCGCTTGTTGTTTTCCTTTTCTATCGGATTGTTGATGTCGCGCGTTTTCAAGCCGGTTAAGATAAAGGGGGCTTTTTGGATATGCAGTTTAGTACTTGCTGTTTTGTTTTCCATGCCTTATATTGGCGATGGTGAGTCCCCTTGGATGAATGGCGTCTATGATTCTGTATGTACCATCGTTATTTTTCCACTACTTGTTTATCTGGGTGCTTCCGGAAAAACAACTGATAAGAAATCGGCCAAAATCTGTAAATTCTTAGGGGATATATCTTATCCGTTGTATATTGTACATTATCCTTTCATGTACCTGTTTTATGCTTGGGTATGGAGTAAGACGTTTACATTCTCTCAGGCTTGGCCGATGGCTTTACTTGTATTCTTCGGAAGTATCATATTGGCTTATCTTTGCTTAAAACTGTATGATGAGCCGATAAGGAAATGGCTGAGTAAGAAGTTTTTGGTTAAAAAGAACTGAGAAAGAACCGTTATGATTAGACGCGTAGAGCTGAAAGATACTGGAGACATTACGGAAATTTATAATGAATATGTTGTAAATAGTATAGTTACTTTTGAGACGGAAGCTGTATCCGAGGCGGAAATGTATGTTCGCATATCTGAAATATCGTCGCATTATCCGTATTTTGTTTACGAAGTGGATGGGAGAGTTGTAGGATATTGTTACGCACATGCTTGGAAAGAACGGGCCGCATATAAATATACTTTGGAAACGGCTGTTTATCTGTCTCCGGAATATTCCGGAAAGGGCATTGGCAAGCAGTTGATGCAACGGTTGATTGGAGAATGTCGTAAGGAAGGTTATCACGCATTGATTGCTTGTATCACAGCTGGAAACGAAATAAGTAATTCTTTGCATCTACAACTTGGATTTAAGCCGGTATCTCATTTTGAAAAAGTAGGCATGAAGTTTGGGCGTTGGCTGGATGTATTCGATTATGAATTATTATTGCTTTCCTGAAAAAATAATGAATCTATGATTTTGTAGTTGTTTAATTGATAACTATAATCTGGTGTGTATGTTTGCAGAATAAAATCTTTTTGTTTTTTAATTTCGGCTCTTAATATACTAATGTGTTATATATCAACTATATGATACTTATTTTATGGGGATAGGAATACTGTTTCTTTCTTTTATATAAAAACAATATTAATGCTCTGTTAAATCGTATCTTTTGCCGGCAAAGAATAGTATTCTTTGTACACAAGAAATGCATTTCTTGCGAAGCTGGAAATAATACTTGGAAAAGACAATTAACAATGTTAAAATAGAAATTATTTAAAACCTGCTATTTGGAAGATGTTTTTATATAACTTTTCAGATGTCTTCTCATTTGCATAAAACGGACAAATCCTAAAATAAATATGAATATACCGCAAATGATACATACCCATGCAAGACCGTCGAGTCGCGAAATATTTTCAATCTGGAAAATTCCGATTCCGGCAGTAAGCAGATAAAGGGAAGTACGGATATAAGAGAATAATGTCCGTTCGTTGGCTAACTTTGTTCTTTCGAGTGCCAGATGGTCACGAAGGATCAGCTTCTCGTTATTTTCAAAGTCATCGGTAAATTTTAGCATAATATGGATGGGAATTTTGACTTTACTGATTTGATTATACTGTTCATTTTATTGCATTCTCAATGATTGCCGAATCTGTTTTCTTCTATCGCTTTTATTGCATCTTGTTCGTGTTCAATCAATGACAACAATTCTTTTTCAGAAAGATTCGATTTGGCAGGCAAGAATAGGGTATGAGGATAGTTGATAATTCTGTCATGCAATAATTTAGCTCTTCGGATATGGAAATCGGAAGTGATGACGATTAGCATATCCGGTAGTTCTTTTTCAATGATCTCTTTTGAAATTTTAAAATCTTCATAAGTATTGGTAGATAAGATAAAAGGTAAAAAATCTTCTTCTCTCACTCCTTTTTTAATGAGTGCTTGCTTGGCATAATAGGCATGGGGCCGATTGGTCGTATTGAAATGCTGCCCGTATCCGCCGGTACAGAGGAAAGTCATGTGTTCATTATTTGCATATAAATTGTACGCACAGTCGATACGGTCTTGTGCCATTTGGCTTAATCTGCCTTGCTCGTCATTCGGAGCTCCGAGTAGAAGAATTATATATTTCATAAAAGGTTTGTTTTCATTTGCCGTCAATGACAGTTTAAATAATACTTTAGCTATATGCAAAGATAGTTAATAAAATAGTCAAAAACGAATCTGAGAATTATATAATAATGTATATCGGTACTCTGAATGCTGAAAATGATTGCTTGTGAAAAAGGAGTTTAGAAAGAGAGGATGATTATTTTGCTTCTTTTTGTGCTTATTTGTCTAAAAATATTCTATTATTTAAGATAATATCTTACTTTTGTGAAATGAAATAATACTCTGTTAATATGAAAGCAAATTCTTTCCTTTTATTTTTCCTGTATTTACTTTTTACGGTATCTTGTACTGAAAATGAGGTAGAACCCAGTTTCTCTATTGGAACTACGGAAGATATAGAAATCGCTCCGGAAGCAGGGGGACAAACCCAAATCAGCTTTACGAGTTCTCGCGAATGGCAGGCAAGTACTACTGCCGATTGGATTACGATTTCTCCGATGTCCGGTAATGCCGGTGCAGTAAGTATTACGGTTACTGCTAATAGTTTGAATGATAATGACTATACTCGGACAGCAACATTGACATTGACTTCCGGAACGCTGAGGAAAAATATAACTCTGAAACAGGAACCGATTATTCAATTAGAAAAGACGGCTTATAGTGTAGCTGCTGCCGGTGAGGTGTTGGAGATCCGGTTCTCTACAAGTATTGCCCAAGATGAATTGTTGATAGGTGCTTCAAAAGGTGCCGATGAATGGTTGACCCAACAACCGGATACACGGGCTTCTTCTTATATACTTCGTCTGAAGGCTTTACCGAATGCGGAATCTGCATCCCGTACTGCTTATATTTATTTTGTACAGGAGATCGATGGAAAGCAGAAAATTTTGAGGACCGTTACTATTACCCAACAGGGCGTATCGGCAGGGGAGTCTACCGATTATTCGGAAGATAAAAAAGTGCGCGTATTACAGACAGCGAGTATCGGGAAAGGCATTCCTATTGTTATAGTGGGGGATGGGTTTATCGATAAAGAGATTGCTGACGGAACCTATGACCAAGTGATGAACAAGGCTTTTGAAAATCTTTTTACGGAAGAACCTATACAGTCTCTTCGTAATTATTTTAATGTATATGCAGTGACGGCTGTTTCTGCTAATAACACTTTTGGAGACGGATATAGTACTGCTTTTAGTTGCGAATTGGAAGGTGGAAACAGTACGGGGATTTCCGGAGATGATGCTGCTTGTATGGAATATGCCCGATGTGTGAAGAATATCGATTTGGGAGAGACGTTGGTAGTGGTGGTATTAAATACTCCGGCTTATGCCGGTACTACCTATTTCGGATATTCTGAGGTCGGTAGCCGGGATTTTGTAGAGTTTGCAATTGCTTATTGTCCGGTTATTTATAATCTGGAGAGTGAAACATTCAGACAAGTACTTGTGCATGAAGCGATAGGGCATGGCTTTGGAAAGTTGCTGGATGAGTATGCTTATGAAGAACAAGGAAGAATACCGGTTTCGGAAATTAATAATACGAGAACCTTGCAAAGCTTTGGATGGGCGCAGAATGTCGATTTTACTGCTGAATGGGATGAAGTGCTTTGGTCTGCGTTTTTGAATGATGAGCGGTATACTTCCGATAATTTGGGAGTATTTGAAGGTGCCTGTACTTATATAAAAGGGGCTTATCGTCCTTCAGAAGAGAGTATGATGAGAAGTAACATACTGGGATTTAATGCACCTTCGCGCAAAGCGCTATACGACAGGACGATGAAGACAGCTACCGGGGCATCTAAGAGTACGTATGAAGAATTTGTCGAGTTTGATTTAAGGAATGGAGGACGGACACGCAGTACTGCCGTATATGCTGAGCCTGGTAAACCGTTTGCTCATCCGCGTTTTGTAAATAAGGCGCTGATAAAGTAATTTCGATCATTATGGGAGGGACTTCCGGTAGTGTGTGATTTCCTCCCGTAATACATCTCTTTTTTCATCAATAATTCAATCTTGATGGTAGAATTATTTTATGATGCTTTCCGTAGATAAGTGATTTCTTCATGAGTGAAGTTGTACCCACATAATTTTTTGATTCTCACTCAATATCAATGGTCATTATTCATTTGTAAGAGTATATATTCTTGTATTCTAAAAGTATATACTTCTACACTTCAAAAGTATATACTTTTAGTGCATAAAAGAGTATACTTTTGGAATCATATGTCTGCTTATGTCCGGAATGACCTTATACTTTGGGGGTAATATAACTGTCGTATTTCACCTATCTGTGATAATCATATTGTCTTGATCTACAAATTTAAGAATATTGTACTGATCAACTTTACATATTCGTAATAACAGATATGAATCTGTATATCTTCCGTGAAATAATTATGTTTTGAATGGATAATTGCTTTTTTTTGATAACTATACAGTTATTATACAGGATTAATCTATTTACTCTTTTTTTATTTTAGAATAAAAATGAATCTGTATACAAAATGCAGGAATCTCTAATATTTTGATCTTGTTAATATATAAAATTCGTTCGTTTTGCGAATATTATTATTAAATTTGCAAAAAAAAGACTTACTATTTCTGTTAGAAGGAGAATAATATTAGTGGGGTTATGTGTGTATGAAGTCGGTGAAGAAGATCGAATTTAGGATTTGTATAATAAGAATATGGTTAGTTCTGTTTTTGCTTTTGGGACAGAAAGTTTGGGCTGTGCCGTTAAGTGATATTTCGTTGAAGTTAATGTGTGATAGTCTTGCCGGGTTATTGGATTCCATTTCTTATTGTAATAACAATGGAGATTTGATGAGAGGAAGTACTTTCAATAAAGAGGCATGGGACTGTTATGAAAGTATTCCTGCAAAACAAAAGCAGAATAAAACAGTTAGAAATATCTATTATCAGTTACTCAGTACTTCGGCATGGAGTCAAGCGTTGACGAAGAATTACTCTCAGGCCGAGTATAATTATACAAGATTAGTGCAGGAATTGCCGGATAGCGCTTATCATAAGAGAGCTATGGCTTACATGGGGTTGTCTTCCACATACGGAATGCAAAAGATGTATGATTTATCAGAAAAATACGCATTGTATTCCCTGCATGAAGCCGAACAGATTGATGATACTGAAGCCATGTTTCATGCTCAGTCCAATTTGGGGGATATTTATGTGGAAACTGAGCAATATGCAAAAGCATTGGAGAAATATCTGGAGACTCGAAGATTATCTGTTATTTTAGAGAAGCATGAAGCTATCTCTACCGGAAATCTTGCTCTTGCATATTATCATCTGGGAAAAAAAGGATTAGCCGAGCAATATTTTATTGAAAGCCTTGCGATGTCTAAAGAGGAGGCTCCAGTAGTGTATTCTATTATTCTGACCGGGTATTGTGAGTTCTTAATTGATAATAAAGAATATGAAAAGGCTCGTTCACTCGTCATGGAGGCTATTAAGAGTTCTAAATATACGCAATTGGATGAGTATAATGTTAAATTCTTACGGATTCTCTCTGAATTGGAAGAGAAAGAACACTTTTCAATAAAGGGTTGTCTTTGGATAGTAACTTTATTATTATTGGTTTTTGTTTTCTGCAAATGGAGATCGGCTGTTAAAAAGCAGAAAGAAGTAATACGAGGCGTTGGAACAGAAATGGAGGTGGAAACTCCTTTGAGTGACAGTGATTCCAATGGAGAGAATGGTGAATCTTTGTCCGAATCGGGTAATGGAAATGATATGTTGTTGAAAACGATGGCTTTGACTGAGATAATGCCCCAGTTCTGGAAAATCGTGACACGTATTAAAAGTATGGCTGGAAGCAAATCGGATGTATTGAAAGGGATAAAGGAAATTGAAGATATATTGGGGTTTCTGACCCCAGAGAAGTTGGGAAAAGATTTTGCATTTTATGTGGAACAAGAAGCGCAGGACTTTTATAATAAATTGAAGAAGAAACATCCTGATTTGAGTATATTGGACTTACGCTTGTGCATATTAATAAAAGGGAATTATATATTTTATAACCTATAATTCATAATTGAGTAACCTTGGGAATTT
>OHAT01000324.1_pt1 | contig 51340 bp, 43 predicted proteins | sample 1577141 | NCBI WGS metagenome assembly OHAT01 (sample SAMEA3541578, study PRJEB24748) | human gut metagenome | biome: human gut; feature: human-associated habitat; material: faeces | place: China | collected 2012 | reverse complement strand
TGGGCTATTATGTGAAGGATGCCAAAAAAGCACAGCCTGCGTTCATGCAGGAGGTTTTGGGCTGTGAAGCAAAGCGCACCGCCGCCGAGGAAAAAAAGACCTTCCATGGCATTTTAAAGGATGTTATTTCCGAGGAGGTGGAGGATGCGAAAACCGTCATTCTGGATATTCAGCAGGATTTGAATGATATGGTGGAGGAACACAAAAATGTGTTTGAAAACGAGCCTGTTCTCCTAACACCGCCCGCCATTCGGGAGGCTATGGCAGAAAAAGGTCTTTCCGAGGAAGTCATTTCCAAGGTGGAGGAAATTTGTGAGGAAGCCTTCGGCGATACCCCTCCCCTTGCGGAAAATCTGATTGACAGCAAGGCATTGCAAACGCACGCTGCCGCGAAAAAAGCGAATGTGCTGGCATTAGAGGTAGAAAGCCTGAAGCAAAAATTGGAGGAAAAGGAAGCCCTCCCTGAAAAAGAGGTCATTTTGCAGGTTTCGGCGGAAAAGCTGCCTGCCATCCAGACGGAATTTATCAATGGTAAAAAGTGCATTGTCATCCCCTTAGAAGAGGATGAACATGCCACCATCAACGGCAAGCATTGGGACAATGCGCCCTTTTAAAGGCTATGTATGGGATAAGGTAACTTTGCCTTATCCCCTTTTTTATGCCTTTGCCGTATAGGGTGCCAGCTCCAATCGAATGAAAAAGCCCCTGTCATGCTGACAAACAGGACATTCCTGCGGAGCCTCCTTCCCCTCAAAAATAAAGCCGCAATTTAAGCACATCCATTTACATTCCACAGAATTGATGAATAATTTATTTTCCTCCAATAAATCTGCAAGCTGTCTGAAACGGTCTCCATGTGTTTTTTCAATGCCTGCAATCTGATGAAAGGATGCTGCCACCTGCGGAAAGCCCTCCTCCAGTGCCTTATCCCCAAACGCCTGATACACCGGGTCAAATTCTTCATATTCGTTATGCTCTGCCGCACGCAAAAGCTCCGAAACGGATTCATAAATATCCACGGGATAGCCGCCGTCAATGTGAACCGTTTCCCCCGAAAGCTCCTTCAAATGCTGATAAAAAACCGCTGCATGCGCCTCCTCCTGCTTGGCAGTAAACCTGAATACAAATTCCACCACCTGCATTTTCTGTTTTTTCGCCTGCGCCGCAGCGAAGATATAACGGTTTCTCGCCTGACTTTCCCCTGCAAAGGCACGCATAAGGTTTTTCTTTGTTTCGCTCTGTTTAAAATCCATAGCTTTCCCTCTCCTTCTTTTTCCTTAGTATGGACAAAGATGAAGCAGCTATACCCTTCTTTTTTCACATTAAAAAAGTCCCCATAAAAGGTGCGCCCGAATAAGAAACCTTGCACTCTGAAATGCTGAAAGCTACAGCTATTGCATTTTCTTCATGCTTTCTTATCGGAACACCCCTAATAGGGACTTTTCAAAATTTTTCCGTTAAACAATGATATAGATTACCGCAATCGTCAGACCCAGACCAATCAGCAGAATACTCTGCGCGAAGCCTTCGCGGTATACCTGATGGTCATTTTCATAATCCGTATAAGCAGAGAAATATTTATCCTCCGGCGGAACAATGCGTCCGTTATCATTATTAAAGATAAAGATACGCAGCAATGCAATGATATCATCCATCAGATTTCCTGCGATACGGGCGAAGAAGCCACCCACATAAGGCAGAACGGTCAGCAGAATCGGGCGATATACCTTATCCTCCAGATTGCACCATTCCGGCCAGCGATCCACATAAACCAGATTGCCGTTTGCATCCTTCTGCATCAGCACCTTGCGGATGAACAGGAAATACACCACAATGCCCACACAGATGGAAATCACCGCACCCTTGAGGTTTACCCATGCGAAATAATGCACGGCATGCGCAGGGGTATGTGCATTCATGAAATGTGCGCCCATTGCCGCCAGAGCATCCTGTGTCTGGCGAGGGAAGATACCCAGAATCGGCAGGCAAATTGCAATCGCGCCCAGAATGACCGCCATCAGCTTGCTGATATAAGGCCCATTTTTGACAGGCTTCGGTGCGCCGTAGGGGTTATCCTCAAGGAAGATACATACGAAAATCTTCGTCATATAGGCCAGTGTCAGCCCACCGGAGAACAGGAACAAAATTTCCGCGCCCTTCATAAACGCGATGGACTGCCCTGCTTCCTTCAGCACCTCGATATATTCCACCATGCTCTCGTGAATCAGCGTTTTGGAGATATAACCGTTCCACAGAGGGATACCGCCGATACCCAGAATCGGCATCAGGAAAATCAGCTTCAGTAGCGGCTTATCCTTACCGTAGCCACGAATCTTATTCAGATTTAATTCTCTCAGGTTCATGAAAATCACACCTGCACCAAGGAACAGCAGCAGCTTGAACAGAGAGTGATTCAGGAAATGCAGCAGTGTGCCGCTTGCCGCCAAGGCGTTATGCTCGCCCAGAAGCCCCTGCATCCCGATGGCAATGATGATAAAGCCAATCTGGGACATGGAGGAGCAAGCCAATGTGCGTTTCAGATTGACGGAGAATACCGCCAGAACCGCGCCAAGCACCATTGTGATAATGCCCAGAATCAGAATAAACTGCCCCCAAGCCGCATCATGCAGGAAAAGCTTGCAGCTGACGATAATCGTACCGAATACGCCTGTTTTTGTCAGCAGACAGCTGAGCAGCGCACTGGAGGGTGCCGGTGCAACGGTATACGCATTCGGCAGCCAGATATGCAGCGGAAACAGTCCTGCCTTCGCCGCAAAGCCAAACAGAATCAATACGCCGATGGCATAGAACTCCGCAGGGTTTTCCCTGCTCTGCATAAACGCGGTCAGCTCTGCCATGTTCAGCGTGCCTGCCTTCTGATACATCATAAACAGACCCATCAGTGTCACCAGACCGCCAATCACCGCTACCGCAAGGTAGGTTTTTGCGGAGCGAACCGTAAAGTCCTCCTCATCATGCATAACCAGCACAAAAGAGGTAAAGGACATAATTTCAAAGAAAATAAATGTCGTAAACAAATCGGCGGAAAGGAAAATTCCCATCGTTGCGCCCAATGTCAGGAACACAAAGAAATAATACCGATTTCTGTTCCGTTCAGCCGCCATGTATTCCTTGGAAAAGATGGTTGTAATCAGCCAGATTGCGCCCGTCAGCACGGCAAGAATCACGCCGAAGCCATCCGCCGCAAAGCTCAGCCCCAAGCCGCAGAAGCCGCGCAGGCTATAAACTGTTTCCTTCCCAATCAGCATTAGGCTCGCAATGAAAATCACCGCAGATAAAATCCAGCACCAGATATCCCTTGCGCCCTTATTGCTGCGCCCGATGATGTAGCTGATTACCGCACCCAGAAAAGGAAAGAACACCAGAAACGGTAAAATTATGCTTGTTGTCATAGTTTCCATGCTTTCTCCCCTCCTTTACAGAATGCCCATAATCGCATCATTCATAATGCCCAGCAGTGTCGCAGGCATCAGACCCATCAGAATCGAAACAGCTGCCAGAACAATCAAAGGCACTGTCATATATTTATTCGGATCGGATACATGATCGTAATAGCCTGCAGGGTATTCCTTCTCCCGTGGGAAATATGCCCGAATGATGATGGAGAAGATATACAATGCCGTCAGCAGTGCAGACAGAATCAGCGCAACCACGCCGATATAGGTAACAGGGTTGCCGCTTGCGGTTGCCGCAGTTGCCAATGCCCATTTGCTGTGGAAGCCTGCAAAGGGCGGCACGCCAACCAGACCAATCCCCGTAATTGCCATTGTTGCAAAGGTAATCGGCATCAGCTTGCCGAAGCCCTCCACCTCGTAGAGATATTCTCTGTGGGTTTTATATAAAATCGCACCGGCAGTAAAGAACAGTGTAATTTTGATTACCGCATGATAAATCATGTGCAGCATCCCTGCCGCAAGCCCTATCGGTGTCATGATGGCAACGCCAAAAATGATATAGGACAGATTGGAGATGGTAGAATATGCAAATCTTCTTTTGATATGCGGTGTCCGCAGTGCAACGGTCGAGCCGAACACAATCGTAATCGAAGCTGCAATCAGCATCACATACTGCGCCCATGTGCCAATCAGAAATTCCGTACCGAAGGCGTAATACGTCAGACGGATGATGGCAAACACACCGGATTTTACGACTGCCACGGCATGCAGCAGAGCCGTAACGGGTGTGGGAGCAACGGATGCCTTCGGCAGCCAGCGATAAAACGGGAATACCGCCGCTTTTACACCAAAGCCGAAGAACGCCAGCACAAATACCAACCGCAGCATCTGTTCATTGCCTGCAATCAAATCGGGATTCAGCACACCACCGTAAACAAAATCTGTCGTTGTGCCGTAGAACAGCACAAACACGAACCCGATAAACGCCAGAGATGCACCGAACATCATATAAAGGACGTAGGTTTTCCCGGCGTGGCGCGCCTTATTATCGAACTGGTGCATCACGATAGGCAATGTCACCAATGTCAGAAATTCGTAGAACAGATACATCGTTAAGAAGTTATCCGCAAAGGCAATCCCGATAACTACGCCGAATGTCATGGTAAAGAAGGAGAAGAAACGGTCTTCATGTCCTTCATGTGTCATGTATTCAAAGGCATAAATCGTTGTGGGAATCCAAAGCAGAGATACCATCGTACCGAAAATCTTGGATAAGCCATCCACATGCAGTGCCAGAGACAATCTGTTGCTGAAGCGGAAAATCGTAATCGCGCCGCTGTCCGCAAAGAAGATGGCATACAATGCAAAAATCGCATTCAGCACAATAATCGGCAGAACCACCCTCTGGCGCGCCTTTCTGTCACTAAATTTTACCGGCAGCAGGCAGGCACCTGCAATGATCGGAAAGATCACCGGTAACAATATCGCAAATGCGTTCATAATGTTTCCTCCCTTTCCCTTAGAAAATCATTCCGCTGATACTGCGGATTGCCTGCATCAAAGGCGCAGGCATCATGCCAAAGCCGACTACAGCAATACTCAGCAGCACCAGAGGTACCGTCATCAAATAATTCGGCTCCTTCTTCTGCAAGGATGCGTAATCAAAATCCTTGCCGGGGAAGAACCCATTCACTACAATACTCATCAAATAGCCTGCCGTCAGCAGTGCGCTGACCATCAGCACCGCTACACCGACCAGACCAAGCATCCCCGCCTGTGGCAGCAAGCCGCCCTGTGCCAGATACCATTTGCTCACAAAGCCGCTTGTGGGCGGAATCCCTATCAGCGAAAGTGCCGCAAGCGCAAACGTCCACATCACAATCGGCATTTCCTTGCCAATGCCCTTCAGCTCGGAAACGTAGGTCTTATGCGTCTTATAGATAATCGCACCTGCACAAAGGAAGAGGATATTCTTTGCAACCGCATGGAATACCACCTGCAGCAGCGCGCCCATAAATCCGGCAGGGCACATCAGCATCAGCCCGAACACAAGATACGTTTGAAACCGTGGAATACGCCAGCCGCTTTTTCAGCAGCTTTTCCTTATATGCCAGCATGGAGCCCATGAAAATCGTCACAATGGAAAGCACAAGCAAAGCCGTCTGCGCCCAAGTGCCGCGCAGAAAATCCACGCCAAACAGATAATATGTCACACGAATGATAGCAATGATACCGCCCTTCGTAATGATACCGGAAAGCACCGCGGATGCAGGAGAAGGTGCAACGGGGTGCGCCGTCGGCAGCCAAGCATGCAGGGGGAACATACCCGCCTTACAGCCAAAGCCAAGCGCCATCAGGAAGAACACAACCAGAAGCAGGTTTTCATGCCCTGCCACCATCGCCATATCCAGTGTGCCGCCGGGCATAAAGATGGTTGTTCTGCAATAGGTGTTCAGGAAGAAGAACCCCATCAGCCCTAAGCCTGCGCCGAAGAAGGAATACCCCAGATATTTCAAGCCCGCACGCGTTGCCTCAGGTGTACCCGTATGGATAACCAGTGGTGCTGTCAGAATTGTCATAAATTCATAGGACAGATACATCGTCATCATATTTTCGGAGAAGCAAAGACTCATCAATGCCGCCAGAGAAAACGTATAAAACATGAAGAACCGCGCCGGCTTATGCTCATGCTTCATATATTCCATGGAGAACACTGCCGCAATCAGCCAGATGGTACTGATGAGGCAGGCAAAGAATCTTGCCAATCCGTCCGTTTTGTAAACAAGTGCCAATCGGTCAGATATCCGCCAGAGCACGAAGGTTTGCATCTCTCCGCTGCAAAGATACCAGACCAGAGCCGCTTCCACAGCCATTGCAATAAATACCAAGATATTGCGCTGCTTTTCCTCCTTTTGGAAACCAATGATGAGACCAAAAATGAAGGGTAAAATCATCGGGAGCAGCAAAAGTACAGATCCGTTCATTTCTTTCACCTCATTCTCTCATCATAATGCAACCTGAATCAGCTCGATACCCATTTTCATGATTTCGATAATGGGACGATAGCCGATACCCAGCGCCAAATTGACTACAATAAACAGTACCATTGCCATTGCAAACAGCGGAGAGTTCTGCACTCTGACTGTTTTTTCCTTTGTCTCAGGGCGAGACCAGATTGCAATAACAGAGGGCAGGAAATACATCGCATTCAGAATCATGGAAATAGCCAGTGCCGCAAGAACCGGAACCAGACGTGTCCCCGTCATTTCCAATGCAGCCTCCGCAAAGTACAGCTTGGAGATGAACCCTGCAAACAGCGGCACACCAATCATGGACATAGCCCCAACGATGAAGGCAATCCCTGCCAGAGGGTTGCGGTAAGCCGCCCCCTTGAGGTTTTCCAGCTGCTCCTTGCCGCCGGCCTCCTCAATAAAGGTACCACAGCAAAGGAAAAGCATAGATTTTGTAACGGCGTGTGCCAGAACATGGAAGCAGGCTGCAAGCATCCCCGCCTCTGAGCCTAAGCCAATCCCCATAAAGATGTAGCCAATCTGTGCCACAGAGGAGTATGCCAGCATACGCTTCAGCCGGCTTTCCCGTACGGCATAGAAGGAGCCCATAATCATGCCCAGAACGCCCAGAACGAACAGAACGTCCGCAATTCTCAATTTAACCAGTGTTTCAATGGTAAATACTTCAAATACCAGCTTGATTGCCAGAATGATATATGCCTTCAGCACCAGACCGGACAAAATCCCGTTCGAGGTTGTCATCGTAGAGCCGTAAGCCGTAGGCAGTGCAGAATGGAACGGGAACAGACCGCTCTTGATGCCCAGACCCATAAACATCAGGCTGACTACAATCATCAGCGGGAAATGATACTGCCCTGTTTCCATCAGCATGGCAATCGTTTCCTTCATCTGCGGGAATAAGAGCTGCCCTGTGATGCCATAAAGAATACAAACACCCAGCAGGAACAGACCGGAGCCCATACAGCCGAACACCAGATAATGCGTTGTGCCGACAATTGCCTGCTTTGTCCCTCTTGCCAGAATCAGTGTGCAGGAGGCAATCGTCAGAATCTCAATGAAAACGTAGCCTGTAAACATATCGTTTGTATATGTCATTGCCAGCATTGCGCCATAGGTTGCATTCAGCATAATAAAGTAAAATTTTTGTTTTTCCGGAACAATTTCCTCAAAAATCTGCCTGCTGCCTGCCGTGATGGTTAAAAACATAACCACACTGACCATAACCGCCAGCAACGCCTCCAGAGGCCCGATGCGCAATTCATTGCCCCAAGGTGCAGGAAAATGCCCCATCATAAAGGTATATGCTTCCTGATTTTTCACCACGTTCGCCAGAAGCACAACAGAAAGTATGCCGACAAGCCCTACCATAAAGCCATGCAGATGGCGTGCCGCACGTCCGCTTTTGAGCAGAGGCGTAATGATGCCGCAGAACATCGCAAAAAAGACGCTGAAGAAAGGTATATTATGTACGAGATTTACATGATGTTCCATATTATTCCCCTTCCTCCTCTCTCATCATTCTCAGGATTTCATCCATATCCAACGAGCCGTAATGCTTATACAGCCGCAGAACCAGAGCAAGAGAGAACGCTGTTACAGATACCGATACAACAATACCCGTCAGAACCAGACCGGCAGGAATGGGGTTGATATAATAATCCGCATCAATAATGCCGTTTGTCAAAATCGGGGCAGTTCTGCCTGCCACATAGCCCTTCGCCGCCAGAAAAAGATAGGTAGCCGTATCCATAATATTCAGACCAATAAACTTTTTAATCAGATTTCTTTGCAGAAGCAGATTCATGAATCCAATGCCAAAAAGAATAACAGAAGCTGCTTCATAATAATTTGTCAACAGTTGACTCATAATCAGACTTCTCCTTTTGTAAATAACGCATAGAACCCATACATCGTACATGCAACAACCAGACCGACACAGATATTCAACGGCAAGATAAAGCCGGAGCTTAGAATTGCACCGGGTGTGCCCTTCGGTACCTCCCAGCCGACATGGTTCGCCCCTGTAAAGAAGGAATAGCTCTTACAGCCGCAATAGGTCAGCAGGCACGCCGCCGTTGTCAAAGTCAGTGTTTTAATCGTAAAGAAGGTCTGCATCTTCTTATGTCCGAATGCCACGGAATACAGAATCAGACCTGCGCCGATGATAGACCCACCGGAAAAGCCGCCGCCGGGAGAAAGATGTCCGTTTAAAACAACATAGATTCCATACAGGATAACCACAGGAGCGAGGCATTTCGCGCCCTTTTTCAAAATCAGCTTGGAATCCTCTGCATCCAGCATTTCGTCCTCCTGCATTTCCTGATCCTCTGCCGCATCAATGTTCTTTTTATCTCTTTGCAGCAGCATCAGCACCGCGATAACCGCCATAAACAGTACATTGGATTCGCCAAAGGTATCAAAGGCACGGTAATCCAGAATCATGCCTGCAACAAAGTTGATTGCGCCTGTTTCCGCAATCCCTTTTTCCAAGTAGCGCGCCGCAACCTCGTTGTTGGTGATGCTGTTCGGGTCGCCAAACATCGGCAGCTCCATAACTACATGCAGCATAACTGCAATGAATACCACCGTAACGAAAACGGAAAGCACACAATACAGGGTTACATTGGAGCGAATGTCTCCAATCGGAAAAATTCTTTCTTCATAAATAAACTCTTTTTTCTCTTTTTTGGAGATAATTTCATCTGCATCGAGAAGCACCTCGTCCCCGTCAATCCAGCGTTTCAATTTCTCCCAAAACGATTTTTCTTCTTTCATCTCATCACCCCTCCCTTGTGCCTTTCAGTGCGTGAACCTTCTTCAGCGTCAGGAAGAACAGTACCGTATCAATCCCTGCGCCAACAGCCGCCTCTGTGATAGCCAGGTCGGGAGATTCCAGAAAAAGCCACACAATTGCCATAACGGAGCTATACCCCATGAAAACAATAACCGCCATAAAAAGCTTTCTTGTTACAGAAACGCCGATGGCACTGGCAATGAGAAAAATAACCAAAATCATCTGAATGGTAACGCTAAAATCGCTCATCTGTCCTTCATCCTTTCTTCACAGTCTTTGTTTGTCAGAAGCTCTACCTTCGCAATCAGGTGTGTCGAAATGGGACTGGATAGCCAGAAAAACAGAATGATAAGGGCATATTTTGCCATGTGGAAAATATCCTGCCCTAAAATCAGAAGACCTAATACAACAAAGAAAATTCCCATGGTATCCCCTAAGGCTGCTGCGTGCATACGGTTCATCGCATATTTAAAGCGATAAATCCCCAGAATCGAACAAAGGAACACAAACAGCCCTATAAAAATGCAGATTGCTGCAATGATTTCTCTTATTGACATTTTTCCTCTGCCTCCTTTTCCTTTCTTGCCAGAAACAGCAGACGACCCTTATGATGCAGGGTAACAACGTGACACATCACCACTACCGCCAAGAAGCTCAGCAAGGAATAAACCAGAGAAACATCCACCAGAGAGGTTTCGCCCAGATAAGCGGAAAGAATCCCAATCATCACCGTCGTCATGGTACCAATCATGTTAATCGCCACAATACGATCCGTAAAACGAGGTCCTCTGACTGCACGGATAAACGCCAGAATCATGCCGCACGCCAGAACGAACATAGCGATTTCCAGAATAAAATGCATTGTACCGCTCATACGCTCATCCCTCCAACCTTCTCAACTGCTTTACAAAAACGGAATCCTCCAGACCCTCGCCGAATTTTTCCCGATCCAGCGCCTGCACAACATATTCCCCGTTTTCCAATTCCACCGTATAGGTGCCGGGGGTCAGTGTGATGGAATTCGCCAGAGCAACCAAAGAGGCTTCACTTTTCAAATCCGTATGAAACCTTACAAGCGCAGGCTGAATCTCTGCTTTTTTCGGCGAAAAAATAATCTTGATGACATCCACATTCGCCTTGAAAATTTCCCAGAGCAAAACAAAGGCATATTTCAGATAAAGAGGAATCTTTTTCACAAGAACCTTCTCTCTCTGAAAGCTGTAGCCCATGTACTTGCAGATAAACCAATAAAGCCAGCCGCAGATCACTATCCCAAACAGGGCAACTTCCAGCGTTACTCTGCCATTAAAAATAAACCACAGCAGTAACAATAATAAATACATTGAACCATCCTTCCCTCAAAAGCATTTACTTCCCTTCTGTTTCCATGAAAATGCCGTTTCCTTCTGCCGAAAAAGCCGAAATTCCTCCGGCTTTTGTTGAAAATTCAAGCTGAAACTGACATCTGCATTTACTCCAATACAATATATTATCAATGATTATCAAAAAAATGTCAAGACTGTTAGTGGTATCTGACGATATATTTTTTACCATTTTCTTAACACCCTCATTTTTATTGTATATTTTGTATATTCCACCACTAAATTTCGTAGATAAGTCGTACATTTTAGCAGAATTTTCAGCGTATTCTGCATTTGTGCAAAAGGGAAAAAGTTTTGCCTGCTTCGGTTTTATGGGCATTTCCTACCTTCTCCGTCTTCTCAGACAACTTTATTTTCACAAACAAAAGGCGTATCCCCTCCGAACCGCCTAGTTCAGAAAGAATACGCCTTTGAAGCCTTTCATAAGCAAATATTTTTAATTTATGGAACGAAATCGTTCAGACTGCCTTATGCCGCTTTCTTCTTTGTGAAGATTGCACGAACGGGCAAGCCAATCAGTACCAGAATGATACCGCCTACAGCAACCTTTCTTGCATCAGGACCTGCCATGAACAGCTGGTTCAGCAGAACATACAGACCGGAAATGATTGCGATGATAGGAATTACAGGGTATGCAGGTACCTTATAAGTACGTTTCAGATCGGGTGCCTGTTTTCTGTAAGCCATAACTGCCAGGAATGTCAGTGTGTAGAATACCCAGCCTACGAATGTACCAAGGTTTGTCAGCAGGTCGAACTGACCTGTCAGTGCATAAATTGCACCCAGAATACCAATCAGGAAAATGCAGTTGATGGGAACGCCTGTGCCGGAGATTTTGGACATAGCCTTGCTGCCGGGCAGGTCACCCTGTTCTGCCATGTACAGTGCTGTACGGGAACCGGACAGGATAAAGCCGTTGCATGCGCCGCCGGCAGAAATCATGATACCAACGGATACGATTTTACCACCCATGTTGCCGAAGATCTGCATTGCTACTGCGGATGCAGGGGATTCCAGATTCATCATTACATCAGCAGGCAGTACCCACAGGTAAGCCAGGTTGATGATAATATAAACCGCCATAATCAGCGCTACGCCGCCAACGATCGCCTTAGGCAAATCTCTGCCGGGATCTTTCATTTCGCCCGCGATTGCACCTACGTTTGTCCAGCCTTCGTATGCGAACAGAACTGCAATCATCAGCTGCCCCAAAACGGAGCCGAATTTCAGTCCCTCACCCAGCATAGGGTCGAAAATGGGATTGCCGTTGCCTCTGATGAAGCCGAAAATCATAATGAGAACCAGAGGAATCAGCTTTGCTACGGTAAAGATAGTCTGTGCTGCACCGCCAACCTTAGCGCCCATGCAGTTCAGCGCAACCATGATGATGATACATACGATTGCCACAGGAACAACCATGCCGTCGCCCAGGAACAGCTTTGCCTGGTTTGCAACCGCTACTGCCAGTGCCGCAACCAGACCGGGATAGAATACAACAGTCTGCATCCAACCGCAGAGATAACCAACCCTGTCACCGAATACCTTTTTCAGATATACGGGCATACCGCCTGTTTCGGGAATCAAGATTGCGATTTCGGCAAATGTCATTGCCGCACACAGGCAAACCAGAGAGGTTACCACCCATGCGATGATTGCCAGACCGGGCGCACCGCCTGTTGCTGTGTAGATTGCTGTGGGTTTGAAGAATACACCGGAACCGATTACGCAGCCGACTACTGTAGCCATAGCAGCGCCCATGCCGAGCTCCTTCTTCATTTCGTTGTTGTTGTTACTCATTTCTTCCTTCCTCCTTTTTAGGGTATGCGCTGAAACCATCGGTGCTTCTGTAACGCAGGCAATAAATAATGCTGATAAAATAATTCCGTTTTTGCCTGCACAGAAATGCTTCCGTCAGTTTTCCAGCAAGTGAAGCACGTTCCGAAGCATCACACAAAAGCTTCTCTGCGGCAACCGGCTCTTGGGGAAAAACGGCTCTTTTTTTTCCCGTCCGCAGCAGAATTTCATTTGTTTTTGTAAGAAATGAATGAAATAAATTCACTTCTTCCTTCGGCTATATGCTCTTTGTGAGTAGATTATATCGCTCAAAGAAATTGTTGTCAATACATTTCAATGAATTTTTTTATCGCCCTTGCAAAATTGTTTATTATAACGTACGAAAATCATAAGAATATTTGTTTTTCAGTCTTTTTGACGGTTTATATGCGAAATATTCGTATCATTTTCTACCTTTTTCTTCCAAAAAAGCATTACTTTTGTTCAGTCAAATCCCCGTTTTCTCCTTGTTTCCCTTCTATTTCCTGTCCTCTTGTCATATAAGTAAAAGAACCCCCTTCGGAGGCTTTGCCATGAGCAGAAAAAATATCATCACCGGAACCCTTATCCTGACCTGTGCCAATCTCATCACAAAATGTATGGGATTTTTCTATCGTGTTTTCATGTCAAACGCCATCGGCGCAGAGGGCATGGGGCTGTATCAGCTGATTCTGCCGCTGTATATGCTTGCATGGAGCATCACCTCCGCCGGCTTCACCACAACCATTTCCCACCTTGCCGCGCAGGAATACATCCGCGGACAGAATGGGAATATCGGGCGTATTGTCAAGCAGGCGGTCTGCCTTTCCCTCTGTGCAAGTGTGGCTGTCAGCTGTGTCCTGTTTTTCGGCGCGGATAGCATCGCCCTTTCTATGCTTAGGGATAGGCGCGCCGCTTTTTCTCTGCGCCTTTTGGCATTGGCTGTGCCGTTTATGGCAGCAAGCTCCTGCTTTCGCGGCTTCTTCCTCGGCATACAGGAAACACTCGTCCCTGCCTTTTCGCAGGTGCTGGAGCAAACCGTCCGTATCCTGGCGATTTATTTTCTGGCAGGCATTTTTGTCCCACGCGGGCTCAGCTATGCCTGCGGTGCCGCCGTCTGCGGCATCCTGTTCGGGGAGCTGCTTTCCTGCGGCTTTACCGTCTGGAATTATTTCCATTATAAAAGGAAACATAAATTCATACGCAAGCCCACGCTGTCCTCTCCTGCCGTCCTTGCCATGATTTTAAGCACCGCCCTGCCGCTTTCCGCAAGCCGCATTGCCGGCTCACTCCTTTCCACCGTTGAAAATCTTCTGATTCCCAGACAGCTGCAGCTCCATGGGCAGAATACCGTCCAAGCCCTCTCCACCTACGGTGAGCTGACAGGGATGGCAATGCCCCTTGTCCTTCTGCCCTCCGCCTGCCTGATGGCAGCATCCGTTTCCCTCGTGCCGGAAATTTCCGAGGCCTGCGCCGTCAAGCAGGATACCCGCATCAGCAAAACCGTTTCCGCCACCTTCCTTTTTACCTCTGTCATCGGGTTCGGGGCGGCGGCGCTGTTTGCCGTTTTTCCGCACGAAATCTGCTATATCGTCTATGACCGCGCGGCATTGGGGCAGGTGCTGTTTCCGCTTGCCTTCCTCTGCCCCCTGCTCTATGCGCAGACCACCCTTCACGGACTTCTGAATGGCTTGGGAGAGCAGCTTTTCCTTTTTCGCAACAACATTCTTTCCTCCTGCATCAGCATCGCCGTCATCTGGTTCTGCATGCCTGCCTATGGCGTGGCGGCGTTTCTGGGCGGCTGGTTTCTCAGCCTGCTGTTTTCCGTCAGCTGCTCCCTGCACCGCCTCTGGAAGCGCACCGCCGTTCTGCCCTCCTGCCGCAGCTGCTTTTTCAAGCCTCTGCTTGCCGGTGCCGCCGCCGGGCTGATAACAAAATACTGTATCCGCATTTTTGCCCCGTCCAAGCTGCTGTTCCTCGGCTCGCTCTGCGGCATGGGCGTTCTGTATCTCCTGTTTCTTTTTCTGCTCGGCTGTCTGGATAAAAGGATGCTCTCCCTGCTTTTGGGCAAAAAAACAGGCGGTCGGTAAATCCGACCACCTTCTGATTTCGATTTATATCTTTACCAATCCTTTTTCGTACAGCTTCTGCAAGCTCATCAGAATCCCCGTTTTCGCATGGAACCATGTCAGTCCGCCCTGGAAATAAACGGAATAGGGCGCTCTGATTGGGCCATCCGCACTCAGTTCAATGGAAGAACCTTGGATAAATGCCCCTGCCGCCATGATAACATCGCAGTTATACCCCGGCATCGCATAGGGAATCGGCGTAACATAGCTGTCCACAGGTGCCGCCGCCTGAATCCCCTGACAGAATGCCTCCATTGCCTCTGCACTGCCCAGCTCCACCGCCTGAATGATATCATGACGGGGCTCTGTGCCGTTGGGAATCACGCGGAAACCCAGCTTTTCATACACATTCGCCGCAAAAACAGCCCCCTTCAATGCCCCTGCCGTTACGGTAGGAGAAAGGAAAAAGCCCTGATACAGCGCACGGTTCAAATCCAGAGAGGCACCGACCTCCTGTCCCAGACCGGGTGCGCTCAGACGGTATGCGCATCTGTCAATACAGCTTTGCTTGCCGCAGATATAGCCGCCGATAGGAGCCAGACCGCCGCCGGGATTTTTAATCAGCGAGCCGACAATCATATCTGCCCCCACGTTGGAAGGCTCAATCACATCCACAAATTCACCATAGCAGTTGTCCACCATGCAAATCACATCAGGCTTGATTTCCTTAATAAATGCAATCAGCTCCCCAATCTGCTTCACAGAAAAGGTCGGGCGCATGGCATAGCCCTTGGAACGCTGAATCGTCACCAGCTTTGTCTTTTCATTGATGGCTTCTCTGATGGCAGGATAGTCAAATGTCCCATCCTCCATAAGCTCCACCTGTCTGTAGCTGACCCCGTATTCCATCAGAGAGCAGGCAGAGGGCACTGTCCCAATGACGTTTTCCAGTGTATCATACGGCTTGCCGACAGGGGAAAGCAGTTCATCTCCAGGCAGAAGGTTCGCACTCAGCGCGATTGCCAGTGCATGTGTGCCGCAGGTAATCTGGGGGCGCACCAGAGCCGCCTCAGTCCCGAAGCAGCGCGCATATACCTTTTCCAGCTTATCGCGCCCGTTGTCATTGTAGCCATAGCCCGTCGAGCCTGCAAAGCAGGTACCATCCACGCGTTCCTCCTGCATGGCACGCAGCACCTTCGCCTGATTATATTCCGCCACCGCGTCAATTTTTTCAAAGCGTTCCTTTAAATCCTTTAAAACCGCATTGCCAAAGGCTTCTACCTCCGCAGAAATCCCCAGCATACTGTAAATCTGTTCCATGTTCTTCTCCAATCCTTACTATCTTTCCAATCTATTTCAGAAATTTTTTCTCACAATTTAAAATCATATCAAATCTTTTTTCTTCTTTCAACTCTTTCTTTCTCCTGATTTCGACTTAAGCGTTCTCTCTTGTAAAATCCATCAGCTCTATCTGTCCGCCCTTGTCCTTGTTCAGAATCGGAACCGCCGTTCCCTTCTCGCCCGTCTGCGGCAGTGTCACCGCCACGCGCTCGGATTTGTTCTTTTTCAGCAGCAGCTTCACCATACCGCCGTCCAGCTCCAGACCGTATGGCTTCAGGCTGTCCTTCCAGAGCGAAAATTTGCAGCCGCTTTTCCATCCTGCGCAATAAAAGGATTTTGAATTTTCCAGAATATCCCGTCCGCAGAAAGGGCATTTCCCAAAGGCATTTGTTTTGCGGCGTTTTCCGCGCACCTGCTCCTCAGGGAAGATAACATCCGCCCGTCTGCCCGATGCCGCATCCTGTATCAGAAACTGCACATAGCGGCGAATACTTGCCATAAAGCGTTCCTCCGTCATTTTGCCCTTTGCAATCGAGGAAAGTCCTTTTTCCCATTTGCCCGTGGTCTGCGGCGAGCGCATCTCCTGCGGCACAACCTCAATCAGCTTTCTGCCCTTTTCCGTCGGCAGAAGGGTTTTCCCCTTTCTCGTCAGATATCCCACCGTCAGCAGTCGCTCAATGATGGCAGCTCTTGTCGCAGGTGTGCCTAAGCCGCTGTCCTTCATCTGCTCCTTGAGTGCTTCGTCCTCCACAAACCGTCCTGCGTTTTCCATCGCAGAAAGCAGGCTGCTTTCCGTATAGGGTGCAGGCGGCTTCGTCTTTTTCCGCAGAAGCTCCATGCTGCGAATCGCCCGCACCTCACCCTCCTGCAAGGGCGGCAGCTTCTGCTCCTCCTCGTTCTTCGCCTTTTTCTTCTTCGTTGCAGTCGGCACCAGTGCCTTTTCCACTGCCTGCCAGCCCTCCTCCAGAACAACCGTCCCCTTGGAAAGAAAGCGTTCCTGCTCCGCCTCGGCGTAAACCTTCGTCACCTCATAGCGATAATACGGATAAAACACCGCCAGAAAACGTGCCGCCACCAGAGAAAACACCTTTCTCTCATCCTCGGAAAGGCTTTCGGGGCGCAGCTTCCCATCCGTCGGGATGATGGCATGGTGGTCTGTCACCTTCGCATTGTCAATGATACGCTTCGTGAATCGGATTTCCTGCATAAGCGGCTCCGCATAGGGCGCGTATTCCTCCAACGCCTGCAAGCGGTGAATCGTACTTTTCACCTTTCCCTTCATGTCCTCGCTCAGGTAGCGGCTGTCCGTTCTGGGGTAGGTAATCATTTTTCGCTTTTCATACAGGCTCTGCGCGATGTCCAGTGTCTTTTTCGCGGAAAACCCGAACTTTCGGTTACATTCCCTCTGCAATTCCGTCAAATCATAAAGCAGGGGCGGCGGCGTTTTCTTTTCTTCCTTTTCCACCTTTGTAATCGTGGCAGGCTTGCCGTTTGTTTTCGCAAGAATCGCCTGCGCCGCGTCCTCCCTGTCGATACGGGTATGCTCCTCCCTGTCAATCCAAAGCCCCGTATAGCCGCCGAAGTCTGCCTGTACTTCAAAATAATCCTCCGCCGTAAAGGCATCGATTTCCTTCTGCCGCTCCACAATCAACGCCAGTGTCGGTGTCTGCACACGCCCAATGCTCAGAAGCGCGTGATATTGCAGGGTATACGCCCGCGTGGCGTTCATCCCTACCAGCCAGTCCGCCTCACTCCTGCATTTCGCGGAGGTGTATAATAAATCGTATTCTCTGCCGTCCTTCAGCGCTCTGAAGCCTTCCTTGATGGCCTCCTCCGTCATGCTGCTGATCCAGAGCCGCTGAAACGGCTTTTTGCATTTCGTAATCTCATAAATATAGCGGAAAATCAGCTCCCCTTCTCTCCCACTATCCGTTGCACAGATTAAGCTGTCAATCTCCCTTTTGTGCATCCAGCTGTGCAGAATCTTTAGCTGGTCTCTCGTCTGTTTGATTGCTTTCAGCTGCATTTCCTCAGGAAGAATCGGCAGCGTGGAAAAATTCCATTTCTTGTATTTCTCGTCATATTCCTCCGGCTCCGCAAGCGTCACCAGATGCCCGACCGCCCAGGAAACCACATAGCGCTCCCCGATAAGACAGCCTTCTCCCTTCTGCTTTGCCTGCAAAACCTTTGCAATGTCCCTTGCCACAGAGGGCTTCTCGGCAATGACCAGAATCTTTCCCATCTCTGTTTCCTCCCTTCCGTTTTCTTCATGCCTACAAATGATACCATCTTCTTCGGAAATTGGCAAATCCTACAATTAAAACCACTTCCGCACAGCATAACAACACAACATCTAGTATGCTTTACTACGTCAGTGTAGCAGTGTTTTTTATTGACAACGCCCAAAATACAAAGTAAAATAAACCGATAGAAAGACTAATTCAAAATCGATTTTATAGATTTCAAATGGAGGAATAGCTCTATGTCTACATATAAAATACTTTCCGATACCTCCTGCGATATTCCTGCCGCCGTGCTGGAACAGCTGGATGTAACCTACGTCCCCTTTCATGTTTCCTTTGATACGGTAAATTACCTAAAGGAATTGCAGGATATTACCCCCGATGAATTTTACGATAAAATCAATGCCGATAAGCTCTATCCGAAAACCTCTCTGCCCTCTGTGCAGGATTACATGGATGCCATGGAACCCGTTTTAAAGGAAGGTAAGGATGTTTTCTGTATCTGTCTTACGGCAAATTTCAGCGGCTCCTATCAGAGCGGCGTAAATGCGGCAAATATCCTCAGCGAAGTCTATCCCGAGCGCAAAATCATCGTTTTGGATAGTGCCTGTGTCACAGGCTCGCAGGGGCTTCTGGTCTACGAAGCATGCCGCATGCGCGATGCCGGCTATTCTATGGAAGAACTGCTTGCCGTTCTGGATAAGCAAAAATATATGACAAAAATCAACTTCACCGTCGATTCTCTGGATTATCTCCAGAAGGGCGGCAGAATCGGCAAAGCCGCCGCTCTGGCAGGCGCGATTCTGAATATTAAGCCGATTATCGTCATGCGCGATGGCGAACTGTATCCCGAAAGCAAGGTGCGCGGGCATAAAAAAGCGCTCAAAACCATCATGGATATGACAAGAAACGAAATCGACAGCGAGAAGGAACACTATCGCGTGCTGTTGGTGCGTGGGGAAAAGGAACGCCATGCCACCGTAGAAGAAATGCGCCAGACCCTCTTGGCAGAAGGCTTCGATGTAATGGATGAAATCTGGCCCGTCGGCATCACCATCGGCACCCATACCGGCCCCACCCCCATCGGTATCTGCTATATTAAAAAATATGAATATGTAAAATAAAATAACAAAAGCCCTCGGAAAGCACTCTCCAAGGGCTGTTTTTTCGCTCTTTTTCATTTCTTCTCTCGTCAGTAAAAAATCCTCTCCAAAAAACGCTCTCCGCTTTTCAGAATCCTGTCGGCAATCTCATTTTTCTTGATTCTCTATCGTATAAATCACGCAGGCAATTCCGGCAATCACGGAAAATAAAATCGCACCGCCCATTGCCTCATCTATTCTAATGCCCACGAAAAACCCAATCAAACCCGCAATCAGCATCACAAAAATAGAAATAATCATTCTAAATAAACGCATACCTGCACCCCCTGCCGCCATTCCATTTCCTTTTACTATAAACCTACCGCATCATGTTTCAGTTCTCGGAAATTCCTAATACCATTTCGCAATACGCAATTTCATCCGCAGTAAATAAAGAGCGGTATTCCTCCTTACAAACAGAATTTTCCATTGTCAAATCCAACCTATCGCAAAGATAAAGCGTAGTAAATCCATCTGATGTATTTCCGGTTTTTTGCGCCTGTGCAATCAACCTTTTTGCCGTTCCAACGCCGCCATGGTTGCTAATCATCTGATGAAAGCGAGTCGGATTATATTTGCACTCTTTTTTTGCAAGAAACATCTTATCTCTGATTTCTTCTTCAAATTTCAACTCTAAAATCGTTTTCGCCATAATGATTCCCCCATAGAAACTCCAGCCTACTTTACCTGTTGATAATTTTACAGCATACTCTTATATTCATTCGTAAGAATCAATTCTCCGCGTCCATTTTTCGCAATGCCTGCCCATTCCAGCACCGCCGCCATTACAAAAACAGGATCATAAACGGATGCACCCAATTCATATCCACGATACACCGCAATCGCACCAACCACTGTATCCGTTTCACACCCTTTTTCGCCCAGTTTATAATTTCGCCCATTTCCCTTTCTTGCTCTGCCGCCCTGCTCAAGTAAAAGGTCTACAATCACATCAAAAACCTTGTAATCATATCTATCGCTCACAGGAAGCTTATTACTGCTAAAGGTTTTCCCATCCGGCTCTGCCGTGATTTCACAAGGAAGTCCCCTTGCGGTATATACCGTAACATGACCGCCGTTTTCTTTGATTTTCCCCTTGATGATTTCAGATGCTTCCGTACTGCCCTGCTCCACCTTTAAATTGCTCATATCTACCTCTCCCCTTTTCTCAGTTGTCTCACTCAAATCCAACGCAACTAATAATTCTTCCAGTTTCTTTTTCGCCGCAGGATAAGAAAGCTGTAATTCTGCCTGCACTTCCTTCAAACTCCCTCTGCTTTTCAAAAATGTCAGAAGAAATTCATACTGTGCATCATCCAACCGGTCGAAACGGCTCAATGAAAAATCATTTTTTAATTCCATACCACAATCAGGGCATTGCAGCTTTGCAATATGCAGCGTTCCCTGACATCCGGGGCATTTCGTTATCATTCGCTTCATATCTACCACCTCTATCCCTATTCTATCATTAGTATCTCACTTTGTCAATATTAGTTGTAATAATATTTACACTATTTTTTAAATAGATTCTTCTAAAAACCTCTTTAGGCGCACCTGCGCCGTTCCTCTCATCAAAAAACCGCCACAGCATCCCTGCCATGGCGGTTCTTTCTCTCGGAAATCCCGATTCCTTATTTATCTCTCAGCTGTGCGCCCAGCTCCTCTGCCAAGCCCTTCAAAATCTTATCCATTGCATCTGCAATATCGGCATCTGCCAGTGTCTTTTCCGCACTGCGGAAGGTGATGGAATATGCCACAGATTTATAGCCTGCTTCAATCTGCGCCCCCTGATATACGTCAAAGAGCTTTGCCTCCTCCAGATATGCGCCGCCGTTTTTCTTGATGATATCCGCAATTTCCTTCACGGTTACATCTTCCTTCACCAGCATCGCAATATCTCTCGTCAGTGCAGGGAATTTCGGCAATGCCTGATAAACCACATCTCTGTTTGCATTCGCAATTACCTTTTCCATATCCAGAACAGCCAGATATGCTCTTGTACCAATGCCGTAGTTTTTCAGCACCGCAGGATGCACTTCACCCAGATAGCCGATGCTTTCGCCGTTTACGATCACAGAAGCCGTTCTGCCGGGGTGCATCCAGGGCAGTGCCTTTTCTGTCACATATTCTGCCACCTTGCTCATGCCAAGAACGTGCATCAGATGCTCCACAATCCCCTTCAAATCATAGAAATCCATATTTCCATACATCCCCATCGTCAGTGTGGGAATTTCGTGAGGCAGTTCTGTCAAAGGCAGTGCCTTGGGAATATAAACCTTCGCCACCTCAAACAAGCCTGCGCTTTCGTTTCTTCTGTTGTAGTTTGTTGCCAAGGAAGTGAGGATACCATTGAAGGAAACCGTTCTCATAATGGAGAAATCCTCACCCAGAGGGTTAGAAATCACAATGGCCTTTCTCAAGTCACTGTCCGCAGGAATCAGCAGCTTGTCAAACACCTTCGGGCTTTCAAAGCTATATGTCATTGCCTCGCACAGACCGTTTGCAATCACAGTATCCTTCACCAGTGCAGTAATGCTCTGCGCATAGGTTCTCTTGCCAACCGTAGGTGTGCCGGAAGCCAGTGTTGCTTCAATCTTATTGTAGCCGTAGAAGCGTGCAATTTCTTCCGCAAGGTCTGCCTGTGCCTCCAGGTCTGGACGGAAGGTAGGAATCGTTACGATATGGTTTACAGGGTCAACCTTCAATTCGATTTTTTCAAAAATCTTCTGCATTTCTTCTTCGGAAATGCTTGTCCCAAGGAATTTGTTAATCCATGCAGGGTTGTAGGAAAGCTGCCAAGGCTCTCTCTTGTTGGGGTATTCATCCACAACGCCGGGCACAACCTCACCTGCCTCCAGAAGCTCCACCAGCTGCACCGCGCGGTTCACTGCCTCCAGTGCCAGATTGGGGTCCAGTCCCTTTTCAAACTTGCTGGATGCGTCTGTACGCAGACCAACCTTTTTCGCTGTGATACGCACGTTCGGGCCGTCAAAGTTTGCGGATTCAAACAGCACCGCCTGAGAGCCTTCCACAATCATGGAATTTTCGCCGCCCATTACGCCTGCAATTGCAACTGCCTTTTCGGGGTCGGCAATCACAAGCATGGAGGGGTCAAGGCTTCTCTCCTGTCCGTCCAGTGTTGTAATGGTTTCGCCCTCTTTTGCGTTTCTTACAATAATATGGCTGTCCTTGATGGTTTCGATGGAGAATGCATGCATCGGCTGACCCATTTCAATCATCACATAGTTTGTGATATCAACGATGTTGTTGATGGGGCGTACACCTGCCATACGCAGTCTTTTTCTCATCCATCTGGGAGAAGGCCCGATTTTTACATTCTTTACCACTCTTGCAACGTATCTGGGGCAAAGGGTAGGGTTCTCAATCGTTACCTTTACAAAATCCTCTGCCTTGCCTTCCGCCTTTTCTGCCACTTTAATTTCGGGATAATGGAAGGGAATATCATAGGTTGCGGCAGCCTCTCTTGCAATCCCCAGAACAGAGAAGCAATCAGGTCTGTTGGAGGTAATTTCGTATTCCACCACTTCATCCTTCAAATCCAGCACTTCTACAATATCCTTACCCAATTCTACGGGTTCGGGGAAAATATAGATGCCGTATTCGGGTGCTTCGGGGAAATCGTGTCTGTCGCAGCCCAGTTCCTCCACAGAGCAGAGCATCCCTTCGGAAACAACCCCACGCAGCTCGCCTGTGTGGATTTCCTTGCCGCCTGCAATCACAGAATTGTTCAGCGCAACAGGTACATAATCTCCCACTCTCACATTGGGTGCGCCGGTAACAATCGTTAAGTCCCTGCCCTGTCCTGCATCAATCGTGCAGATCACCAGCTTATCGGCATCGGGGTGCTTTACGATTTCCTTGATATAGCCTGTCACTACGTTTTTAATTTCGCCGGCTACGGTTGTGTAGCCCTCTACTTTGGAACCGGACAACGTGATATCCTCAATAAAATCCTTGATATCCGCTGTAACGGGTGCATATTCTTTCATCCAAGACATAGGTACGTCCATGAAATTAACTCTCCTTTCTTCTATTGAGGACGCTGTCCTCAAACTCCTGCAAGGGGATAATCCCCTTGACCCTATACGCAAAAGCATCTGCTTTTGCAGGTAAATACGGAATATAAATTTATTTTTCAAAATTCCTCGTTGGGTGTGGGTACGCACCGCCGAACAGATGCGGCGGTTGCCCAAAGGGCAAGGGTGCAAACCCTGCTTGAACCAACGCCCCGCAATCTTTTGCAGTCTATTAGAACTGCTTCAGGAATTTCGCATCGTTTTCAAACAGCAAGCGCAGGTCTGTAATGCCGTATCTCTGCATAGCTACACGCTCCAGACCCATACCAAATGCAAAGCCGCTGTATTCCTCAGGATCAATGCCGCTCATTTTCAGCACCTTGGGGTGAACCATGCCGCAGCCCAGCAACTCAATGTAGCCCTCGCCCTTGCACACACGGCAACCCTCGCCGCCGCAAGCAAAGCAGGTTACGTCCATTTCCGCACTGGGTTCTGTGAAGGGGAAATGATGGGGACGGAAACGAACCTTTGTATCCTCACCGAACAGCTCCTTCGCAAAAACTGCCAATGCACCCTTCAAATCGCCCATAGTTACGTTCTTATCAATCACCATGCCTTCCAGCTGATGGAATACAGGGGAGTGGGTTGCATCCACCTCATCGGAACGATATACCGCACCGGGGCAAACCATACGGATAGGCAGCTTGCCCTTCTCCATGGTACGCACCTGCACGGGAGAGGTCTGTGTACGCAGCAGAATATCCCCATTAATATAGAAGGTATCCTGTTCATCCTTTGCAGGATGGTTTGCAGGAATATTCAGCGCCTCAAAGTTATAGTAGTCCTTTTCCACCTCAGGGCCGTCTGCCACCTCGTAGCCCATGCCCTTGAAAATATCGCAGATTTCGTCGATCACAATGCTCATGGGGTGCTTATGCCCTTCGGGTCTTTCCTTCCCCGGCATGGTTACGTCGATTTTTTCTGCCTCCAGTCTGTGCGCCAGCTCTGCCGCCTCCAGACGTTTCTTGCTTTCCTCCAGCATTTTTTCAATGCTCTGTCTCACTTCATTCGCCATCTGCCCGATGACAGGTCTTTCCTCTGCGGAAAGCTTGCCCATTTCCTTCAAAATGGCGGTCAGCTCGCCCTTCTTGCCCAGAAATTTCACCTTTAAATCATCTACATCCTTGATTTCTCTTGCATCCTGGAATGCGCTCAGCGCTTTTTGCTGGATTTGTTTCAGCTTATCCTTCATTTTTGCTTTCTCCTCTCTTTTGCAAGGTTTTTTCAGATTTTTACGGGGTGGGGCACACCCAAAAAAGAAAAAGCCTCCGTCACACAAAGGGACGAAGGCTCGCGGTACCACCCAAATTCCTGCTATCACAGGCACTCTGATGCGTAACGAGCATGAAACGGGCTTTCCTACTGCTCTGTTCAGAAAGCCGACTCCGATGGGAACTTCCGCAGCTTCACAGGCTAAGGGCTCTTTCAGCTCAGGTTTCCCCGAAAGCCCTCTCTCTGGAGATGGTTCACTGCGTACTTTTCATCTTCACAGTCATTCAAATCATAATAAATTTATTTTAACATATCAAATCGGAAAGTCAAGAAATTTCCAAGAAAAATCCTGTTACTCCCCCTTCAGCCGCCTCAGATGCTCCTTCATGCGCCGCTCCACGCCATTCTCTGTCATCGCATAATATACCGTGCCAACCAATTCATCCGGCAGATATTGCTGCTTCACATAATGTCCGGGGTAATCATGTGCGTATTTGTAGCCTACGCCATGCTCCAGCTCCTTCGCACCGCTGTAATGGCTGTCCTTCAGGTGCGGCGGAACGGTACGAATCCGAATATTCCGCACATCGCTCAGCGCCTTGTCAATCCCAAGATAGGCGGCATTGCTTTTCGGCGCACAGGCAACGTATGTCACCGCCTGCGCCAAGGGAATCCGCCCCTCCGGCATCCCGATAAAATTGACCGCCTGCATGGCAGAAACCGCCACCTGCAAAGCGTGCGGATCTGCATTGCCCACATCCTCCGATGCACAGATGACAACTCGCCGCGCAATAAATTTCGGGTCTTCCCCTGCATAAATCATTTTCGCCAGATAATACAAAGCCGCATCGGGGTCAGAGCCGCGCATGCTCTTGATGAACGCGGAAATCGTATCATAATGGTTGTCCCCATCCTTATCATAATTCAGCGCGCGCTTCTGGATGCACTCCTGCGCCTCCTCCAAGGTGATGTGAATCGTTTTGTCCGCCTGTGGCTCCGTTGTCAGCACTGCCAGTTCTAAAGCGTTGAGCGCGGCTCTCGCGTCTCCGTTTGCCGTATTTGCAAGAAAATCCATCGCGTCCGCATCCATCCTCGCATGATAGATACCCATGCCGTTTTTCTCATCCGTCAATGCCCGCTCCAGCAGTCTTTTGATGTCCTTGTCCTCAAGCTGCCGCAGCTCAAAGACAATCGAGCGGGAAACCAACGCCTTATTCACCTCAAAATAAGGGTTTTCCGTTGTCGCCCCAATCAAAATCAGCGTCCCGTCCTCCACATGCGGCAGAAGGGCATCCTGCTGGCTTTTGTTAAACCTGTGAATCTCGTCAATAAACAAAATCGTCTTTTTGCCGTACATCCCAAGCACCGCCTTGGCATCCTCCACAGTTTCCTTAATCTCCTTTATGCCTGCCGTTGTCGCGTTAATCTGGCAGAATTTGCTTTTCGTGGTGTTGGCAATGATTTTCGCCAAGGTGGTCTTGCCTGTCCCCGGCGGACCATAAAAAATAACAGAGCTGAGCCTGTCGCTCTGAATGGCTCTGTAAAGCAGCTTGCCCTTCCCGACAATATGCTCCTGCCCGACAAAATCCTCCAGACAGCTTGGGCGCATCCTTGCCGCAAGCGGTGCCTCCTTGCCGCCCTGCAGGCTGCGGTTATATTCAAATAAGTCCATTTTTCTCACCGACTTTCCCTAAACACTCCTTCTATTTTATAGTAGATTTTCCTTTATTTCAAGGAAAAGAATCTGCTCGCTGTTCCTCAAAAAAATCATCCAATTCTGTACAATTTTCCGTTTTATTCTGTCCTTCTCCCGAAAAAAATGGTATACTACACAGGCATTTATCATTTATAAAGGAGAAACTTATGAAAAAACGTGATTCTTTTACCAACAGACTCGGCTTCATCCTTGCCTGTGTGGGTTCCGCGGTCGGCATGGGCAATCTCTGGATGTTCCCGACAAGGGTCTCCCTTTACGGCGGCGGTTCCTTTCTGATTCCTTATTTTATCTTTGTTGTGCTGATTGGCGCAACAGGTGTCATCGGGGAAATGGCATTCGGGCGTGCGGCACGCTCCGGCCCTGTCAATGCCTTCGGCATGGCTCTGGAAAGCCGCGGCAAGCGCAAGCTGGGGGAGGCACTGGGGCTGATTCCCATGGTCGGCGCATTGGCAATGGCAATCGGCTACACCGTTGTCATGGGCTGGATTTTGAAATACGCCGTCGGCACATTTACCGGCGCAACCCTTGCCCCGGCGGATGTTGATTCCTATGCGGCGGCATTCGGCGGCATGGCAAGTGCCTTCGGCAATAACGGGTGGCAGATTGCGGCACTGCTCCTCTGCATCCTAATTATGATGATGGGCATTGGGCAGGGCATTGAAAAAGCAAATAAAATCATGATGCCACTGTTTTTCCTGCTGTTTGTCGGGCTTGCTGTCTATATTGCATTACAGCCCGGTGCAGTGGCAGGCTATCGCTACATCTTTCGCGTAGACCCTGTCGCACTGAAAAGCCCTATGACATGGATTTATGCCCTCGGACAGGCGTTCTTCTCCCTCTCCATCGCAGGCAACGGCACCATCATCTATGGCTCCTATCTCTCCGATGAAGAAAATATTCCTGCCTCTGCGGCGCGCGTTGCCTTCTTTGATACCTTGGCGGCATGCCTTGCGGCACTGGTCATCATTCCTGCCATGGCAACCACAGGCTCTCAGCTGGATCAGGGCGGCCCGGGGCTGATGTTCATCTTCCTGCCGAATCTGTTCCACAGCATGCCCGGCGGCTCTCTGTTCGCCATCATTTTCTTTGTGGCAGTGCTGTTCGCAGGGATGACCTCTCTCCTCAATCTGTATGAAACGCCCATCGCAACCCTACAGGAAAAATTCAACTTTGCCCGTGTGCCTGCCTGCCTTACCATCGGCATCATCGGCATCGTTGTTTCCATCTGTATCCAAGGCATTGTTTCCGGTTGGATGGATGTGCTGTCCATTTATATCTGCCCCCTCGGCGCAGGTCTGGCGGCAATCATGTTCTTCTGGTTCTGCAAGCGTGAATTTGTGGAAGCGGAGGTCAATAAGGGACGGGATAAGCCCCTGTTCCCTTGGTTCTATCCGCTCTGTAAATATGTCCTCTGCCCCGTCTGCGTTCTGGTGCTGATTCTCGGCGCACTGAACGGTGGCATCGGCTAAGCAAGAAAAAGCCCTACTGTAAGCTAAGCTTACAGTAGGGCTTTTTCTTGCTTATTTTTCTTTTGCCAGAAACAGACACGCATCCCCGAAGCTGAAGAACCGATACCTTTCCTTTACCGCCTCGGCGTAGCTTTCCATAACCAAATCCTTCCCCATCAAAGCAGAAACCAGCATAATCAGCGTAGATTCCGGCAGATGGAAATTTGTCACAAGGCAATCCACCGCCTTGAAGGTGTATCCGGGATAAATGAAAATCTTCGTCCAGCCGCTTTTGGGCTGAATCACGCCGTTTTCATCCGTTACGGATTCCAGTGTTCTTGTGCTTGTTGTGCCAACCGCAATAATCCGTCCGCCGTTTTTCTTCGTTTCATTCATAATCGCCGCCTGCTCCGGCTCTACCACATAATACTCAGAGTGCATTTCATGCTCCAGCACATCCTCCACCTTTACAGGGCGGAAGGTGCCCAGCCCAACATGCAGGGTAACATGGGCAATCCTTACCCCCATGTCTTCAATTTCCTTTAATAATTCCGGCGTAAAATGCAGACCTGCCGTGGGTGCCGCCGCAGAGCCCTCATGCTCCGCATAAACCGTCTGATAGCGGTTTTTATCCTCTAATTTATGGGTGATATAAGGGGGCAGGGGCATTTCTCCCAGCTCCTCCAGAATATTTTCAAACACACCCGTATATTCAAATTTGATAATACGATTGCCGCCTTCGATGACCTCTAAAACCTCCGCAATCAGCTTGCCGCCGCCAAAGGAAATCCTGTCACCGGGGCGTGCCTTTTTCCCCGGGCGCACCAGAACCTCCCATGTATCCATATCCTTTCGCACCAGCAAAAGAATCTCCATCGCCGCGCCTGTGCCGACTCTTTCGCCGTATAATCTGGCAGGCAAAACCTTGGTATTGTTGATAACCAGACAGTCCCCTGCGCGCAGATACTCCTTAATATCCCGAAAATGCCGATGCTCACGCTTTCCGCTGTCCTTATGCACCACCATCAGACGGCTGGATGCTCTGTCCGCAAGCGGCTCCTGCGCAATCAATTCTTCAGGCAGGTCAAAGTAAAAATCACTTGTTTTCATTTCTGTTCCTCTTTATCTTCTCAACATATAATCCGCCGCATATTTCTCACCGAAAATCCTCAGCATTTCCTTACGGTACATCCGCGTGGAATCATCGGGCAGATAATCAAACCCTTCTATATCATAATCATGCAGCACATAGCGTTCCTCCATATCCTGCGAATTGATAACCACCTCAGGGTCTGTCACCTTGCGGAAAATGCTCACAATTTCGCAGTCGGGGTCGGAAATGACACGCATAATCTGCAAAATTTCATCATCCTTGAGTCTTTTTACATACATATCCGTTCCCCCTTAATATTCCATCAGATATTTCACAACATACGGCTCGCCGAACCATTCATACATCATTTTTCTGTAAATATAATCGGAGCCTGCGCCTGCGCGATTCTTCCCTCTGATGAAATAATCATGCAGCTGATAGGTTTCAATATCCTCCTGAAATTTCGCCGTTACCTCCGGCACAGCGGAAACCGCAATCGCATCCTCAAAGCTTTTATCGTAGGTACGGATTTTCAGAATCGTCAGTGCGCCGTCATCGGAAATGACATTCATCACCCTTCTGATTTGTTCCTCCGTCAGCTTTTCACAAAACATTTTTATGCCTCCTTTGCCCAATCGGCTGCTATTTTCTCCCAAAGCAGCTCCTTCCCGACACCGCAGAGTGTCTCTCTGACTGCCGCTTCGCTTGCCGCAATCCTGCGGTGCATGCCGCCGCAGCGCAGTCCCTCATCCAGAAACAGCCAAAGCCCATCCCCTGCCGTTTCCCCTGTCAGGTTCGTTTCGGAAAAAACAACCGTATTGCCGTTTTCATCCTGCCAGCCCGTTCGGGAAAGCAGGAAGGCTCTGAATTCCTTCATAATATCAGCCCTCAATCGTAATGCCTGTATAATAATGGCACAAAATTTCCTTATAATCATAGCCCATCTGCGCCATGCCCTGTGCGCCCTTCTGGCTCAAGCCGACACCATGACCGCTGCCGCTGCCGGAAAATACGAATTTTCCATTCGCAACGGTGCTGATGCTCACGTTATAAACCGCATAGGCTCCGCTATCGGTATTCTGCGCAGGCTGTGCTGCATCCACATCAACGGAAAGCTTTTTCCCATTCAGATAGGAAAGCGCGCCCTCTGTTTTTGCAACAATGCCCTGCCTTGCCACCGCAGAAAGCAGACCGCCCTTCGCACTTGTGCTCGTACCACCCGTTACCGTGCCGCCCTTGCCGTTAATTGTAAACATCTTGCTCGGCAGTGTGCCGCAGGCAGAGGAAAAATAGGTCCGAATGGCTTCCTTCGTCAGCGTTTTTGTACCGCTTGTGCCGACGATTTGCAGCGCCTGCACTCGCCCGCCTGTGGAAAGCTTCGTAATCACAATATCCTTCGCTGTGCCGATATTCTCACCCTTCGCCTGCAAAAGCGCAGTCAGCTCATCCAGTGTCAAAGTCTTTGTCCAGCTGTTATCGCCATATTCCCCCGGTTCGGGAACCGCACGCAGATACGGCACCGCCGTATTCCATACGTTTTCACTGCTTTCGGTATAGCCGCCTGTGGATGCGGAGAACACCGCTTCAATCGGGCTGCCGTTGTAGCAGGCAACCTCGCCTGCCGTTGCATCTACCGCCGCTGTGGTGGCATCCGCCTCATTGCTGTAGCCCTTATAAACCTGACAGGCTGTGGTGTCGCAGAGCTGATAGCCGCTGCCCGTATGCGCGCCCAGCTTCGTCATGGCATAGGTGCGCGCCGCAACCGCCTGCGCCTTCAGTGCTTCTGCGTCATAGCTTTTCGGCATTTCGGAAGGCACCACGCCGTAGAGATATTCCTCTAAGCCAATGATATTCACGCCCGTCATGCTGCTGCCATTCACGGAAAACGTCAGCATTCCGCGATAGGGCATGCTGTTGAGCTTAAAGGTATCTGCTACATTGCCACCCATCATGACGGCATCCTCCGGCACAAGCACAGGGGCTTCGCCACCTGTAATGGCAACGCCCTCAAAGGAAACGCGGCTTGCATTTTCATCTGCCGCAGCCTCCACAGCGGAAACAGAGGCATCCTTCACATAGACCGTCCAGTCTCCTCCGCTCAGGTACGCCGCATAGGTGTCCAATCCGCTTTTTTTCATGTCATTTGCCATGTCCAATGCGTCCGCACAGTCCATCGTTTTGTCCACTGCAATATAGTCCCCCACGGCAGGCCTTGCCGTAAACAGACCGCTTGAGGTAATCACGCCGCCCCTTTGAAAGCCATCGCCCTTCTGCATGCCAATCTGCAATTCCCACACACCGATGCTTGCGGATGCCACGTTTTTACAAACCGATTCCAGCCCGACACGCACCGTATCGGGTACTGTATATGCCATTGCTTCTACGGGTGCCGCACTCAAAAGCATGGCACACGCCAGAATCGAAGCAATTTTCTTTTTTCCCTTCATATCTATCCCTCCTCATGATTTTTGGAGCTGTTTCCTTCTTTTGTATGCTATCGTTTCATTATAGCACAACTTTCTTCTTTCTTACAGGGGAAATTCCGATTTCTTGTTTTTATATGAATACAAAAAACATTCAAATTTTGTATTGACAAAAAAGCAATTTGGTGATTAAATTGTATTCATTCCAATACAACACAACAAACACAGGGAAGAGGAGTAGTAAAACCTTTGGATGTTTTCAGAGAGTCTGCGGCTGGTGCGAGCAGATAACGGAAGAATGTTTGAACTGGCCTCGGAGTGGTTCGCTGAACTGAGCACAAGTAGGCGCAACCGGCGAGTCGGCCGTTATACCGACAGGATATTGGTTCTTACAGCCTGTATCTGGGAAAGTGTATTCCTTTTCGGGAATAAAAAAGAGTGGTACCGCGGAGATTTCTGGTCTTTCGTCTCTTAATGAGGGAGATGAAGGGCTTTTTCTTTTGCTCATCGCTCATTCTAACCACGCATACAAACGAACCAAAGATAAAATCAAACAAAAAACACACGCAGAATTTTAAGGAGGAACTACCAATGATGAACTACACAAAATACAGACCCTACCCCACAATGGACATGCCCAACCGCAAATGGCCAGGCAACACCATCACAAAAGCACCCGTATGGTGCAGCGTTGACATGAGAGACGGCAACCAGTCCTTGGAAATCCCCATGAACCTGCCCGAAAAACTGAAATTCTTCCAGTTTCTGGTGGATACAGGGTTTAAGGAAATCGAAATCGGCTTCCCTGCGGCAAGCGATACCGAATTTGAATTTGCAAGATGCCTGATTGACAACAACCTGATTCCCGATGATGTTACCGTACAGGTGCTGACACAGAGCAGACCCCACATCATCCATAAAACCTTCGAAGCATTGAAGGGTGCAAAAAAAGCAATCGTACATCTGTATAACTCCACCTCCACCCTGCAAAGAGATGTTGTTTTCGGCAATTCCATGCAGGAAACCATTGATCTGGCAGTTGCAGGCGCAAAGCAGATTAAGGAAGAAGCAGCAGCTATCCCCGAAACGGAGTTTTTCTTTGAATATTCTCCCGAAAGCTTCACAGGCACAGAAATGCCCTTTGCCGTAGAAATCTGCAATGCGGTTCTGGATGTTTGGGAGCCCACACCCGACCACAAGGCAATCATCAACCTGCCCTCTACCGTAGAAATGGCGACACCCAATATCTACGCCGACCAGATTGAATACTGCTGTGAAAACCTGAAATACAGAAACAGCATTTACGTCAGCCTGCATGCACACAACGACCGCGGCACAGCCGTAGCGGCAACCGAGCTGGCTATGCTGGCAGGGGCTGACCGTGTGGAAGGCACACTGTTCGGCAACGGCGAAAGAACCGGCAACACAGACATCATGAATGTAGCCATGAACATCTTCTCTCAGGGCATTGACCCCGAACTGGATTTCAGCCATATTGATGAAGCCGTAAAGATTTACGAGGAATCCACAAGAATGAGCATTTCCCCCAGACACCCCTATGCAGGCTCTCTGGTTTATACAGCCTTCTCCGGTTCTCATCAGGATGCCATCAGAAAGGGTATGGAAGCAATGAAGCAGCATCCCGACCACTGGGAGGTTCCTTATCTGCCCATCGACCCTATGGATGTCGGCAGAAACTACGACCCCATCGTTCGTATCAACAGCCAGAGCGGCAAGGGCGGCGTTGCCTTCGTTCTGGAACAGAATTTCGGTCTGTATCTGCCCAAGGCCTTCCAGCAGGATTTCAGCACTGTTACCACAAGCATGAGCGACAGACAGCATAAGGATCTGACACCTGCTGATATCTACGAAGCATTCATCGACCATTATGTAGACGGCAGAGCCCCTCTGGAGCTGGTTACTTATAAGGAAATCGTTCTGAAAAACCACGAGGACGTTGCCATTGAGGCAGAATGTAACTTCAACGGCAAGCCCCTTACATTGAAAGGCACCGGCAACGGCATTATTTCCGCTCTTTGCCATGCCATCGAGGACTACTTCCATATCGTGATGGAGGTTGTGGACTACAGAGAACATTCCATGTCCCACGGCACAAAATCCCGTGCAATCTCCTACATCCAGATTGCCGATAACGAAGGCGGCATATATTTCGGCGCAGGCACATCCAGCAATATCACAAAATCCGGTCTGCGTGCGGTAGTGAGCACAACAAACAAGATTATCAGATAAGAAAAGAGCAAGAGAGTACAAAAGAAATTTTTGGAGGATAGCATCATGGGAATGACAATGACACAAAAGATTCTTGCAGCCCATGCGGGGGAAGCAAGCGTAAAAGCCGGACAGCTGATTCAGGCAAAATTGGATATTGTTATGGGCAACGACATCACAACCGCCGTTGCTTTGAAGGAATTTCAGAAAACAGGCGCAAAGGAGGTTTTTGATAAGGATAAGGTGGTTATCGTTTTGGATCACTTTACCCCCAACAAGGACATCAAGGCGGCAGAGCAGTGCAAGGCCTGCCGTACCTTTGCTTATGATATGGAAGTGAAGAACTTCTTCGACGTTGGACAGATGGGCATTGAGCACGCCCTTCTGCCCGAAAAAGGGATTGTTGTTCCCGGTCAGGTTATCATCGGCGCGGATTCCCATACCTGTACCTACGGCGCATTGGGTGCGTTCTCCACGGGCATCGGCAGCACCGATATGGCAATCGGCATGGCAACCGGCGAAGCATGGTTCAAGGTGCCCAGTGCCATCAAATTCGTGCTGACAGGCAAGCCTGCAAAATGGGTCAGCGGCAAGGATATCATTCTGCACATCATTGGCATGATCGGTGTGGACGGCGCACTGTACCGCAGCATGGAATTTGTCGGTGACGGAATTCAGTATCTGACGATGGATGACCGCTTCTCCATGGCGAATATGGCGATTGAAGCCGGTGCGAAAAACGGCATCTTCCCCGTGGATGAAAAAACAATGGAATATGTAAAGAAACATTCCACAAAAGAGCCTGTGGTTTACGAGGCAGACCCCGATGCGGAATATGACGAGGTTTATACGATTGATTTAAGCAAATTGAGACCAACCGTTGCCTTCCCTCATCTGCCCGAAAACACAAAAACGATTGACGAAGCAGGCGAAATCGCAATCGACCAGGTTGTCATCGGCTCCTGCACCAACGGCAGACTGAACGATATGAAGATTGCGGCAGAAATTCTCAGAGGAAAACAGGTACACCCCAAGGTGCGCACCATCGTTATCCCTGCCACACAGCAGATTTATCTGGACTGCATCCGTCTTGGCTATGTAGAGGATATCGTAAAAGCAGGCGCAATTTTCAGCACCCCTACCTGCGGTCCCTGCCTTGGCGGGCACATGGGGATTCTGGCAGCAGGCGAACGCTGCGTATCCACAACGAACAGAAACTTTGTCGGCAGAATGGGTCATACAGAAAGTGAAGTGTATCTGGCAAGCCCCGCAGTTGCGGCAGCATCTGCCATCGCAGGCTATATTGCAGACCCCGAAAAGATTGCAGGAGGGATGGAATAATGGAAACAGCAAAAGGGAAAGTCTTTAAATACGGGGATAACGTCGATACAGACGTTATCATCCCCGCAAGATATCTGAACGTATCCAGCGGCGAGGAGCTGGCAAAATACTGCATGATTGATATTGATGCGGATTTCGTAAACAATGTAAAGGAAGGCGACATTATCGTAGCCACAAAGAATTTCGGCTGCGGCTCCTCTCGTGAGCATGCCCCTCTGGCAATCAAATGTGCAGGCATTTCCTGCGTCATTGCGTCCACCTTCGCCAGAATTTTCTACCGCAATGCCATCAATATCGGCTTGCCGATTCTGGAATGTGAGGAAGCCGCACATGATATTGATGCAGGCGATACCGTATCTGTTGATTTCAACACAGGCGTGATTACAAACGAAACAAAGGGCAAAACCTATCAGGCTGAGCCGTTCCCTGCATTCATGCAGAGGATTATGGCTGCGGGCGGTCTGGTAACATATACAAAGGAAAAAATCGAAGGTTAAGGTGAAGAAAATGGGTTCTTATCATATTACAGTATTAAAGGGGGACGGCATCGGCCCCGATGTTGTGACTGAAGCCATGGGCGTATTGGAATGTGTCGGCAAAAAATACGGTCATGACTTTGTATTCAATGAAAAGCTGGCAGGCGGCTGTGCGTATGATGCGTATGGCGAGCCCCTGCCTGAGGAAACCTTAGAGGCCTGCAAAAACGGTGATGCCATCCTCTTGGGTGCGGTTGGCGGCCCAAAATGGGATCATCTGCCTGCTAATCTCCGCCCCGAAGCAGGCGCTTTGCTGAAGCTGCGCAGCAGTCTGGGGCTGTATGCAAACCTGCGCCCTGCCATCATCCATAAGGCTTTGAGCGACGCAAGCCCCATCAAGCCCGAAATCATCGGCGACAGTCTGGATATTCTGGTTGTCAGAGAGCTGACAGGCGGCATTTATTTCGGGGAGCGCGGCTATCGTGAAGGCAAGCACGGCGAAGAAGCGTATGATGTTGAAGCATATAGCGAATTTGAAATCAAACGCATTGCCGTACAGGCCTTTGAAGCCGCTATGAAGCGCAATAAGCACGTTACCAGCATTGATAAGGCAAACGTTCTGGAAAGCAGTAAGCTGTGGCGCAGAACCGTGACAGAGGTTGCAAAGGATTATCCTGAGGTGGAATTAGACCACATGTATGTGGATAATGCTGCAATGCAGCTGGTAAGAAATCCCAAGCATTTCGATGTTATCGTAACCTCTAATATTTTCGGGGATATTATTTCCGACGAAGCAAGCCAGATTACCGGCTCTATCGGGATGCTGCCCTCCGCAAGTCTGGCGGATGGCGCATTCGGGATGTACGAACCCATCCATGGCTCCGCCCCCGATATCGCAGGCAAGGATATGGCAAACCCCATCGCAACCATTCTTTCCGCCGCTATGCTGCTGAAATTCTCCTTCGGTCTGGTTGCAGAATCGCAGGCGATTGAGGATGCTGTCACAAAGGTATTGGATGCAGGCTACAGAACCCCCGATATCTACAGCGAAGGCACCAAAAAAATCGGCACAAAGGAAATGGGCAAGCGCATCTGCGATGCCATCAACGCATAAAGCGAAAGCAACAAATACTGAAAAAGGAAACCTTCTCCTATAAAAACAGGCTCGATTATGACAATCCATAACCGAGCCTGTTTTTTTGCGATTTCCTCCGCTTGACAGTCCCCTGCTCCTGTGCTACGATTGCTTTAATACTTAAACTTAACTTTAGGTTAATACCGAATTTATATTTTTCTGAAAGAAGGCGATTCTTATGTATACCATCGGTCAGGTATCCGAACTGTTCCAATTACCCGTTTCCACCCTGCGCTATTATGATAAGGAGGGGCTCTTCCCCGAAATCAAGCGCAGCGGCGGCATCCGCCATTTTGATACCACGGAGCTGGAAGCCCTGCGGCTGGTGGAATGTCTGAAAAAAACCGGCATGGAAATCAAAAACATCAAGCAGTTTATGCAATGGTGTACCGAGGGCAGTGAAACCTATCCCAAGCGTCTGGAATTGATTCAGAAGCAGAAGCTGGAATGTGAAAAGGAAATCAAGCGCATGGAAAAGGCGCTCGCCATGCTGAAATTCAAATGCTGGTATTACGAAACGGCTCTTGCGGACGGCAATGAGGACAGAATCCATGAAATGCTGCCAGACCGCCTGCCGGAAGAAATTCAGGCATACTATGATGCCTCACATACAGACTGATTCTGACAGAAATTTCTAAAAATCGTTTGATTTTACATTGTGCTTTCTCCTGTAGCTATGGTATAATACCCACGGCTTGTCCGTGGGTTAGCCGCTTACAGCGTCTATCTGCTGTTTTCACAGCAAATTCTACGATTCGCAGGCATAGCCTGCTCATACCATGCCTTGCGGAAGAAAATATCTGCTTCGCAGCTGCTCTCTTCCTCTGCAAACATGGTATAATACCCACTTTTGTCCGTGGATTAGTCGCTTACAGTGCTTATCTGCCACGACAATCTATTTTGTTATCATCCATTATCATAACAGGAGGAAGTTTTTTATGAACGAAAACAACGGAATCATCCGCAACGCCTCGGTCTTAGGCGTTCCGAAAATGTTACTTTTAGGCCTACAGCACATGTTTGCCATGTTCGGCGCAACAATTCTCGTGCCCATTCTGGTAAACAGCTACTTTGGCGAGGACGTTCTGCATGTACAGGTTACGCTTATCTGCGCCGGTGTCGGCACACTGCTGTTTCATTTCTGCTCTAAGGGCAAGGTTCCTGCCTTCCTCGGCTCGTCCTTTGCATTCCTTGGCGGCTTTGCTACCATCTCTAAGCTGAACACAGGTGCTTTTGCCAATATTTCCAATGCCGAAAAGCTTTCCTATGCCTGCGGCGGAATTCTGGTGGCAGGACTTCTGTATCTGGTGCTTGCTCTCATCATTCGCCTAATCGGTGTAAAAAAGGTTATGCGTTTTCTTCCCCCTGTTGTAACAGGCCCGATTATCATTTGTATCGGTCTGAGTCTGGCAGGCTCCGCTGTCAGCAATGCCTCCACAAACTGGCTGCTTGCCTTTATCGCGCTTGCAACCATCGTTGTTTTCAATATCTGGGGCAAGGGCATGTTTAAGATTATCCCTATCCTGATGGGCGTTGTCATTTCCTATATTGCGGCTCTGATTTTCAATGCAATGGGTATGACAAATGCAGACGGCTCTGCAATTCTGAATTTTACAAATATCACGGCTGCCCCCATGGTAGGCGTGCCCGAATTTTCTCTGTGCAAATTCAACATCTCCGCCATTCTGGTAATGGCACCCATCGCGCTTGCATCCATGATGGAGCATATCGGTGACATGTCCGCCATTTCCGCAACGGTCGGTGAAAATCTGATTGAAGACCCCGGTCTGCACCGTACCCTGATCGGGGATGGGCTTGCAACCTCCCTGTCCGCACTGGTGGGCGGCCCTGCCAATACCACCTATGGCGAAAACACAGGTGTTCTGGAGCTGAGTAAGGTGCATGATCCCAAGGTCATCCGCATTGCTGCGGTTTATGCCATCATCCTGAGCTTTATCCCCAAAATGGCAGAGGTGATTGGTTCTATGCCCTCTGCGATTATCGGCGGTGTCAGCTTCATGCTGTATGGTATGATTTCCGCAATCGGCGTGCGTAACGTAGTAGAAAACCGCGTGGATTTCACAAAATCCCGCAACCTGATTATCGCAGGTGTAATTTTTGTCTGCGGTCTGGGCTTCTCCGATGGGCTGACCTTCAATGTTGCCAACACAGATATCACACTGACCTCCCTCGCCATTGCGGCAATCGCAGGCATTGTGCTGAATGCTATCCTGCCAGGGAATGATTATCACTTCGGCAAAAACGCAGGCGGCGATGCAAACCGCGGCATTGATATGATTCCTAACTTTAACGAGGATACCCGCTACGGCGATAACGAAGATTAACGAAAGCATGAAAAAAGAGACTCTATGCAGAGTCTCTTTTTGATTGCTTATTCGCCTTCAAAGAAGTGCTTTTTGTAATATCGCGAGGACAAGGCAAGCTGCTCCTCAAAGGCATCATAGCCCATTTCCTCGACCAATGTTTTCTTTCCGGAGAACAGATTCGTACCTAAGCCTCTCGCTCATTCGGCATTCTCCTCGTTATTTCGGCTCTCTGCCTTCCTCAAACATGCGCATCATTTCTCTTGTAAGGCTGATGCCGTCATCGTGTGCAGGGAGGTTGTTCCTCGGAAAAAATTCAGCCATCGCCAGTTCCTCTCGGTCTAGCGTGATATCCTCACCCTCTCCGTCCAGATCGCAGAAATACCCCAACAGCAAGCCGCCCGTTACACCCCAGGGCTGTGTTTTATAATAACGAATATTTTTTACCTTCAGACCGACTTCCTCCATAACCTCCCTCTGCACGGTTTTTTCCACCGTCTCGCCAATCTCCGTAAAGCCTGCAATCATGCCGTATCGGGTATAGCTGCGGTTGGCATATTTGCTCAGAAGCAATCTATCCCCATGCGTCACGCCGACAATGACAGAGGGCGCAATTTTAGGAAAAATCATGTTATTACATTCCGGACAGCGCATCATGCGTTCCTTCTCGTCATGCTTTGTTTTCGCACCGCAACGTCCGCAGAAACGATTGCTGCGATACCAGTCAAACAAATGCCACGCCGTCATCATGGCATAGCAGATATTTTTGGATTTCACCTGACGCAATGTCATGGCAGGCTCATAGCAGAAGGACGTATCCGCAGGCGCACCCGCTTCGCCCATCCAGATGAAGTAATCCTCCTCCTGCATGCGGAACACATACTGTACCTCGTTTTCATACCAATGCGTCCAGCCTTTTTCCTTCGCCCATGCCATTACCTGCGCATAGGTCGGCAAAACCAATGTATCATCTTCCTTACGTTTCACCAATAGCCGGCTGCCCTGTGCGCAGACCACCTTCGCCGTGGCAACAGGTGCCGTATGGCGAAACTCGTTTTCTAATCTTCCGTATTCTAAATCCTGCAGCATTTCTATTTCCTTCCCTTAAATCCTGTTTGCTTATTTCTTTGTCTTTGTCCGCTGAATGGTGTAATCCTTGAATTTTTCCACCGCAGGCGGCAGATACCGATTCAGCACATACGCCATATAAACCATTCTGCGGGAATATGGCGTATCCAACTCCAGCTTGGTGACGTTATAGTTACGCAGTGCTTGGCTATCCGTTACAATGGCAATCCCCTGATTCTTCTCAACCAGACCTGCCATAGAATTGACATCTTCAAACTGACAAAGAATATTCGGCATAATCTGCGCCTTTGTAAACATATCATCAATGATACGGCGCATGCCGCTTTCCTTCGTATAGCTGATGAGAGGATACGGGCAAATATCCTGAATCGTTACCTTCTTTCTATCCTCCAAGGGATGCCCCTCCGGCAAAATAACCACAAGGCTCTGCTCGAAAACAGGAATAAATTCCACATCGCTCTCCGCCTCCACCATGGAGCAGAAAACCAGATCATATTTTTCTCGTTTCAGATTATACAACAGCGTTTTCGTGTTGCCCTCATAGCAGGAAAAAGAGATATTCTTATTCTGTGGATCATCCAAAAAGCCCGCAATCAGTCCGGGGACAAAGTTCGTCCCGACCGATGTCATATACGCCAGTCCAACGTGTCCGCCCCCCTCGGAAACCAGACGTTCAATCTGATTTTTCCCCAACTCCAGCTGTGTCAGGGCGTTTTCCACATAGAACATATAAATCCGCCCATATTTTGTCAGAACAACATTTCTGCCCTGCTTTTCAAACAAATTTGCCCCCAGTTCCTTTTCCATGGAAGAAATGGAGTGGCTGAGCGTCGGCTGAGAAATATTCAGCTTTTCCGCCGCCTTAGTGTAATGCTCCAATTCTGCCAGCGTTTTAAAATAATACAACTGGTTTAAATTCATTGCCTTCCCTCCCATTCTCATGCAAAAAAGCGCATAAGAAAGCAGCAAATCAGGAATCCTTATCGCTGCTATTAAAATCCTAATGTATTTTTAATGAGTATAGCAAAATAAATAGAAAAAATCTATAGATTTAATAAACAAAAAAACAGCCGGATTTCGTGACAAATGACGACAAAAAGCGACCTTTTCTCCAAAAGCCGCCTTTTATCCTATCTCATTATTTTAAAAATTTATCTATAAAATCCTGCTCACTGAGAATGGGAATCCCCAGCTCTGCCGCCTTTTTATTCTTCGAGGATGCAGAATGAATGTCATTATTGATGAGGAAATTCGTCTTTTTGGTGACACTTCCCGTCACCTTGCCGCCACCCTTTTCAATGAGTGCCTGCAATTCCTTTCTGTTGGCGAATTGCTCCAAATCCCCTGTCACAACAAAGGTCAGCCCTGCCAGAGGGCTTTCGCCGGTCTCTGCCTGCTCTGCCGCTTGGAAGGAAAGATACTGCAAAACGTCCGCAAGCAGTGCCAGATGCGCTTCCTGTCTGAAATAATAGGCAATGCTGTGTGCGATGATTTCGCCGAAGCCCTCCACCTGCACAAGCTCCTCCTCCGTTGCCGCCTTGATTCTCTCCAAATCATAATCAAATTCCTTGCAGAGCAGCTTTGCATTTCGCAGCCCTACATGGTTGATGCCCAGTGCATAGATGAAATTCGGCAGCTCGGCGGTTTTCGCCTTTTCCACAGATGCAATCAGATTTTGATAGGATTTCTCCCCAAAGCCCTCCATGGCTGTGATTTCCGCTTGATGCTTTTCCAAGCGGAACAAATCAGGATAATTCTCCACAAAGCCCTTTTCCAGAAACTTCTTCAGTGTTTCCTCCGAAAGCCCTTCGATATTCATGGCATCTCTGGAAACAAAATGGCTAAGTGCCTGTATCCGCTGTGCGGAACAGTTCGGGTTAGTGCAGTAAAGCGCTTCGCCGTCGCGCAGCTTACGGATTTCCGTTTCCTCGCCGCAGACAAAGCAATGCTTGGGAATTTCCGCCGTGGAAACCGTTCCCGTCAGATTTTCCGCAATCTGGGGAATAATCATATTCGCCTTATAGACCTTAATCGTATCCCCGATACTCAGCTTCAATTCCTTCAAAATGCTGACATTATGCAGGCTTGCGCGGCTCACCGTTGAGCCCTCCAGCTCCACGGGGTCAAACACCGCAACAGGGTTCATCAGCCCCGTACGAGAGGTGTTCCATTCAATCTGCCGCAGAGTGGTTTCCGCCATTTCGTCCGCCCATTTGAAGGCAATAGAATCCTTCGGGAATTTCGCCGTTCTGCCAAGGCTTTGGCTATAGGCAATGCTGTCAAAGGTCAGCACCAGTCCATCGGAGGCAATGTCATTCTGCTCGATTTTATCGCGGAATTTCTCTACCGCAGCGGCAACCGTTTCCGCCGTCACCATGCAGTGCTCCACCACATCAAAGCCCATTTCGGCAAGCCAAGCCATATTTTCCGCCTTGCTGTCCGAAAGGGTTCTGCCTGCGGCACGCACCAAGGTAAAGGCAATGAATTTCACATTTCGCTTCGCGGCAATCTCGCTGTTTAGCTGCCGCACCGTGCCACTGCAAAGGTTACGGGGATTTTTATACTGCTCCTCCTCGCCCAGCTCCTCATTGATGCGGTAAAATTCACTGTAAGGAATGACCCCCTCGCCGCGCAGCACCAGCTCCCCCTGAAAGGGAATGGAAAGCGGCACATTGCGGAACACACGGGCGTTATGCGTCACATCCTCGCCAATTTCGCCGTTTCCGCGCGTGACTGCCTGCTCCAGCTTCCCATGATTATATTTCAGCACAATCGTCAGTCCATCCAGCTTCCATGATAAAATCCCTGCTTTATCCCCCAGAAAGCTGACAAGCTTCGCCGTTTCCTTCGTTTTATCCAAGGAAAGAATCGGGCTTTCGTGCGCCACCTTCACCAAATTACTCAGCACCGTATAGCCAACCTTCTGCGTGGGGCTGTTCGCAAGAATTGTGCCTGTTTTCTTTTCCAGTGCAGCCAATTCGTCATACAGCGCATCATATTCCTGATTGGAAAGAATTTCTCTGTCCTCCTGATAATATGCCTTCGCCGCCCGGTTCAACTGCTCCACCAGTTGCTTTATTCTCTCTGTCATATCGCATCCCTCACCGTCTCTGCTTATTCGCTTACCTTAATCAGCTTCGACAAGCGCGCCATGAATTTCTTCGTCCCCTTTGCGCCAAAGGAAACGGTAACCTCGAAATCTGCGCCGCCGTTATTGATGGAAACCACTGTGCCAATGCCGTATTTCGGCGCACGCACCTTATCCCCCACGCCGTAGCTCAGCTTGAAATCCTTGGGCGCAGGCATTTCCTTTTTCATGCCGACCCCGCCGAATTTTGCTGTCGGGGGCAGCACATTCTTTCTGCCGAGAGCAGGCTTATTCTGCGTCATGGCATCATATTTTTTCGCCATATCGGAAATCTGTCTGGTCGGCATATCTACCAAATCCGCAGGAATTTCCTTCAGGAAGCGAGAAGGCGGATTATACTGCGTAATCCCATGCTGCATGCGGCTTTTTGCGTGCGTCAGGTAAAGCTCCTCCTTCGCACGTGTAATGCCCACATAGCAAAGTCTGCGTTCCTCCTCAATTTCCTTTTCACCGCCATACATTACCGCGCGGAAGCCGGGGAAAATTCCCTCCTCCATACCGATGATGAAAACATAGGGGAATTCCAGCCCCTTCGCGCTGTGCAGTGTCATGAGGGCAACGGTTTCCTCTCCCTCCTCATAGCTGTCAATATCCGCAACGAGGGCAACCTCCTCCAAAAAGCCCTCCAGCTTGCCTTCGGGGTTAGCTTTATCATATTCCGCCGCTTTATTCACAAATTCATCAATATTCTGGATACGGTTCAGCGCGTCATCCGTCCCCTCTGCCATCAGCAGCTGTAAATAGCCCGTCCGCTTCACAATGGCGTCAATCAATTCGGAAACGGAAAGCCCATCCGCATCGGCGCGCAGCTGTTCAAACAGGCCATAGAAATCCTTGAATTTTGCCACCCTTGTTTTCAGCGTAGTAATTTCATCCAGACGGCTCAGTGCGCCGTAAAGAGAAAGCCCGTTTTCATCCGCAAAAGCAGCCAGCTTATCCAGAGAGGTTTCGCCAATGCCGCGCTTGGGTACGTTGATGATTCTTCTGAGAGCAATCGTATCCGCAGGGTTCGCAAGCACCTTTAAATAAGAAAGAATATCTCGGATTTCCTTTCGTTCATAGAAGCGCACGCCGCCGAACAGGCGATAGGGAATCCCGCGCTTCACCATCTGATCCTCCACCGCACGGCTCTGTGCATTGGTGCGATACAAAACAGCCATCTGGTTTCTGGTCTTGCCCTGCTTTTCCAGCTCCAGAATTTTTTCTGCCACAAAGCGACACTCATCATATTCGTTATCCGCCTTATAGATATGCAGGATACTGCCGCTGTCATTTTCTGTCCAAAGCGTCTTATCCTTTCTGGTCTGGTTATGATGGATGACAGCATTCGCCGCCTCCAGAATTTTCTTCGTGGAACGGTAATTCTGCTCCAGCTTAATTACGGTTGTATCGGGAAAATCCTTTTCAAAATCCAGAATATTGCGGATATTTGCCCCACGCCAACCGTAGATGCTTTGGTCATCATCCCCGACCACACAGAGATTTTTATATTTTGCCGCAAGCATTGCCACCAGCTCATACTGGCTTGTATTCGTATCCTGATATTCATCCACCATGATATAGCGGAATCTTTCCTGATATTTTTCCAGAACATCGGGAAACTGACGGAACAGCAGAACGGTTTTATAAATCAGATCGTCAAAATCCAGTGCGTTGTTTTCCTTGAGCATTTTCTGATAGGTCTGATATACCTTTGCGATACGCACTGCCTTCAGGTCATTTTTATCCACATGCTGTGCGTAGTCCTCCCAGCTAGTCATTTCCTCCTTCAGATGGCTGATGATGCTCATTGCCCCCTTAACGGAAAAGGACTTATCCGTTGTGCTCATATTCAGCCGCTTGAAGGCTTCGCGCATGATTTTTTCCTGATCGTCGCTGTCATAGATAGAAAACTGATTTTCATAATCCAGATGCTGAATTTCTCTGCGCAGAATCCGCACACAGGTGGAATGGAAGGTGCTGATCCACATATCTCTTGCTGTATCCCCCACAAGCTTTTCCACACGCTCGCGCATTTCCTTCGCCGCCTTATTCGTAAAGGTAATCGCAAGAATATTCCAAGGCTTTACACCCGTTTCCAACAGATGTGCAATCCGCACCGTCAAGGCACCGGTCTTGCCGCTGCCTGCCCCCGCCAGAATCAGCACAGGCCCTTCTGTCTGCAAAACTGCTTTTTTCTGCATATCGTTCAGTTTATCAAATCCAATCATGTCATTCTCTCCCATTTCTTTTCTGTTTCCGCTTTTTTCGCAGGATGCCAACATAAGAAAGGCTGATTTGGCAAAATCATCTTGTCAAACCAGCCCTATAATCTCTCTCAAATAAATTGATTCAAAAAGATTATTCGTTATCTTCTTTTTCTTTTTTTGCCTTCACACGGTCAATCGCCAGCTTATAGCCATCCGTGCCGTAATGCAGGCAACGATTGACACGGCTGATGGTTGCTGTGGATGCGCCTGTTTTTTCCGCAATTTCCACATAGGTCCGCTTGGCATCCAGCATTGCCGCCACTTCCATTCTCTGCGCGATTGCCTGAATTTCGTTGATGGTACAAAGGTCTTCAAAGAGCTGATAGCACTCTTCCACGGTTTCCATGCTGAGAATGCACTCAAACAATTTATCGGTCAATTCATTTTTGATCTTTTTATTCATTCGGAACGCCACCTTCTCCTGTTATTTTTCATATTTCCATTAAAAATATTGTAACACTTTCAAGCATTAAAGTAAAGAGATTTTCCACGTTCTTTTCCGCATACATTTTTTATTTTCTGCCATGTCTGAGTCCTGCAAGAAATTTTTCCGGCGTATTATTGAGAATCAGCTCCTCCGGAAATTGCAGCTCCTTCAGCAAATCCTCCGCATAGGAAAAATCCCCCACATTCCGATAAAAATGCGCATCGCTGCCCAGAACCACAGGCTGACCCTCCTCCATGCTCATCAGAAGGATTTTCTTAATATTCTCCCTGCTGCCCTCTCGAAAGCCGCCCGGTGTTAAAGAAGCGTTGTTGATTTCCAGAAGCGTGCCTGTTTCTTTCGCCATGCGGAACAGCTCCCGATAATCCACCGCATAGCGAGGGTCTCCGGGGTGTCCGATGATGTCCACATAGGGATTTTCCATCACCTTTAAAAACGCCTGTGTATTCTCCTTTTTCGTGCCTGGCTTAATGCAGGGCATGTGCAGGCTTGCAATCGCAAGATCCAATCTCTGCAAAACCGCTTCATCCATATCTATCGTGCCGTCAAAATCCAGAATATTCAGTTCAATACCCTTCAGCAGCCGCACCCCATGCAGCATTTCGGGCAAAACGTGCAGATTTGCAAAATAGGCATGACAGGTGGTATCCTTCATAGCAGGCGCATGGTCTGTCAAAGCGACCAGCTGCAAGCCCTGCTCTGCCGCCCATCTCAAGTTTTCATCCACTGTGCTGTAGGCATGCCCGCTTGCAACGGCGTGGGTATGAATATCCATCAATCGTTTCATTTCGATTCCTCACACTTCTAAGTGAAATTTATATGATTCATTAAATTTCATTATAGCATTGTTTTCGCAAGAAAACAATCCTTCTTTCCTGCATGCGGTCACGCTTTCCTTCGTCTTTCATACTATGTTAAAAGAAACCACAACTTTAAAGGAGGCTGTCTTATGGGCGCTTTTGAATTTGATTCCAAGGCTGATTTAAGTGCAAGAAGCTGCAATTTCTGCGGAAACGGCAGCAACGAAAGCAACGGGCGGAACGAGGAAACCTGTATCATTGTGCAGAAGATTTTCGACCAGTGCCGCATCCAGAAATGCTTGGGCAGCAGTATTCTGGGCCCCGCCCGTGCCGCAAGGAGCGAAACCCCCAGCTGCAACGATATGCTCTGCGAGGGTGATATCATCATTCCTCCCTGCAACGCCGCCGATGTAACCATCCGCGATTTAGACCTGACCCGCATTGAAATTCTGCGGAAACGGCCAAATCCGCTGCAAAAGGGCTGCTGGGATATCGAGCTGAAATATGTATTCAATTATACACTGGAGTTTCGCCGCGCCGACGGCTGTTTTATCGGGACGATTGATGCCACCAACAGCCATCATTTGCGCGTAACGCTCTTCGGCTCTACCGAGGCAGATGTGACCACCGTAACCGATCAGTTCGAGAATGCCGCATCCAAGGGCGGACCGTTCATCATTGCGGAGGGGAAAGCAGTTGCGCTGAATGCAGAGCTGCGTTTCCCCGGCTGTAACACCTGCAATCCCTGTCATTCCTGCAATCCCTGCCATTCCTGCGGCTGCGACTGCGATTCCTCCCAAAGCAGCGGCGATGCTGCTCTCGGCGCACCCATTGCAGTTAATGTAACCATCGGTCTGTTTACGATTGTAAAGCTGTTCCGTACGGTCAATATCATGGTAAATTCTTTGGGCAGATGTATCCCCGAACGCTGTACTGCAAATGCCACAAACAGTGACCCCTGCAACGGCTTTGAGGATATCCGTTTCCCCTTAGACCTCTTTTCTCCCACCGCAAAGCCCCGTTCCTGCTGCGGCTTCGGTACTGTTTTCGGTGATGACTGCGATACACGCAGAAGCAGAGAGGACTGTGACGCATAAAAAGCATCCATTCCACACATTTTTGTCCCTGCCATGGCAGGGACTTTTTTTGCGGCTAACCCGCGCATCAGCTTTCCTCTCCTGTAATATGCCTCCTTTGGCTTTTTCCGCCCCTCGTCTGTCATGCAATCCCATGGCAGGTATCCTTTTTGCATAGAAAAAGGCGTGTATCAAACACGCCAAATTTCATCCTGTTATTTTGTTGCTTTTGCACCTTCTCCTTCCAGTGCGCAGTCGAAGGAAACAACAGGAGGATTTTCCCCTCTTTCCTTCGCAGGCAGGAATCTCTTCCAGAAATCATCAAAGAGTGCAAAAATAACCTTGTGCTTTGCATAAATAAAGAAGATAGTAAGTGCTACATAGCAGGCAGAAAGAATATCTGTCAGTGCCCAGAGCACATCCGCCTCAATGTTATAGAAAATCACACAGGGCAGCATATAGTAAATAATATAAATCGGTATTGCTTTTTTATTTCTTTCAGTATCGCCAAAAGCATAGTTTACAGATTTTTCACAGGTATAGTACATCCCGATGATGGTTGTCCATGCGAAAACAGCGATTGCAATCGCGGTCAGCTTCGCGCCGACATGCCCATACGCCATGCCGAAGGCAATCGTTGTCAGCGCGCCAGATGTCGCATCACTCTGGAAATAAGAGCCTGTGATAATGATGGTAAACGCCGTAATGGAGCAGATGATGAGCGTATCCAGTGTAATTTCACCCCAGCCCCATACAGACTGGCGCACAGGATGGTCTGTGATTGCCGGTGCATGCGCAATGATACCGTAACCGGTACCTGCATCATTGGAATAAATCCCACGCGCCACGCCGTATTTCACCGCATCTCTTACCGTTGCACCGGCAAAGCCGCCCACAGCCGCCGTAGGAGAAAATGCAGATTCAAACACAAGCGCAACCGCCGCAGGAACCTGCTTGATATTCAGAATGATTACGCCAAGCCCCATCAGAATATAAAGCACCGCCATAATAGGAACCGCCTTGCTCATAACCTCAGAAATTCTTTTCAGACCGCCGAAAATCGTAACAATACAGGTAACACCGATGATTGTCACGCTGATGAGAGGTGTCACGCCGAAGGCCTGCTGCATGGAGCTGGTTACCGCCTCTGTCTGTACGCAACAGGTCCAGGGGCCAAGCACGAAGGCAAAAACCGCAAGCACAATGGCACCCCTTTTCCAGCCAAACGCGTTTTTCATGACGAAGGAACGGTCGCAGACATATTCATCCATAGAGTTTTTGTAATGCTCTCTATAGCGCTGACCAAGAATGATTTCGCATGCCTTTGTAGACATCCCGAAAAATGCGGAAACCCACATCCAGACAAGTGCGCCCGGGCCACCGCTTACGATTGCCGTTGCAACGCCGCTGATATTCCCCGTGCCGACCGTATTCGCAAGCCCCGTACAAGCCGCACGGAAGCTCGATACCGTGCCCACGCCCTCGCCTGCGGAGGTCATATTGCCGAAGGTATTTTTTATGTTAAATTTCAGCTTTCGCTGATAGCTGAAGCCAAACCGAAGGGACAGGAAAATGCCCGTACCCAGAACGATGACAACCATGGGTGTTCCCCAGAGCATGTCATCCACCATATAAAGAAAATCTACAATTGACTGCATATTTATAATTCCTTTCTGTTATCTTTCGTTTTTATCTTTTGTTGATACTGCCTGCGCGCGAAACGCATCCCGCGCCTTCACAACCTGTTCGATGTGGGTGCAGGTTGTGGTACAGCAGCCGCCGACCGCATCTGCGCCTGCTTCAAAATAGGAAAGTGCATTTTCCTCAAAGCTCGCACTGCCGCCGACCTTTTCCCATGTTTTTGTGGTGGGATCATAAATGTCGCCGCTGTTGGGATATACACCGACAGGCAGATTCGTTTCCTGCTTGATATCCCGAACCAGGCTTACGATATGCTCCGGCTTGGAGCAGTTCACGCCAACCATTTTCAGTCCGGGATGGTTCTCGGAAAGCACCCTTGCACATTCCGCAATGGTGTTGCCCTCATGAATATGATGCCCGTCCTTGCAGGAAAAGCTAATCCAGTAATCCGCTCCCATCTCCTCTGCAATTTCCGCTTCAATCAGAGCCTCCTGCAGAGAGGGCTGTGTTTCAATCAAGAGAATATCTGCGCCTGCGTTCCAGAGAATCTCCATTCTTTCCTTATGAAATGTACGCAGGGCTTCATCGGATACGCCGTAATTCCCGCGGTATTCCGAACCATCCGCAAGATATGCGCCGTAAGGCCCGATTCCTGCCAGACAAAGAGGATACACGCGCCCCTGCGCCTTGCCCTCCGCATTCCACCATTCCTCTCTTGCTTCTAAAAACAGCTTTACGCTGTTCGCAACAATTTCTGCCGCTTCGTCATGGGTAAAGCCGTTTTCCATCAAGCCGGGAATCGTTGCCTGATAGCTGCAGGTAATGCCGCAATCCGCACCCGCCTTGAAATAGTCCGTATGTACCTTTTTGACCAGCTCCGGTGTATTCACCAATGCGCGTGCCGTCCAAAGGTTACAGTTTAAATTTGCGCCCATTTGCTCCAGCACCGTGGACATCGATCCGTCAATAATCATCTGTCCGTTTTTTTCCAATAATTCCTTGATTTTGTCTGCCATGTTTTTCCCCCTTTTTTCTTTTGTATTGTTCTTATTTTAAAACATTTCAAAAGTTTTCTTGCCATTATATCACAGATAATTCGATTCTCCTACCTTTATTTCTCCGCTATTCTGCTATTTTTCAGTCAAAATGCTGTTCTTTTGCATGACATCCTTATAAAAATCAAGAAATGCGTGAATGGCGGGGGAACGCCACTTATTTTTATGAATCAGAAGCTGTGTCCAGACCGTTTCCATGGAATCCTCCACCGGCAATCGTGTCACCTGCCCCGTCCGCACATAGTCCTCCGTAATAAAATCCGGCAAAAAGGAGAGCAGATTGCTTTTTTTCACCAACTCGCAAATCTGAATCGGGTTCCCAATTTCCAGAATCGGACGAATTTCCATGGATTTGGACGCAAGCGCTTCATCCAGAATGGCACGATAGCTCATTTTTCGCTCCGTCAGCACAAATTCATTTCCGCATAATTCCTGCAGCGTCAGCCGCCGCTTCGCAAGGGGATGATCTGTCGCCGCAATGAAATGCGCCCGTTCCTCCTGCTCCGCGCAGATGATAAAATCGGAATCATAAATATGCCTGTCCAATGTAAATACAATATCCGCTTCATTTCTCCGCAGCATATCAAACATCTGCTCCGTACCGCCCTCCTTGATTTCCGCCCGTATCCCCGGATATTTACGGCGAAACTGCAAAAAATCCTCTTTAAAATAGCGATTGCAGATGGAGCTTGACATCGCAAGGCGAATCTCCCCCTCAATCCGTTCCCCGAATTTCAGGGATGCCAGCATTTTTTCCTGTGCATTGAGGATATTTCGCGCCTGTTGTAAGACCAGAATCCCCTCCTCTGTCAGGCTGACTCTGTGATAATAGCGGTCAAACAGCCGCACCTGCAATTCTGCCTCCAGCTGCTTAATCTGCGAGGAAACTGTAGACTGCGTATAGCCCAATTCCTTTGCTGCCGCGGAAAAGCCCGCATGCTCGCAAACGGCAATGAATGTTTTCAAGCTGTTGGTATTCATTGTAACACCCCTTTTGATACAAACGATTTTTTCGTTAGTATACAGCAAAACAATCAATTTTACAAATATTGTTTTTTATCTTATAATATCCCTTATATGAACTTCTGAAGGGAGCGTTATCTTATGAAAC
>OHAT01000311.1_pt1 | contig 52966 bp, 45 predicted proteins | sample 1577141 | NCBI WGS metagenome assembly OHAT01 (sample SAMEA3541578, study PRJEB24748) | human gut metagenome | biome: human gut; feature: human-associated habitat; material: faeces | place: China | collected 2012 | reverse complement strand
TTTCACTGTATGAGATAAAATTCTACTCCAAAATTTGATTTTTGACACTCCCTCCGGAATCGGACGGTTGTTATCGCAGACAAAATTGAATATCGTTATATATAGAGCGTCTATTTACCCCGCATTGGGGATGGATCGGCGTGGTGCCCCGAGCAGCCTTCGGGTTGCCTTTACGTATGGAAGTGGTTTTTCAAAAACCGATGTGATATAATTTGTAGCATAACAAATTAGCAAATCAGGAGTTGTGGGAATAAAAAATATGGAATTAAGACTATTACGCTATTTTTTGACAGTGGCAAAAGAACAGAGCTTTACAAAAGCAGCAGAACAATTACACATTACACAGCCAACGCTTTCCAGACAAATGGCTGCATTGGAAGATGAACTTGGAATTACATTGTTTCTTCGAAATGGAAAAAGGATTTCCCTTACTGATGAAGGGATTTTATTAAAAAGGCGTGCCTTGGAAATTCTTCATCTTGAAGAAAAAACACTGGAGGAACTGAAGGGAAAAGAAGATGTTGTAGAGGGCACTATAACCATTGGATGCGGTGAATTTGCGGCAGTAGAGATATTGGCAAGGATATGTAAAACGTATAAAGAAAAATACCCACTGGTTCAGATTGCACTTCATACCGCAACAGCAGATACGGTGTATGAGATGATGAAAAAAGGCCTTGTAGATAATGCATTATTCCTGGAGCCAGTGGACACCGAAGGGCTGGATTATATCCGGATTACAGATTGTGACCATTGGTGTGTCGGAATGCGACCGGATGATCCGCTGGCAGAAAAAGAGCTTATAAAAAAAGAAGACCTCATCGGAAAACCATTGATTCTGCCCGAAAGAATGAATATTCAAAGTGAACTTGCCAATTGGTTTGGAAAAGATTTTTCGAACCTGCAGATTGCTTTTACGAGTAATCTCGGAACCAATGCAGGAGTCATGGCGGCAAATGGATTGGGGTATCCAATATCAATCGAAGGTGCCGCAAAGTATTGGAGAGAGGACATTCTTGTACAGCGAAGAATTTCTCCCGAAATCATGACAAGTACTGTCATTGCCTGGAGGCGAAACATCCCGTATTCTTTGGCGGTCAGTAAAATGATAGAAGAAATAAATGCTTTTCAGGCATAGAAAAGAATTCAATATAAGCATTAGACATAATAAAATAACTAGGTATAAAATAGGTGTATAAGAGAAATTCAAATCTTCTACATCTATTTTTATGCGAAATATTCGTAAAGAAAGGGGTTTTTTATTATGAGTAAAAAACTAGTCATATTTTTCAGTGCAAGCGGAACAACAAAAAAAGCAGCAGAGATGATTGCAGAGGAAGCAAAAGCGGATTTATTTGAGATTGAGCCGAAGGTTCCATATACAAAGGCTGATCTTGACTGGATGAATAAAAAATCTCGAAGCAGTGTGGAAATGAGTGATAAGAAATACAGACCGGAGATCATGAAGAAAGAGTTGGATATGAGTTCTTATGACGAAATCCTTTTAGGATTCCCTATCTGGTGGTATGTGGCTCCGACAATCATCAATACATTTTTGGAAGCCTATGACTTTAGTGGTAAAAAGATCGTGCTTTTTGCAACATCCGGCGGAAGTGGATTCGGTAATACTGTAAAGGAATTGCAGCCATCCGCACCAGATGCAATTATCACAGAAGGTAGTCTGTTAAATCGTGGAACAAAACAGGAAATCAGTGAGTGGGTAAAATCTTTATAAATAGCAGTACTATGGAGGTATACAGAATATGAAAAAAATAGTACAGACAGCAGGAAGAAATGCACTTGGTAAATTTGCACCGGAGTTTGCACATTTTAATGATGATGTGCTTTTCGGTGAAAACTGGAACAACCAGGATATTGATGTAAAAACAAGAAGTATCATTACAGTGGTTGCCCTGATGGCTTCCGGAATTACGGATTCTTCTTTAAAATATCATCTTCAAAATGCAAAAAATCATGGTGTAACACAAAAAGAGATTGCTGCAGTGATCACACATGTCGCATTCTATGCAGGATGGCCAAAGGCATGGGCTGTTTTCAATCTTGCAAAGGAAGTGTGGGAGACAGGCGAAGGAGATTTACCATACGAAGAGGAAGCAATGCGGGCACATGCAAAAAAGATGGTATTCCCAATTGGTGCACCAAATGATGGCTTTGCACAGTATTTTTCCGGCAGAAGCTTTCTTGCACCGATCTCCACTTCTCAGGTTGGAATTTTCAATGTGACATTTGAACCCGGATGCAGAAATAACTGGCACATCCATCATGCAAAAAGTGGAGGTGGGCAGATCTTAGTATGTATTGCCGGAAGAGGATATTATCAGGAAGAGGGAAAAGATGCTGTAGAAATGAAGCCCGGTGACTGTATCAATATTCCGGCAGAAGTGAAACACTGGCATGGTGCCGCACCGGATAAATGGTTTTCTCATCTGGCAATTGAAGTGCCGGGCGAAGATGCATCGAATGAGTGGTGTGAACCTGTTGCCTACGAAATATATAAACTACTCAGATAATTTCCAATTTGTCAAGCTGAATCCATTTTACAGAGCAGTCCTGCGCTACGGCATGCGGCTACCTTTTGGGTGCATTGATTCCCACGCAAAAAGCCGAGAATCATTTGATTCTCGGCTTTTCTTATATTCTCGTTTGTTTTTTATTTCAATTTTTATTCTTTCCCGTTCCAGCAATAGGTACATACCTTTTCTTTAGGCAGACCGATTGCCTCCAGAAGACCATCCAGAGACTGGAATCCAAGGGAAGCGAAGCCAAGCTTTTCACAGATGCGCTTCAGCATGCACTGCCCTCTTTCCGTGGAGGCATCCGCATATTCTTCCAGATACGCATCCCCCTGCAAGCCTTCCAGTTCATGAATGATGCGGCGTGCAAGCAAATCATCCTCACTGCTCTTGCTTGTGAAATTCAGATATTTGCAGCCATACATGATGGGAGGACAGGCAGAACGCATGTGAACCTCCTTTGCATGGGTGCTATAAAGGAATTCAACGGTTTCGCCAAGCTGCGTACCGCGAACGATGGAGTCATCCACAAAGAGCAGCTTCTTGCCTTCAATCAGCTCGGGTACGGGAATCTGTTTCATCTTCGCCACGCGGTTTCTGATTTTCTGGCTCGCAGGTGTGAAGGAACGAGGCCATGTCGGGGTATATTTTACGAAGGGGCGCGCATAGGTATAGCCGCTTTCCTGCGCATAGCCCATGGCATGAGGCACACCGGAATCGGGGATACCTGCGACATAATCGACCTCAGGGAGTGTTCCTCTTGCCGCTTCATCCCGCGCCATAATCTCGCCGTTTTTATAACGCATCACTTCTACATTAACGCCCTCATAATTGGAGTTAGGGTAGCCGTAATAGCTCCAGAGAAAGGCACAGATTTTCATATCCTCGCCGGCAGGCTGCAAGGTTTTGTAGCCTTCGGGGGTAATTTTCACGATTTCGCCGGGGCCAAGCTCATAATCCTTTTCATAGCCCAGCTTCTGATATGCGAAGGATTCAAAGGAAACAGCATAGCCCTCCTCATCCTTCCCGATGAGAACAGGGAGTCTGCCCAGTTTATCTCTTGCGGCAATGATTGCATCATCCTCCGTCAGAATCAGAAGGGTAACAGAGCCTTCGATCGCCTCCTGTGCATATTTGATGCCGCTGATGAGATCGCTCCTCTGGTTAATCAGGCTTGCAACCAGCTCCGTTTCGTTTACGTTGCCTGTAGAACGGGACATAAACTGATGCCCTTTATCAAATTCCGCCTGCAGCAGCTCCTCTGCATTGTTAATCGCACCGATGGTTGTAATCGCGTAGGTGCCCAGATGGGAGCGCACAAGCAGGGGCTGAGGGTCGTTATCGCTGATACAGCCGATGCCGGAAACGCAGCCCTCAAATTCATACAAATCATCCTCGAATTTTGTACGGAAGGGTGTGTTTTCAATGTTATGGATTTCTCTCTGAAATCCCTTTTCCTTACTATGAAGTGCCATACCGCCTTTTTTTGTGCCTAGATGGGAGTGATAATCTACGCCAAAGAAAATATCCAGAACGCAGTCATTTTTACTTGTTACGCCAAAAAAGCCGCCCATGATGTGCCTCCTTATGTATAAAAAACAAACCGTATTATTTTGTAATCCGCAGAATTTTTCCGCTAGTTTTATTTTAAACGAAAAAAAAAGGTAATACAACCAAAACAACGGCATAGAAACAGAGAAAAATAAAGAGGATTTTTGCCGTATGATAGCAGATTTTCCAAAAAAGATAAGGATTTTTTATCAGTAGGATAAGTTTTTCTGATTATGGCTGTTATACGGCGGCGGAAGGATGGTTTTTCCTTGCAAAGCGGCGGCAGATTTGTTATCCTTCTAGGTAGTGGCCGAGCAAAGGGTTCGGCGTATTCTTTGGATACCGTTTTATGAAAATAAGGAGGAAAAAATTATGGAAAATCGCATTTCCGTTATCAGCATTATCATTGAGGACACAGCGCAGGCGGCAGCAGTGAACGATCTTCTGCATGAATATGGCAGCTACATCGTGGGGCGCATGGGGATTCCCTACAGAGAACGCAAGGTTTCCATCATCTGCATTGTGATGGATGCCCCCGGCAGTGTGACAAGCGCACTTTCCGGCAAGCTGGGGATGCTTGACGGCGTTTCCACAAAAACCGTTACCACAAAGGCAAGCGAAGCCTGAGCAGCTTCAGAAGCTATCACAAAAGAGGAATGAAACATGCTTCACCTGATTATTTCAACGCAAAGCTTCGTTTTTCTGATGCTTGCAAGCTTTCTGGCAGGCTTTCTGGATGCCATTGCAGGGGGCGGCGGTCTGATTACCATTCCCGCCTACCTCATCAGTGGTCTGCCCGTCCACATGGTCTATGCCTGCAATAAATTTGCATCCTCCTGCGGCACAGCAATCGCCACCCTGCGGTATTACCGCAACAAAATGGTGGATATCCCCGTGGGGCTGCTGGCGGCGGCAGGGGCGTTTGTCTGCTCCGCGATAGCGGCAAAAATCGTACTGGTGCTGGATGCACATACGCTGAAAACCATGCTTCTCGTGATTCTGCCTGTTGCGGCAGTGATTACGCTCATCAACAAAAACATGGGCAACGATAACCATTCCAACCGATTCGGCAAGCGGAAAAAATATGCCCTTTCCGTACTGATTGGCGGCTTGATTGGGCTGTATGACGGTCTATTCGGACCGGGGACAGGCACATTTGCACTGATTGCCTTCTGCCTGATTCTGAAATACGATATGCGGACAGCGACAGGAAACGCAAAGTTTCTGAACCTTGCGTCCAACTGTGCTTCTCTGGCAGTGTATATTCTGGCAGGAACGGTATATTGGAAGGTTGCGATTCCTGCGGCAGTGCTGAATATCTGCGGCAATTATGCAGGCGCAGGGGTTGCCATTAAAAAAGGCGCAGCGGTCATCCGCAAAATGTTGATTGTGGTAATCGTACTGCTGTTTATTAAAGTAATTTATGATATGTTTTTTTAAAGAAAAAAGAGATGTGAAACTCACATCTCTTTTTTTCGTGCAAGTCGAAATCCTGATTTCGACTTATAAGTCTTTTTTATTGACGATGGAAAGATAAAATCCACTACAGCAGCCAAGCACCGCCGTGCGGCAGGTGAACTGCTCCCAGCCATTCTCTGTCCATTCGGCTGCGCCCTGCTCCAGATAGGCATTGATTTGCTCGCTGCCCTCCTCTATGGACTGCTCCGAAAAAATATGGATACAATCCTTCAGACTGCCGTCAAATACAAGCTGTTCAGGCAAAGCCTCACCGATGGCAAGCCGCCCCCTGAGCTGATTGGCGGAGAAAACCAGTGCCGGCTCTCCCCCGCCTGCAAGCCACGCCTGCTTGCCTGCGTCATTGCCTAAGCAAATCAGTCTGCATTTTTCAAACATTCCTCTCACCCCTTTGAAGCCTTTACCTTAATCCAAAGCTCGGCAATCTTCTTTTTCAGAATGGGATTATCCTGGAATACCTCATCCTTTTCGTAGCCGGAACGAGGGATATAGGCTTCGTATGCGCCGTACATGCCCTCCTCGCCGCTCAGCTCCAGCATAACCTCCTCATTGGGAGAGCTATAGCCGACATATTCGGAATTCCCCAGTGCCGCTTCATAGGTCAGTGTATAATTGATGAATTCCTGCGCCAGAAGGGGATTCTGTGCGTTTTTGGGAACCACCATGGCATCATACCAGAGGTTTGTGCCTTCCTTGGGCATCCAGTAGCTCATGTCCTCATTTTCGGACTGGACATAGGTTGCGTCGCCGCTGTATACAATCGCGATGTCCTTATTGCCATTCGCCATGCCATCAATAACCTCATCTGTGACGTAGGTCGGGTTCATGGTGTTATTCATATCCAGCAGCCACTCATACGCCGCTTGAATTTCATCAGCGTCGCTTGTATTCATGGAATAGCCAAGCGCCTTGAGCGCTACCATGAAGGCATCACGCTCGGAATCGTACATATAGATATGCCCCTTATATTTCGGGTTGCGCAGGATATCGAAGCCCTGCGCCTCCACCTCGGCAGGGTCTACGTTGTTATGGTTATAGATAATGCCGACGCTGCCCCAGAAATACGGTACAGAATAGGTATTATCGGGGTCATAGGGGAGATTCTTCACCTCAGGGGTCAGGTTATCCAGATTGGGAATTAGGTCTTTATCCAATTCCTGCAGGGCATCATCTGCAAGCATACGCTGAATCATATAATCAGAGGGAACGACAACGTCATAGGAATCCCCTGCCTGCAGCTTCGTATACATCATCTCGTTGGAATCGAAAAGTTCCACAATTACCTTTACCCCATATTCCTTTTCAAAGTTTGGAATCAGCTCCTCGCTCATGTATTCCCCGGGGATATACAGCTTTAAGGTATCAGAGCCGTATTTCGCAATGGCATCCTGCGGAGAAGCACCGCCGCCCTTTCTGAGCATGGCAATGCTCACGCCTGTGATGGCAACCACAACCGCCATGCAAACCGCCATGCCGCGCTTGCCGAGGGCTGCACCGCTTTTGCCCTGCTTTTCGCGGATAACGGGAATGACATTCACAACCGTCAGCGCAACGGTAATCAGCACAATCACCAGAGTGGACAGCGCATTGATGGACGGGTTGACACGCTTAGACATGGTGTATACCAGAATAGAGATATTCTGGACACCGTTGCCCGTTACGAAATAAGAAATGATGAAATCATCAAAGCTCATGGTAAAGGCAACCAATGCGCCGGAGATAATACCCGGCAGAATCTGCGGCACAATAACCTTTGTCAGTGCCTGAAAGGGCGTTGCGCCCAAGTCCATGGCGGCATCCGCAAGGTTCGGGTCAAGGGAGCGCAGCTTCGGCATAACAGACAGTATCACATAGGGGATACAGAACATAATATGCGCCAGAAGCAACGTCACAAAGCCCTTTTTCACGCCAAGGGCGCTGAAAAACATCAGCAGCCCGATAGCGGTTACAATCTCAGGGTTGAGAATCGGCAGATTATTCACCTGATCTACCAGATTGCGCAGAATTTTTTTGGAACGGGACATCCCGATTGCCGCCAGAGTGCCTGCAATCGTAGAAATCACCGTTGCCAGCACCGCAATCACGATGGTATAGACAACAGCTTCCATCATATTGCTGTCCGCGAACATCTTTTCATACCAACGGAGAGAGAACCCCTCCAGATGTGTCAGCGAACGGGAGCCGTTGAAGGAAAATACAATGATATACAGAATCGGCAGATAGAAAAAAATCATGGTCAATGCCAGAAGGACTTTCCCACCGATGCCTGTTTTTCGGTTATCCTGCATCCCTTACGCCCCCTTTCCGTTTGCCGCAGGGTCTGTATCGACCTTGCGCGTCAGCCACATGGAAAGCATAATGATCACTGCCATAATCAAGGAAATGGCAGAGCCGAAGTTCCAGTCGCCGCTGGTTAAGAACTGTGTTTCAATGACATTGCCGACCAGTACATACTGTCCGCCGCCCAGAAGCTTCGGAATAAAGAAGCTGGACACCGCAGGCAGGAACACCAGCGTAATCCCGCTCAGCACACCGGGCAGGGAAAGGGGCAGTGTCACCCTCAAGAAGCTCTGCATGGGCGTTGCGCCAAGGTCGCTCGCCGCCTCCAGCAGGCTTTTATCCATCTTCGCAAGGGAGGAATGAATCTGCAATATCATAAAGGGAATGAAGTTATAGACCATCCCCAGAACAACTGCAAAGGTGGTATAGAGCATGTGGAAGGAGCCAATGCCGAGCATCCCCAGAAAACGGTTCACCAGACCATCATCCTGCAAAATACCCACCCACGCATAGGTACGCACCAGCATGTTAATCCATGTCGGCAGAGTAATCAGCATAATCCAGAAGAAGCCGCTGCGTTCAGGTCCCTTAGCAATCGTATAGGCGATGGGGTAGCCTAAAAGCACGCAGACCACCGTTGTCACAACTGCAATCAGCAGGGAGCGCTTCAGTACATCCAGAAAAACCGTATCCGTCAGAAAACGGGAGAAGTTCTCCAGCGTAAAGCGGAAGGTGGTTACCTCATTGCCTGCGGTTGTGAAGGCATATAATAAAATCATCAGCATGGGGACTAAGACCATGATAAACAGCCAGACCACATACGGATAGAGCATATTACGAAATTGTTTCACTTATCACGCCCCCTTTCTTAATAATTGTTCTTCGACATGATATGGATATCTTCGGGTTGGAAGGTCAGCCCAACCTCATCGCCCACCTCGAACTTGTCCGTGGTGTCAATCTTATATTCATACCCCTTTGTGGCAAAGGTCACATCATAAATGCCGGGGGTAATGGTTTCGGGGTCAAAATCATATTTGACATCCGTAATTTCAACAGCTGTGTCATCCTCAAGGCTCCATGCGGAAGCATTCGCCCATGTTTTCAGGTCGGTATCCAGTGCAACCGCTTCCTGAATTTCATCCACCTTCTTAAAGAAATTCATCGCATAGATTTCTTCCTCGTTTTCAGTGCTTGTCACGCGGTTTTCATCCTTTACAATCATATTGACCGTAACGGAGGTGCCTGCGGCTGTGGAGAAGGTAACGGGATATTTGCCGTTTTCCTTTTTGATGTCATAATCCACCTCCTTGATGGAGATAAATTCATCCTCATCGGGATTCCATGCCTGCGCGTCCGCACGGGCAATGATGGTTGCTTCGTCCAGCTCCTCTACGTCCTCCATATCCAGATAGAAATCGTTGGCGGACATTTTTTCGTTTGCCGCTTCGTTATAAACGGGGCTGTCGTTGGAAACTGCCATTTTTACGGTGATTTCCGTACCGACCTTTGTTTCCACCATGGTTTCATAATGCACCCCTTTAAAGAGAACGGATTTGACAACGCCCTTCAGCTTGCCCTCGCCACGGGGGACAATATCCAAATCCTCCGGACGGATGACAACATCAACCACCTCATTTTTGCCAAAGCCGTTATCCACGCAGTCAAAGCGTCTGCCGCCGAACACAACCTTGTAATCATCCACCATCATACCTTCAATGATATTGGATTCGCCGATGAAGTTCGCAACAAATTCATTGACAGGCTCGTTATAAATATCAGTAGGGCTGCCAATCTGCTGAATTTCGCCCTCTCGCATGACAACGATTTTATCGGACATGGTCAGCGCTTCCTCCTGATCATGTGTCACATAAATAAAGGTGATGCCGACCTCCTGCTGAATTTTTTTCAGCTCCTGCTGCATTTCCTTTCTGAGCTTTAAGTCAAGCGCACCCAAAGGCTCATCCAAAAGCAGCACGCTCGGCTCATTGACAAGCGCACGCGCAATGGCGATTCGCTGCTGCTGCCCGCCGGACATGGCAGTGACGCTTCTGTCCGCGAATTCCTCCAGATTTACCAGCTTGAGCATACGCTTTACCTTCTGCTCAATGATGTCCTTCGGCTCCTTTTTCAGCTTCAAGCCGAAGGCAATGTTATCATACACATTCATGTGGGGGAAAAGGGCATATTTCTGGAATACCGTGTTGATTTCTCTTTTATAGGGGGGCAGCTTGGAAATTTCCTGCCCGTCAAACAGCACCTCGCCCTGATCTGCCTGCAAAAAGCCGCCCAAAATACGCAAAAGCGTTGTTTTCCCGCAGCCGGAAGGGCCGAGGAGCGTCACAAATTCATTTTCGTAAATATCAAGGTCAATTCCCTTCAGAACGACCTTGCCGTCCTCATAGCTCTTGACGATATTTTTGAACTGAATCAGCTTTTTCTTCATTTCATATCCTCCTTGTACTCAATACTTAAAACAAAGGCGGCGTGGAAACCCAAAGCACCTTTGCGGTTGTTTTCTTCTCGTTTTTCAGATAATGGCGGCTTTTGCCCGAAAGATAGAAGGTTTCGCCCTTATGGACGATATGCTTTTCCTCCCCGACCATGAGGATAATCGCTCCCTCTAGGACATAGCCGAATTCCTCGCCGCTGTGGGGGTCCATCACAAAGGAATCTCCGCCCTGCGGCAGCTCTATCAGAATGGGCTCCATGGCGTTTTTCTGCGTATTCGGCACAATCCAGTTGATGGTGTAGATTTCGCGCTCATCCACAAAAAAATCCTTTTTATGAAAGACAAGCTGCTCCTGCTCCTCCTCCTTGAAAAACTCCGCTAAGGAGCTGCCCAACGCCTCTACAATATCGTTCAGGGTTGCGATGGAGGGCGAGGTCAGCTCTCGCTCCAGCTGAGAAAGAAAGCCCTTTGTCAGCTCGCTGCGGCTGGCAAGCTCCTCCAGCGTCAGCCCCTTCTGTATGCGTAATTGCTTAATTTTCCTGCCAATTTCCACAGCAGTCATCTTCCTTTCCTGTTTTAGTATTGCTAAACTTTCAGAATATTTTTACTAAACCCAGACTATTATATCGAAAATAGGAAAAAAATCAAGAGAAAATAAACAAAAAGTTTAATATTTTAAACTTTTATAGAAAACAGCGAGAACGGAAAGAGGGGTTCGGGGAATTCTTCCCCGAATTAACTCCGCAGGCGGAATTTAGTTCCGCCGAGGAAAACGATGGGTTTCCAGGCTCCGCCGCCGGAACCCATTCGTTTATTCCTCTGTCCCCCAAGTCAAAAACCTGTTTTTGACTTAGCCGCAGGCAAAAAAATACCCCTGAACGGTACTTCAGGGGGGGAAGGTAAGTAAATTGTATATATGGAAGCTATTACTTTTAACGTCTACAAGTATAACTAAAATATATTTTAGTGTCAACCAAATAAATGCACAAATTTTCATCATTAAACAAACTATTTTTTATTGTCTGTCAACAACAAGACTGACAAATCTTTCATTTTTCATAAAAAAAAGTGAAAAACCGTTCATTTTTTGACAAAAAGCATCCGCTTCAATTCCTGATAGACTCTGCCAATCGGCAGACCCACCACATTATAGTAATCTCCTACGATGCGCTTCACATAAATCGCGAAATCACCCTGTATGCCATACGCACCCGCCTTATCCATCGGGTCGCCGCTTGCAATATAGGCATCCGCCTCCGCATCGGAAATCGGATAGAGGCATACGTCTGTTTTTTCCTGAAAGGTGACGCTTTGGGGATGCGCACCCGTGCGGATAAGCGTGACACCCGTATAGACCTGATGGCAGTCATCGGCAATGCTTCTGAGCATCTGCTTTGCATCCGCCGCGTCCTTCGGCTTGCCCATGATTTTCTCGCCCTTAGCAACCACCGTATCCGCCCCGATGATAATGCAATCCCCTGTCTGCGCTGCTGCGATTTCCTCTGCCTTCTGTCGGGATAATTCCATAACAACCGCCGCAGGGCTTTTCTGCGTGATGCGTTCCTCGCCTTTGGCAGGCTGTACCGTAAAGGGCAGCCCGATTTTTTCCAGTAATTCCTTTCTGCGCGGTGAGGCCGAAGCCAATATCAGTTCCATAATATCCTCCTTTTTGCATTGTATCGTAAAGGAGAGAAACGGCTTAAGCCAAGGGATAATAAATCAATTCCTCTCCGTCCAGATTTTCCTTGTGCAGCTCCACTGCCGTAATGCTGTGATTATCATAGGTCTTGTAATAGTAAATCCCCTTCTCCAGATTGCAGCAGGAGCTGTATATGGTAATCTCATATTTTCCATCGCCCAGATAGCAGCAACCTCTCTGCTGCTCCACTGCGCCGAGAATATGGAAAAACTGGCTGACACTCTCTTTTTCTCCCTCTGCGGAACGAGAGTTTAATTTCACAAAGGCAGCCCGCACAAACCGAGAGGCAGAGCTAAGGTCGCCCGGCAGTCCAAACCCACCCATGCCACGGCTGAAAGGGGAAAGCAACTCCTGTCCGCTGAAGCGATCCTGCGCCGGCTCTGCGGTAACATTCAGATATTGCCTGATATTTTCTCTGTGAAAGGGAAAGGGCGGATTATTCGCCAAAACGCCAATCGGGTTATCATAAAGATGCAGTCCGTCTGCCATTTGTTCTATCACAAGGCATTGCGCCGCATCCGCAAGCATCCAGTGCATCGGGCTGGGCTGTAAGGCCTCGCTGAACGGCTCATCTGTCACTGCAATCCGCTCCAAAAGCACCCTTGCCTCTGCTACGGTTTCGCATTGCCCCAAAATCCAAGGCAGCAGCGCCCACGAGGGAATGTTGTCCTTCCCCTCCTGCCGCTTCTGATAGACTGCATTGCCCGCGAACAGCAGGCCTGCCATGGCAAGCCCCTTTTCGTTGACCACATCATAATATAACGGCGTTCCCTCGGCAACGTGCGCCATGCCAATCATGGCATACTTTGTCCGAAATTCCGCCCCTTCGGGAAGGCAGAACAAAAAGTGTCTGGGGGTAATCGTCACGCTCTCCCCATAGGAACACTCAAAATCCAGATTTCTGCCAAAATAATGGTCTTTGGTGTGATAGCTCACTGCGGTACACATCCGCACTCCCTCCTTTTCTCTTTTGTTTCTCTATTTTTCGTAAAAAAGCCTATTTTATGCCTTCTCTTTAAATATGCCTTCTTCTTAAATCTGATATGCAATTTCAAAGGACACCACACCCGTTGCCGCAGGGGCAATGATGCCGGGGGAGAGATAGAAAACAATGCCGCTATCTGTCAGGTAGAACTGCACCTGATTCAGACTTCTTGCCAATCTGCTTTCCGCATCGCTGTAGAACGCATCCTCGTCCGCTTCAATCAGCGCTGTAAAGGATGCCTTCCAGAGTGCCTGCAAATCCGCCTGACTATCGGAAACCAGCTCGCTCAAGGCGCACTCCCTGCCACTGCTCATGGCATAGGTATGAGAGGTATACTGCGCCTGCTCTGTGCCGCCTGCGTAGGAGGAAACCGTTCCCAAGAAGGATGCATAGCCGTTTGTGCTGCGTGTTACGTTATACGCACCCACGCAGTAATAGGGCTGGAAGCCGTTGGGATCATTGGCGTATGCCTGCAGCGCCTGTGCCTTATAGGTCTGCAAAAAGGCTTTGCCTTCGTTGAAGGTAGCCTGTGCCATGGCAGTATTGACTGCCGCCTGCCCCGCAACCTCGTCACATTTCAGCTCCACATGCAGCACCTCTGTGCCGTCCGCCGCAAGGACAGAGGACGTATAGCCGCCAACCTGCGGTGCTTGCTGCTCACTGCCCGTAGGCTTTTTGGAGGTGCCGTCCGAATGGATATCAATGACATATTTCACGCCATCCCACGCAACGGATGCGCCAAGGCTTTCCGCAACGGCGCGCAGAGGCACCAGTGTGCGGTCATTGATAATCTGCGCAGGGACAGACATGGTATAAACCAATTCGCCGTTTTTATACAGACCTGCTTCGCCAATCTGCAGCATAATGATATCCTCATTGTGCATTGCCATAACCGTCTGGTCTGCTTCATCCCAGATTACCTGTGCATCCAGTGCCTCGAAGATTTTCCGCATGGGTACCAGTGTGCGGTCATCCTGAATGATGGGCGGCTGGTCGAAGCTTAACTGTTCTCCATCTACATAAACCGTAATCAACGGATGGGCAAAGGCAGGCACGGTAAGCATCAGTGCTGCCAGAAGCCCCAAAAATACTTTTTTCATCTCAATCACCAAATCTTATGTTCGTTATTACAATATTCCTTTTATATTACGTTATCATTGCTTTTTATTTCTGCGCTTCTTCTGCATATTTCGCCGCCAGATTTGCGCAGTGCATAATCATAGTCATGCAGTTTTTCTTTCTTTCCTTGCATGCGAAATCACCGAAGGGATTAGAAAGCTCAGAGCAGATCAGTGTGCCGTATTCATCCTTGATTTCATTTACCATTTTGCCGACAATGGGATAAATGCCCTGCTGCAATTCGGTAATTCTCTCGCCTACCGTTTCCTTTGCCGCAGGATTTTCTCTGCCCACAATGGCACTCAGCGCCATAACCGCGCCCGTAATCGCGCCGCAGGTGTTTTTTGTATGTCCCATGCCGCCGCCGAAGCCGGTTGCAAGCTTTACAACCTCCTTGGGCAGCCCTGTGTCAAAATGATTCAGAAATGCCGTCATCACACATTCCGAACAGTTCAGACCCTGCTTGAAGCATTCCTTTGCATCCTGCTCCACAAGCTCCGCTCTTGTCAATTCTCTATTTTCCTCCATTTGCAAAACCTCCTTAAAATTCCTAAAAAACCCCATAACTCATTTTTTTCATCATACCACAAGCACCGAAAAAAAGAAAGAAATCGTGCAATTTGTCATAAATCTGTTGTAAATCTGTTAAGCATTTGTAACGGATATAACAGATTTGTTTCGTTGCTTTTCGGCATAGAGAAAGGACGCTCCGATTGGAGCGTCCTAACGTGCAAAGCAATGCTTATCAATATGTAGCTTGAATTATTTGCCGCCTTTTGCTTTGTATGCTTCGATACCTTTGCCCAGCAGTTCAATACCTCTAGCCATATCTTCAGCTTTCAGGATGTAAGCGATACGCAGTTCGTCTCTGCCCAGACCGGGTGTTGCGTAGAAGCCTTCAGCGGGAGCGTACATAACTGTTTCATTGTTTTCTCTGAATTCGTTCAGCAGGAACAGCAGCAGATCTTCTGTATTTTCAACAGGCAGTTTGCATGTGATGTAGAAAGCGCCGCCGGGTTTCTGGCAAACAACGCCGGGGATCTTCATCAGTGCATCATAAGCAACGTCTCTTCTGTGTTCATATTCTGCTCTTACGCTATTGAAGAAGTCAGCAGGCAGTTTGTACATTGCTGTTGCGCCAACCATGTCCAGTGTAGGAACACACAGACGGCCCATAGCAATCTTGAATACCTGTGCCATGAATTCTTTGTTTTTGCAAACCATGCAGCCGATACGAGCGCCGCAAGCGGAGAATCTCTTGGAAACGGAGTCGATGATGATAACTCTGTCTTCGATGTCAGCCAACTGACCGAAGGATGTCATTTCTCTGCCGTCATAAGCGAATTCTCTGTAAACTTCGTCAGCCAGAATCCACAGATCATGTTCTTTAGCGAAGTCAGCGATAACTCTCATGTCATCTCTGGACAGGATGCAGCCTGTAGGGTTACCGGGGTTAACGATGGAAATCATTTTTGTCTTATCTGTAACAACTGCTTCCAGTCTTTCCTTGATTGCATATTTGTAGCCTTCTTCAGCGTATGTTGTAACGGGTTTTACAACACCGTCAGCAGCCTGAATGAATGTCAGGTAGTTTGTGTAGTAGGGTTCAGCTACGATAACTTCATCACCGGGGTTGATGATGGACAGGAATGTCAGTGTCAGCGCTTCGGAACCACCTGCTGTGATCAGAACATCGTTTCTTTCCAGATTCATGTCGAATCTCTTGAAGTAATCAACGATAGCGTCCTGCAGCTCAGGCAGACCCCAAGAACCAGCGTAAGCCAGTACCTTCTGGTCAAAGCCTTTAACTGCTTCCCAGAATACGGAAGGTGTTTCGATATCGGGCTGACCGATGTTCAGGTGATAAATCTTAACGCCTGCTGCTTCAGCTGCGTCAGCCATAGGGTTAAATTTTCTAATAGGGGAGTTCTGCATTGCCTGCACTCTGTCGGAAATTCTCATGTTTTTCACTTCTCCTTTTGATATAGATATTTTGTATTTGAAGAACTGCGTACTCTTCTCGGAGGATCTTCGGCTCATTCTGCCGATACGCGCAAACCACATCCTGAAAAAAAGTTCAGCGTGTATCTAATCGCACAATGAATTCCTGAAAATCCCTACCCGAATACAGTATCAGTATACCACTTTTCCTGAGAAAGGCAAGGGGTACTGTGAAATTTTCTACAAACTCAGGTATTTTTGTATAGTTTTTCGTACATTTTTTTGAACGATGTGAAAAAATGTCCAACCGCATCCTGTGAAAAAGAGGAAAATAGACTGAAAAATAGTTCATTTTCTCTTTTTTGGGTAAAGTAAAATACGCTTTTATTGGCAAAAATGAAAACTGAACAATATCAGATGAAAAATTTTCCTGCTCTTTGTTTCCTTCGCACAGGAAAAATAAAAAATCGCACTGTTATATTTTTATTCAATTAAACAAAAAATCCCTTTCGTCCGAAAGGGATAAAATTCTGATATGAAATTGTTTTATTTATGCAGTAGGCTTGTCTGCTAAGACCGGTGCCTTTCCCCTGCTGCCGACCGCTAAGCCTAAAATTTCCGCAATATCTCTGGTCTTCAGGTATGTTACGCCGTCCTTGCGGATGAGGCTGACGGTGTATGCCTTATCATTATAAAAAATCGTTTCCTTTGTAACCATTTCGTCCTCCTTTCTTTCATAGGCAATATCCTTCAAGCGGAACCAATGCGTAAAGCCGCTGCCCGCAACAGTGCCGATTCGCACACCGTAGGCACTGCCGTCCGCCGCGATGTATTTTCCGCCGCCGATGTAAATGCCGATATGCCCCTTGCGCCAGACCGCCGCCCCAATGGGTGCCTGCCCGATGGTCGCGATGGGAAATACCGCATCCGCTGTGTCATGATAGCCCTGCGAATTGCGGAGGATGCCTGTCCCCCACGAAATCAGACCGCTGCAATCTACACAAACCTGCCCGATTTTCGCCGCGTCGCTCTCCCAGACCAGCGGCCCAAAAAGGATTCTCAGCCGGTCATACGTCTTTTGCGTCAGCACCTTGCCCTTCATGCCATAAACATAAGGCGTGCCAATCTTTCCTCTCGCAAATGCAACCAATTCATTCCCCGTCATTCCGCATCCCCCTTTTCCTGTGCCACTTCCTGCGTCATGCTTTTCCTGTGCTGTGTGCCGAAATAAAATGCAATCACAATCGAAAAAATATTCAGAAATTGCCCGCCGTCAATACGGCTTGTGACTGCCAGAACGGAAAATACCAGCGTCAGCACCAATGTTACAATACTTTTCACCGTCAGCAGATTTCCGACAGCTTCTTTCCAAATTTCCTTCATTCCATTTCCCCCTTTCATTCATGCGCCGATTGATTCAGATGCTTTTCCAGTCTCTGATAGGCATCACTGACATTGCCGTTTGCGCCAAGCTGCTTGAGCCCGTCCAGTGTTGCCAAAAGCCCGTAGCATATAACGCACTGCTCCTTTTTGATGTTCTCGATTTCCGCCTGCTGCGCCTTCTGCTGCTCCATCCAGCGAAAACTGCGGTAAAGCAGGGCTCCAAGCGTGCCTAATGCTCCCAGAACGGTCGCAAAGCGGATAATCGTGTCCCCTGTAACATACATTTTGCTCTCCTCCTTTCTGTCATGGAGAATAGCAGATGCCAAGTCTCAGGGAGTCTCAAGGTATAAAAAAAGACGTTTCGGGGAATCGAAACGCCAAAAAGCTTCCTATTAAAATATGATTTGCATTGCGCCACAAAAAAAGGCTACCATTTTTGATAGCCTTTTCCATTACGGAGATGGAGGGATTTGAACTGCCCACCTCGAAATATAGTCGTGCATTGTCCTTCGCTTTGCTCTCTCCATGCACTCCTTATTTCTCGCAGTTTCGGGCTCCCTCCTCCTGCCACCGGCAGCGGTCGCCCTCTACTCCCGCGCCATTGTGGCGCAAAGGTGTGCCCCAATAAGAAAACATGAAGAAAATGAAATAGCGGAAAGGCTACGGATACAAGGAAGTTTCCCGCAGGCATCCTTTGACTTAGGCTGTCAAGGAAAACTGACGTAGTAGACGTACCTTTCAGCATTTCAGAATTCATGGTTTCTTATCTGGGCGCACCTTATGGGTTCAATTTTACAAAATAAAAAAGACTATCCTTCGATAGTCTCTTTTCTACGGAGATGGAGGGATTTGAACCCTCGCGCCACGTTAATGACCTATACCCTTAGCAGGGGCACCTCTTCAGCCTCTTGAGTACATCTCCACAAAACGCCTACTGCAATAGTTAGTATACCAAAAACGCCCCCTGTTGTCAAATACTTTTTCGCAAACGGGACAAAAAAATGGCGTTCACCATTTCTGATGAACGCCGAATTGCCTTATCGAGCGGTTTTGATTGTCACTGTTTTGGTTGCATCGTCCCAAGCGACGTTTGCGCCAAGCTCATCTGCCACGAAGCGCACGGGTACGAAGGTACGTCCGTCGATGATAACAGGTGCAACACCATATTTTTCAAGCGTCTTGCCGATAGTCATCTTGATTTCCTTATCGTTGATGGAGAGCGTAACCTCTTTGGTCGCGCCGTTCCAATCCACCTTGCCGCCCAGAGCCTCGGTGATAATTCTGATAGGCACCAGAGTTCTGTCATTGCGGATGACGGGTGCAGCATCGTAAATCACTGCTTCGTTATCCACGTTAACGATACGGCTGCCGATTTGCAGCTTAATGGTCTTGCCTGCTTCAGCCGCGTTGCTGTCATCTGCCGCATCCTTCTGCACGAATGTCGCATCCACGGAAACCTTGCCGACGGGCATGGTAAATGTGTATTCGTTATCGTCCACCTTTTTCAGCTTCACGGTGCTGTTGTTTTTGTCCTTTACCGTCATCTTGTCCAGCTGATAACCGCTGTCGGGGGTTGCCTTGATGGTCACTGTTTCGCCGGCTTCTGCCTTCGCGGGGGTAACGGAGATTTCGCCGTTTTCCGTCTTGCCTGTGCTTACGCCGTAGGTCGGGGCGGAAGTGTCAGAGGAAGAAGAAGAGGATTTCTTTCTCGTTGTGAACTGCGCTTCGCTTGCCACGGATGCCGCATATTTATCTGTTTCTGCATAGCGCACGGCAAAGGTATAGGTTGTTCTTGCGGAAAGACCATCAAATACAGGACTGTCCTGCCATTCGCCATTATTGATTCTATACTGTGCCTTTGCATTATTTTCATTCGACGCTACTGCCTTCAAGGTAATGCTTGTGCGTGTAATGCTTTCTGCTTCGGGCGCAGCAGGGGCAGCCTGTTCAGCTTTCACAACAGAGAATGTAACCTTGATGTCATGCGTTGCGCCATCACCTGTTTTAATTCTTACAGTCTCGGTATAGTTTCCAATATCTAAACCTGTCTTAGGGCTAATTGTAACAGTTGCACCATTTACAGAAGCATCAACATTCTGAGATGCGCTAACCAACTCTACTGTAGCCGGTTCTCCTTCTGTTGTATTTGTAATTGTAATTTCCTTACCGGGAACTTTTGTATAACCATACTGCAAGTCCTCAAAATTAACTTCTGTGTCACTTACAACATGAGAGCCACTTACCCATTTTGCGGTATAGGTTGTACTGGAAACAGCCTTTCCTTCAAGCTTTGTTTCTGTCCCATCAACATCATAATACCAACCGCCGAAAATCTTGCCGCTGCCTTCGTATTTCGGTGTAAGCAAACCTGTTGTTGCATCTACTTCGCCGTTGATATCTACTGTGCCGCCATCTGTCAGGCAAAGAATATTGTTTGTAGCAAGCTCTTTAATTTCTTCGGCAACATCTGTCGCCTTCGCATTTACAGCATAAACCTTTGTGCCTGCAAAGGAGTATTCCGCCTTCTCTGGATAGGTTAGCTCCTTACCGTTAGTTGAATTTTTAAATGCAAAAGTGTTACACTCTGCACTGCCTTTAATTACAAGTGTCTCTAAATCTTTTCTGCAACCGACATTAAAAAATACACCATGCCCAAGCTTTTTTGCGTTGGGAATATTTACTGTTTTTAAGGGTGTTGTCAAAAATACATTGTTTCCAAATGTAATCTCTCTGTCCCCCGCATCAAAAATTCTTTCTTTTTTATCGTTGTATTTACTAAATGCTCTGTCTCCAACCGTCACAGGCACACCGGATTTAAATGTTATTTTTTCTAATGTACCATCCGACGAGCCACCGCCATCAGACTTTGCTGTTACAAATGCATAGCTGCCGATCGCAGACACATTTGCGCCAATTTCAACCTCTTTAATTTTATTATAGTCCTCTTTAAAAGCATTTTCGGCAATCGTAGTAACAGCCCAATCTTCTACTTTATCAGGAATAACCATTTCCTCTTTTTTGCTATCATCAAGACCTTCAACAAAGCCCTTAATCGCTAATTTCTTCGCTCCCGCAAAGTCATACTGAAAAATACTATCAGAAGGTATTGTTACACCAGACATATCAATCGTATAGCCTGCTTTTGTAAAGGCATCAATCGCATCTTCATCAGACATATCAAAGATGGCTTTATAAGGCGTACTATTAAATATATTTTTCCCGACAGACTGCAGCTGACTTCCCTTTGCAAAATGAACAGTTACTTCCTCTGTATTTTTGCCACTGAAAACCCCCTTCCCAAGCGTTGTTACAGATGCAGGAACTGTAATGTCCGTTATTTCTGTATCCGAAAAGCACCTGTCTTTCAGTTCTTTTATACCTTCAGGAATTGTAAAGCTTGTAAGTGCGACATCTCCTTGGAATATCCCTATAGGGATTGCTTCAATATCAGCAGGGAAATTCTTGACCTCTGCCAAGGAAGTACATCCAGAAAATGCACCCGCCCCCTTGTTTACATTGACCTCTCTTTCCGACCCAAAGGTAGCCCCATCAGGCAGAGTAACAGATGTTAAATTTACACAGCCACAAAGTGCATAGCTATTGATAGAGCGCAGAGAATCAGGGAACGTTACAGAAGAAAATCTCCCTGTCTGCATGGAGTTTGGACCTAATGCGGTTACACCCTCAGGAATTTCAAATTCTTCTGTTGTTTTGGCACTTGGATAGAAACGAAGCTCTACGCCACTTTTGCCATTCTCTGTATAGTTTTCATATAATACGCCATCTTCTACATAGAAATCACGGTTGTCATTATCTCCTGCAAGCTTAATTTCTTCCAGTTCTCTACAGTAAATAAGTGCATAGTTGCCAATCTTTTCTACGCTTGCCGGAATCGTGATTTCTTTAATGCTTGTGCTTCTAAACGCATGAGAACCAATATAGGTAGGATTACCAGTAATCTTGATTTGTGTGATACGAGGGCTAATTTTATACATAGACCCTTTTTCCGCAGTCGGGTCTAATGTTTTTGCAATCGCAATGCCCCAAGGAGTAGAATAGTTTTCATAATCAGCCATTTTACCGTCACCGCTGATTGTCAGTGTGTATGCTTGAACCTTCTCACTATTTTCTACCTCCGTTGTGGAGAAAAGCCACTCCGACTCTTTGTCCCCTTCTATTTTATAAAGATCATCTCCATTTTCTTCCAGTTTCCATTTCAAAGTATCTTCTTCCGTTGCACCACAAGATCCCTCAAAAACATTTTCCTGAGGTTCTTTCGTTTCATATATCGCAGATTTTTCCCCTTTCTGCTCGTCCTGCTCCACCGTTTCCTCCTGTGCCTGAGGGTCGTCCGTCCCCTCCGCCGCGAATGCCGGCACAGAAACCATGCTTGCCGCTACGGTCAGCGCAAGTGCCTTCGCATAATAATTTTTCTTCATATTTTTTCCTCCCTTTTATCTGTACTTTCTTTATACCCAATGCGAATAAATTCCTTTTTTCTTCACAAACAGAAAAAAGCACCGCCCATATCCGGCAATGCTCGTTTTTTTGCAGCTGGCTGCCAGTTGAAAGGCCCTGTAGCTTTGCGTCATAGGCTTTCGCCTACTTTGCCGAATTATGCTTGTTTTCTGCGGAATTTATTATTTTATGCAATTTGAATTATGGCAAAAAGGGATTTCTATTACAACCTTAATTTATAAAAAATATCCTAATTTGTAATATTTTTTCGTAAGAGGGTGGTTTTGTTTCGTTTAAAGGCACTACAATAAAAAAGAAGGCAACCCATTTGGGTTGCCTTTTCATGAGAGATATCTTATTTTACTGCAGCAGCTGCTTCAAATCCTCCTCCGGAGTCGTGATTGGTGCAATCCCGAAATTCTCCACAAGGTACTGCAGCACATTGGGCGAAACAAATGCCGGCAGGGTCGGGCCAAGGCGAATATTCTTGATGCCCAAATACAGCAGGGTCAGCAGGATGCACACCGCCTTCTGCTCATACCAGGAAAGCACCATGGACAGCGGCAAATCATTCACGCCGCAGCCGAACGCATCGGCAAGCGCAACGGCAATCTGAATCGCACTGTAAGCATCATTGCACTGCCCGATATCCATCAGACGGGGCAGACCGCCAATGGTGCCAAGGTCAAGGTCATTGAAGCGGTATTTGCCACAGGCAAGCGTCAGCACAACCGTATCCGCAGGGGTCTGCTTTACAAACTCCGTATAATAATTGCGCCCGGGACGTGCCCCATCGCAGCCTGCAACAAGGAAGAAATGTCTGATTGCGCCGGCTTTCACTGCCTCGATGACCTTATCCGCCACCCCAAGCACCGTGCCGCGTGCAAAGCCTGTCATCACTGTATTGCCGCCATTTATGCCTGTAAACATTCTATCCTCGGCATAGCCGCCCAGCTCCAGTGCCTTTTCGATCACAGGGGTGAAGTCCTTATCCGCGCCGATATGCGTCATTTCGGGATAGGATACCACCTCTGTGGTGAATACGCGGTCGGCATAGCTTGCCTTCGGCGGCATCAGGCAGTTGGTGGTAAACAGCACCGGCGCAGGCAGCTCTGCAAATTCCTTCTGCTGATTCTGCCATGCTGTGCCGAAGTTGCCCTTGAGATGCGCATATTTTTTCAATTCGGGATAACCATGTGCAGGCAGCATTTCGCCATGGGTATAAATATTGATACCCCTGCCCTCGGTCTGCTCCAGCAGTAGCTTGAGATCATGCAGATCGTGACCGGAAATCACAATAAACGGCCCCTTTTCCACAGTCAGCGGAACGGTAACAGGTGCCGGCGTGCCGTAGCTTTCGGTATTTGCCTGATCCAGAAGCGCCATGCACTTGAGGTTTTTCTCACCGACCTCCATCACGATGGGCAGCAGCTCCTCCATGCCCCAATCCTCGCCGACAGCAAAAAGCGCCTTTGCGAAGAAATCGTTCACCGCATCATCGGTATAGCCCAGCACCAGGGCATGATGCGCATAGGCCGCCATGCCGCGCACCCCGAACAGAATCAGGGATTTCAGGCTGCGGATATCCTCCTGCGCATTCCAGAGATTCGTCATATCGTAATCGGCAGCGCGACCGCACGGAGCAGCACAGTCCGAACAGTCGGGCACAAGCCTTGCCTTTTCCGCATGTACGCGGTCAATCAGCTCGCGCAGTGTCTTTTCGTTGAAGCTTACATTTGTAACGGTGGTAAATAATCCCTCAATCATCAGCCGCCATGTGCCGTCATTCACATCGGGGGCATTGTCCGTTGCGCGCGCAAGCCCAATCAGCGCCCCTGTCAGCTCATCCTGCAGCTGTGCCACATCAGCAGTTTTGCCGCAAACGCCTGCATTTCCCATACAGCCGGTACATCCTGCCGTCTGCTCACACTGAAAACAAAACATTTTGTTGCCCATTTGAAACCCTCGCTTTCTTCTTTGTCCTCTTTTTAATCCAGAATTCTGCCATCTGTGGAGATGGTCACAACCTGCCATGGAATAAATTTCCCACTCTGCTGTAATGCCGTTTTTGCCGCAAATTCCAGACCGCCGCAGCAAGGAACCTCCATGCGGACAATGGTGACGCTTTTGATATCATTCTCGCGAATGATTTCGGTCAGCTTTTCGGAATAATCCACACTGTCCAGCTTCGGACAGCCCACAAGGGTGATATGTCCCTTGATGAATTTTTCGTGGAAGGCGGCGTAGGCATACGCAGTGCAGTCTGCGGCAATCAGCAGCTTTGCGCCGTCAAAATACGGTGCGCGTGTGGGAACCAGCTTAATCTGCACAGGCCACTGGGACAGGCGGCTGACCGCCTCTGTATTGCAAGCCGCGGCGGATTCTTCGTGTGCGATTGTTCTGGACTGACTTCCCGGACATCCGCAGGGAAGTGTCATCCCTTCTGTCTGCATTTTTTCCTGTAGCCTTCTGCGCTTATTTTCCTCCACAGCCTTTTCATCATACGCTGCCGCTTCGCGCTCCACAAAGGTAATCGCGGCAGTGGGGCAGGTAGGCAGGCAATCGCCCAGACCATCGCAGTAGTCATCGCGCATCAGCTGCGCCTTCCCGTTTACCATAGCGATTGCGCCTTCGTGACAAGCGGCGGCACAAGCACCGCAGCCATTGCATTTATTTTGATCAATTTCAATGATTCTTCTTTTCACAATAAAAACCTCCTTGCTTTTTTGTTTTCATTATAGTATGCTAAATTCAACAAGTCGGTTGAATTTTCAACGAAAAGAGGGTTTTTATGAAAGAATTTTTTTCCATCATCCGTTCCTCTCAGCTTTTTTCGGGCGTTTCCGAGGAGGAGCTGACCGCAATGCTCTCCTGTCTGGAAACAAGAAAGGAAAGCTTTCCCAAGGATGCCCTGCTGCTGCGCATCGGGGATACGGCAGATGCCATCGGTCTTGTGCTGTCCGGCAGTATTCTAATCATACAGGAGGATATCTGGGGCAACCGCAACATCATTTCCAAGGCAGGGGTGGGGCAGACCTTTGCCGCCGCCTATGCCTGCGCGCCCGGCTCTGTGCTGAATGTAAGCGTTGTGGCGGAAACAGCTGTTACGGTGCTGTATTTGAACATAAAGCGTGTGCTGCATGTGTGTTCCTCCGCCTGCACGCATCATAGCCATATCATCCGAAATCTGCTTGGCGAGCTTGCGGAGAAAAACCTTCGCTTCAGCGAAAAGCTGACCCACATGGGGCAGCGCACAACGCGCGCAAAGCTGATGTCCTATTTTTCCGCAGAGGCACAGCGGCTCGGAAAATATGAATTCGATATTCCCTTTTCCAGACAGCAGCTTGCGGATTACCTCGCGGTGGAGCGCAGCGGACTTTCTCTGGAGCTTGGGAAAATGCGGGATGAGGGTCTGCTGGATTTTCATAAAAACCATTTCGTTTTGAAGGTATAACGCCAATAAAAAAGCAGAAACTCCTTTTTCGCAGGAGCTTCTGCTTTTTGTTTGCTTATTTCATTCCGTTTTCAGCGAAGCGGTGGAACAGCGCCGCAATCTCGGCACGCGTAGCAGTGCCCTTCGGATAAAGGAGATTGCTGTCGCCCTTTACAAGACCGGTATTCACCGCCCACGCCATAGCGCCCATTGCATAATCGGAAATGCTCTCATAATCGTCGAACTCCCGAATTGCCATGCCGCCCTGTGTGGTATCATAGCCCTTATACTGCGCGTAGCGATAGAAAATCGCCGCAAGCTGTTCACGGGTAATCGGATCATTCGGGGCAAAGCTGCTGTTGCTGTAGCCGCCCATAATGCCGTTTTGCTGTGCCCATGTCACCGCATCATAAAACCATGCCGTACCGGAATCACGCACAACATCGGTAAAGCTGTTTTCTCCCTCGACAGCAGGGCTGCCCTCCATGCGGTAGAAAATTACCGCAATCTGCGCACGGGTGGTGTTCGCATAAGGCGCAAAGGCTGCCGCATCCATGCCGGACATCAGTCCCTTTTCGTAGCTAAACAAAACATCCCGATAAAACCAATCGCCCGCATTGACATCCGCAAAGGGATTCTTCACTGCGTCCGGCTCGTTCGGCTCTTTCTTTTTCCAGTCTGCATAAACCGTTTTGCTGCCGCTCAGCTTGATTTCCGTAATCCTCTGCGTCAAATCCTTGTCGGCATACCAGCCGCCGAAGTCATAGCCGTCGCGCATCGGGGTATAGGCGGAAAGGTCAAGCGTTTTGCCGCGAGCGGCGCGGATTGCCTGCATGCTGTCGCCGCCGTTGGTTTCAAAGGTCAGCGTGTAGTAGGTCGTGCCGCCGCCACCACCGCCGCCGCTACTGCTTGTATTCGCTTTCCACTTCGCTGTAAGGGTCATGGTATATTGGGCTCTATCCGTTTCAAAATCCCATTTTCTATTTTCGCCTTTGTTATCGTAATACCAGCCCTCAAACGTATGCTCCTCTTTGGTTGGCTTGGGAATCGGAGCTATAAGTGGTGCTCCCTCCTTCTTCCAATACACCTCCTGCCTGCTGCTATTATCTCCATTGTTCGGGTCAAAGGTGATGACAAGCTTACCGCTCAGGGACTCCGCTTGGCTGAAATCGCCGCCTAAAATCGCCCCTAAGTTGTTCGTGACACTGCCCGTAAATGTGCCGCCCTTGATTGTACCACCGCCATCATTCATAACCTCGCCTGTAAATTGACCCTTTTCGATAATGCAATTGTTGGTAACCTTTCCCTTAAACTCAGTACTGCCGGCAGCCCCCTCGGTGCCTGCGATTACCGCACTACTCCAGTTTTTAACGGCATTTGTCACCTCACCGAAAATCTCACCGCCGTCAGCATTTAATCTGCTATCATTGTATACGTTTGTATAGATTTTTGCAGTGCCGCTTATGGTAAATACAGCCGCTGTGTCAGCAGCGTTGTACACATGACTTTCGTCATTCTCATTCTCGCCCTCTTCACCAATCGTGCCGCCTCTCATGGTGAACTCCTTAAGGTTATACACCCCACCGGTCGGTCTCTCCTTCATCTTTATGGCAGTGCAGCCTTTGATTGTACCGTTTTCCATGATAAAGCTGCCTTCGTTGTAAACGCCACCACCCCGAGAGGACAAATGTCCTGACGTATCAGCCGTACATGAAAGGATAGCACCGTTACGCAGGGTAAATACACCGTTTCCATTTTTCCTGCTGGTGTTAGTGTACACACCGCCGCCGTTTCGTGCAGTACAGCTGCGAATCTCAGAGCCATTATTCATCGTGAATGTGCATGCCGGATTAACCGCTACACCGCCACCATTATCGCTCGCCGTACAGCCGATAATTCTGCTGCTTGTCATGGTAAATTCGCTGGGTTCACCTGTTTGGTCGTTATTGTCAAGATACACGCCACCACCAAACTTTGCCTGACAGCCGACAATGCTGCCCCCGGTCATATTCAGCTTTCCGCCGGGCGCGACATACACGCCGCCGCCTTTTTGTGCATTGCCGCCGGTGATAATGCCGCCGTAGACGGTTTTACTGCTATCATCGACCAGTACCCACAAACCGCCGGTGCTCTGGACAAATTTATGCGCTTTGTCTGTGTCACTGTCCGCAATCGTCAGTTCGCCGCCTTGCTCCACCTTGATAACACTGCCTTCCTTCGTCATTCGCAGCACAAAGCCGTTCAAATCCAGCGTCACAGCGCGGTTGACCGTCAGTGTATCGCTGATAGCAATATCTTGCTTCAGTGTAATCTTGGAAATGTTGCTGTCTCCCAGCGCGGAAGTCAATGCGTCCTTCATGGAAACCTCCGCCTCTCCGCTTCTGTTTGACAGGGTAATCATTTCCCCCTGCTCCGTTTCTGCCGCCGATACCGGCACAGAAGCCGTAGAAAACAGGAAGCAGGTGCAAAGCAGTGCCGTGTAAATCCGTTTTCTTTGTTTTTTCATTCGTTTTTCCTCCCTCCATTGCTGTCATGTCATTTCCTTTTCCGTATCCCGCTCCTTCCTTTTTTCTGTGTCATGCAGACACCGCAGAAAGAGCCTTTCACTTATATAGGTACAAAAAAACAGAAAAACTCTCACCTAAAAATCAAATTTTTTTAAAAAAAATAAAAAAATCAGCTTGCCTGCCGCCAGAATCCCCACAGGCAAAAGATACGCGATATACTGCGCTGTGCCGCCGTAGGCAATCAGCAGGTTATAAATTGCATGAAAGGTAATCGCCGCCCCAAGCAGTCCGCAGGTTCCGGCAATTTTCAGCCATGTCCGCCGCCACACATACGCAAGCCCGCCGCCGACGATGGCTCCGCAAATCACATGCATTGCTCCCGTTCCGATGCCACGGAAGAAAATAAAGGAGAAATGCGCGGCTCCGTTTTGAATCAGATAGCAGATATTTTCAAAGGTAGCAAAGGAAAGCGCAGTAATCACTGCGGCAATCCCAATCTGCCGCGCCTGCGGCTCAAATACCAAAAGATAAAAGAGCAGCGGCAGCAGCTTCATCCCCTCCTCCACCACAGGCGCAATCTCCACAGTGGCGGCAAAGGCATCCGCCCCATACAGCGCGGCGAAAAAGGTATTGAGATATGCAGAAAGCAGGCACATGCCCATTCCCGCAAGGCAGAACAGAAAAGCCCCTGTATGCCGTTTTCCCATGCACAGGGCGGCAATCAGCAAAGGCGATGCCATGCAGATAAAAATATTTTCCATATATGTCATGCCTGCACCGCCCTTCCTGTGGCAGGCAGCAGAGCGAATATGCAGCCCGTCAGCAGAACATCAAACCCGTAATAGAGGAAGGAAGCCAAATCCCCCTGCCGGAAGCAGCCGGAAGTCCAAAGGATATATTCCGCCGCCACATAGCACAGCACCCCGATATGGAAATATCGCAGCTGCCGCGCCGCTCCCGTCTGCGTTCGCGCATAAGTAAGCCCCCGTATCGCATGATAGGAAACAGCAATCATCATGCCGCACCAAAGCAGATTCGAGAGAACATCCCCAAAGGTGCAGTAAAATATACATAAGGGAATGCCTATCAGGAAGGCAATCCGCGCCCTTCGGCACACAAAGCCTCTTTCCTCCGCAGAGGAAAGGGAGTATTGCAAAATAGAAAGAAAAATAACGCTTGCCACCCAGCCAAACTCCGATACATAAAAAACCTGCGGCGTTTTTGAGAACAAAAACAGATACAGCGTCCAGTACAGGGAGCCGAGCGCAAAGCAGCCATAAAAGCAGGTCAGCAGAAAATACGCCTGCTTTCTGCCCTTCAGATATCGCATCCCGCTCAGGCAAAAGCCCAGCAGGGTAACAGAGAATTGCACAAAGTTATCGACAAGTTCCATTCGCATTGTCCCCCTTTTGCTCCTCCGACTGTTCGTCCTTATGCAGCAGGCAGATACGGAAGCACGCGATTGTCACACACACACCAAGGACAAAGGCGAGCAGTCCGGTCACGATATATCCAAGCGCAGCACTGCCGCCCAGCATTGTTGCCGCTGTTCCAAAGCCGGAGGATATACTCGGCTCCATTCGATTGACCATATCGGGCATAAAAAGGGAAACCCCAACGATTACCGCAAGGCACGCCGCCACGCCGAAAACGGCGGCGATCCGTTCCTGCTGCTGCCTTCTCCGACGCTCCTTTTCCGCAATCCGCCGCTTTACCTCTGCAATTCGTTCCTCATGACTCCGCATTTGTGATTCCCTCCCGTTCCAGTAATCCGCGCAGACGGCCCTTGCCCCGATACACCATATTGGTAATCTGCTTCTCGCTTTTCCCCATAACCTCAGCAGCCTGCAAATAGCTCATGCCCTCAAAGTAGACCAGATAAAGCGCCTCTCGGTAATCCGGATTTAACGCAGCCATGCAGAAATGCAGAATCCGATCCCGCTCCTTTGTGCGGACAACCTCCTCCACCAGCGTCTGTCCGTCCGGCTCCTCGGTCAGATTATCCAGGCTGAAGAAAAGCCGCCGTCTGCTTCTGCCGCGCAAAGCCATGTGCCGTGCCGCTTTATACAGATAGGCCTTTAAGCCGCCGTCTCGAATACGTGGCTTTTTCGTAAATAAATAGGAAAAGACTTCGATCATCAAATCCTCCGCTTCGTGAACGTCATGCAGATAGCCGTTGATATATAAGGTCAGCGGATTGCCGTATTTTTTCATCAATGCCACAAGCCCCGCTTCATCGCCGCAAAGATATTGCCTGTAAAGCTCTTCATCCATCGCCATGCCGTTCACTTCCTTTCCATCGCATCCTCTCAGCACAGAAAGGCATTGCGCCGCAAAAGGATGTCCTCTGTCTGAAATACTATCTCCAGTATATGCGAACATCCGCATAAATTCAAGATTTTCGTCATCAATCGCATCTGCATGCTGTCGGCAGATTTTTCTAAGATGCTCCGATGCGGAAATCTGCATCTTCTCCCCCGATCCCGTCAGAAATCCATAAAACCGCGGACTGACTGCAACCAACTTGCTTTTCTCGCAAAAATCCCCTATGATAAGCTTAAATCAGCCATTTTCTCGCAAAGGAGGAACTTTCTATGGATAAGGATTTTCTGAAATTTATGTCATTCGTTGCCTTTATGGAAGCGAAAAAGGAAGCGGAACGGGATTGTTCTGCCGAAGATACCGGATGGCAGGATACCATCCCTACTATCAGAAGAAAGCCCGACCCTGCTACAGAAGCGCTTCTTCTCAGCCGCATCCGGATGCCCGAAAAGCCGGTAAACAAAATGGGATCCGGCGAAAAGGTTTTTATGGGTATCGGCATCATTGGTCTGTTTGATGCCGCTTTCGGTCTCTTTCTGATGGACGCTTTTTATTTTCTTGTCGGGCTTGTTGTCGGTGTTTCCTTTATCATCATGGCAACCTCAAATGCAAAAAAGAGATATGATGAAAAGCTGGCAGAATATGAGCTGGCACAGAGGGACTTCCCTGCTTATCAGAGAAAAATGCTCGCCAAGCAGAGGCTCGGAAAGTAAACAGAACGCTTAAAGGGGGATCAGATAATGTCGCAAAAAAGGAGTACCCTTCTTATCTGGGCCGCGGTCATTTTTATTCTCATTGTCACATGCTTGATTACCGACCGCAACAATCTTGCAGAAAGAACGCTTTATTCCTCACAGGAGGAAATGCAGTCCGCCCTACAGGATACCTTTGTATATTACACCGCAAGAGGGGAACGACAGGCATGGAGCATCCATGGCGATACCGCAATACAAACCTATGAAAATGGCGCAGTATTTTCGTATACCATTACGAAATGGCGTCCGCACCGCGGTGCGCTGATGCTTACACTGGACACCACGGCACAAAAGGAAACGCTGTTTGTTGCACTTAATGGCTCTCTGTTTGATCAGCATAAGCATGTCTTTCGTCGGGAAGAACAGCTTGCCTCCTCCGACAGAAGTGCGAAGCGCAAGCCTGTTTCCGGACAGAATCAGCCTGCTGCGCAGAATAAACCCTCCGAGCAGAGTAAATCTTCCGAGCAGAGTAAGCCTGCTGAAACAACTCCCACCCCCGTATATACCGCCCCCAAATCGCAGAAAAAGCCCGAACTGCCCGATTGCGGTGATTATGAAAGCTATGAGGATTTCATGGATGACTGGGATGGCTATATGCCGGATGGCAGTGATGCAGAGGATTACTGGGAGGATTGGTAAGAACGGTATGCAGAAAGGGAGTATGCACATGAATGACAGAAAGATGGTCTTAGATGGCATGATGGGACTGGTGGTCGGGGACGCATTGGGGTGTCCCGTTCAGTTTCTCGACAGAGAGGAGCTTCGGGAGCGTGGAGCCGTCACCGAAATGGAGGGCTACGGCACCTATAACATGCCCCCCGGCACATGGACGGATGACAGCAGTATGGCGCTTGCAACCCTCGCGAGCATCAACGAAAGGAACTGCATCGACCTGCGCGATATCATGGAACGCTTTCTCGATTGGGAATTTCATGGCGCGTATACCCCCTTCGGCGAGGCGTTCGATGAAGGGAATACCTGCAGCAACGCCATCTATAAATATCGCGACGACCACGACCTCACAACCTGCGGCGAAACGGACGAATATTCCAACGGCAACGGTGCCTTGATGCGGATTCTCCCTGTCTGCCTGTATTTCATTCAGAAGGAAGGTATTTCGGATGCGGATGCCCTTCGGCAAATCCACCTGGCAACAGGGCTTACGCATAATCATCTGCGGTGCCATATCGCAAGCGGATTATATTATTTTATCGCAAAAGCCATCGTCACAATGGCACCAAAAAATACCGCTTTGAAAACCTGTATCCAGTGCGGCTTAGAAAAAGGCTTTGCTTTTTATCACACGCCCGAAAGCCTTGCGGAGCTGATGTACTTCCAGAGATTGCGCGACTTAAATGAATTTTTCTCCCTGCCCGAAGATGCAATCGAGAGCGACGGCTACGTCCTGCATGCTTTGGAGGCGGCTGTCTGGTGTCTGCTTCATACCAATCGCTTTCGGGACTGCCTGCTCTGCGCAGTCAACCTCGGCGATGATACCGATACCACCGCCGCAATCGCAGGCGGTCTGGCAGGGCTGTATTATCACTATGAAGCCATGCCGCAGGAATGGGTAAATGCCATCCGAAGAAAAGCATGGATAAAAAGGCTGTGCCTGCAAGAGCTTTAGCATAAAAACAGGACTTCTTTTCAGAAGCCCTGTTTTTTGTAACCTACTCATTTTCAATTCTTCATCTTCTGCACTCAACTCGCCCATTTCCTCCAGTGCATCAAGGTACTGTCTGAAAATATTCTCTTTAGATTTTTCTATGCAGGATAAGTATTGTGGCTCCTTCATCATTCTGAAAAGCTCCATTCTTGTCGGAACTTTTCCGTGCAAGGCTGCCTTTATTCGATAATACTCACTTCTTGTCCACGAATTTACTATCATTGCAATCACCCTTCATTTCGTTTTCTCAGAATCAGATTCAGCCACCGTTCGTCTCCTCTTTCCGGTCGAACATCGCCGGTAATCCATTTCCCCTCTATGTCAAAGCCATCTATTTCTGCCAATATCTTCGCAAATGCTTCCTCTGTCATATCAAGAAAATATCTTCCCCTTCGCTCTCCCTCAAAAGCCCCATATTTAAATGAAAGATAGGCAATCCCCTCTTTCTTGAGTGCAAGCAATATTTTTTTCAGCACCCCTTTTAATTCATTATGGGTTAAATGAAGAATGGACGCACACGCCCAAATCCCATCATACTTTTCATATTCCTCCAATTCCTGAAATAACATTTGCTTCACTTCAATACCCGTATATCGACTTGCCGCCCGACACATCTCGGCAGAACCGTCTACCGCCTCCACAAAATAACCTCTATTTAGAAAACATTTTGTGTCACGCCCCGAACCACAGCCAAAATCTAAAATCAAAGCACCCTTTTCCAGCTTACTCAAAAAAAGCTCTTGTACCTCACTAAAATCGACCTCTCTTGTTTCACGGATAAAATTTTCTGCATTTTGTTCATAATATAACAAGGTTTTTCTCATACTTTAACTCCCTCATATCAAATAGGCTTTTAAAGCATAATATCATCTTCACTGTCTCTCAGCAAGCCTTCTGCCGATAACCACATAAAAACAGGACTTCCCCTACGAGAAGTCCTCATTTTTTTCTCTCTATAAAATTAGTACAGCTTAGCCCCTGCCGGGATTCTGTCATCTACCATCAGAAGGTTCAGTCCTTCGTGACCGTCTTCCTCGTGTACTGCCGAAATCAGCATACCCTCGGAATCAATGCCCATCATCTTTCTCGGCGGCAGGTTCACGATAGCAATTGCTGTCTTACCAACCAGTTCTTCCGGCTCATAATAGTCGTGAATACCACTTAAAATCACACGATCCTTACGTTCGCCGTCATCCAGTGTGAACTTCAGCAGCTTTTTGGATTTTGCAACTGCCTCACATGCCAGAATCTTAACCGCACGGAAATCGGATTTTGCAAATGTATCGAAATCTACCATTTCTTCAAAAATAGGCTCAATCTTCACATTGGAGAAATCAACCCTCTCAGCGACCTTTGCTGCAGGTGCTGCTTCGGAAGTCTTGGATGCCTTCTTATCAGCGTCCAGAGGCTTCATTGTCGGGAACAAGATAACGTCTCTGATAGAAACGGATTCTGTCAGCAGCATAACAAATCTGTCGATACCAACACCCAGACCGCCTGTAGGGGGCATACCGTATTCCAGAGCAGTCAGGAAGTCCTCATCAATCATATTTGCCTCATCGTCGCCGTTTTCGCGCAGATATTCCTGATATTCAAAACGCGCACGCTGGTCGATGGGATCGTTCAGCTCGGAATATGCGTTGCCGTATTCTCTGCCGACAATAAACAGCTCGAATCTTTCTGTAAATTCGGGTTTGTCGGGCTTTCTCTTTGTCAGAGGAGAAATTTCTACAGGGTAATCAATGATGAAGGTAGGCTGAATCAGGTTCTTTTCTACGAATTCTTCAAAGAACAGGTTCAGAATATCGCCCTTTACATGGCGTTCTTCAAATTCCACGCCCTTTTCTGCCGCGATTTTCTTTGCTTCCTCTGTATCCTTCACCTGGTCGAAATCAACGCCTGTAAACTGCTTTACGGCATCTGTCATTGTGATTCTTGCGAAGGGCTGACCCAGATCCAGATCATAGCCGCCGTAGGTAATCTTTGTTGTGCCCAGCACGTTCTGTGCTACGGTACGGAACATTTCTTCCGTAATGTCCATCATGCCCTTGTAATCTGTGTAGGCCTGATACAGCTCCATCAGCGTGAATTCGGGGTTATGACGAACGGAAATGCCCTCGTTTCTGAATACACGACCGATTTCATATACTCTTTCAAAGCCGCCGACAATCAGTCTCTTCAGGGGCAGCTCCAGCGCAATACGGCAGTACATATCAATATCCAGTGTATTGTGGTGTGTGATAAAGGGTCTTGCGGACGCACCGCCGGGGATGGTCTGCAAAACGGGAGTTTCTACCTCTAAGAAGCCCTTTGCGTCCAAAAACCTTCTGATTTCTGTAATAATTTTGGAACGCTTGATAAAGGTATCTCTGGATTCGGGGTTTACAATCAGGTCTACATATCTCTGTCTGTAGCGCAGCTCCTGATCCTTCAGACCATGGAACTTTTCGGGCAGAACCTGCAGGCTCTTGGAAAGCAGAACAACCTCTTTTGCGTGTACGGAAATTTCGCCTGTTTTTGTTTTGAATACAAAGCCCTTGATGCCGATGATATCACCGATGTCATATTTTTTGAATGCAGCGTAATCCTCCTCGCCGATGTCATTCTTGCTGACATAGGACTGCATCAGACCGTTTCTGTCCTGAATATTGCAGAAGGATGCCTTCCCCATGATACGCTTGCTCATCAGTCTGCCTGCGATGCAAACATCCTTATTCTCCAGCGCATCAAAGTTCGCTCTGATTTCGTCGCTGTGGTGTGTCACGTCATATTTTACAATCTGGAAGGGGTCCTTGCCTGCTTCCTGCATCTGTGCCAGCTTTTCTCTTCTGATTCTATTCTGTTCACTCAGCTCCTGCTGGGTCAACTCCTTATTTTCTTCTGCCACTTTTCTTCCTCCTGTCCGTTCTTTTGTAATGGTTTTATTTTGTAAATCTCAGCACCTTGAATTCCACTTCGCCGTCAGGTGTTTCAATCATAATGATATCGTCCTTTTTATGTCCCAGAAGTGCCATACCGACAGGGGATTCGTTGGAAATTCTGCCGTTCATGGGGTCTGCCTCTGCAGAGCCTACAATGGTGTATTCCATTTCCTCGTCAAATTCCACATCCAGCACCGTTACGGTCGTACCCAGGCTGATGGTATCCTTTGCACCCTCTTCTTCATCGATAACCTCTGCATTGCGCAGCATTTTTTCCAGCTGCACGATACGCGCTTCGATTTCTGCCTGTTCTTCCTTCGCTGCATCATATTCGGCGTTTTCGGAAAGGTCACCCTGACCTCTTGCTTCTTTAATTTTTTCTGCTACGTCTTTTCTGCGGACGGTTTTCAGGTTTTCCAGCTCCGCCTCCATGTTTTTCAGACCGTCATAGGTCAAAACAACTTTCTTTTCTGTCATGGGTGTGTCACTCCTCGTTTTAGTCTCATTTCATGCTTTCCTCGTTTTAGACAAGGAAAAAAGGAAGGCTTGCGATTACCCTCCCGAACTATCGTAATATTATATACTGATTCCGACCGGATTGTCAACGCTTTTTCCTTGAAAAATCAAGGCTTCTTATCCGGATACAGCTTTATTTTTATCCTTTTGCCAAAGGCGGAAAAGCCCGAAATGGAAAAGCCCTTCTCCTGCAAGGCGGAAAACAGCCGCTCCCCGTCCCAATCCTCTGCCGAAAAGCCTTCCCGAAACGCCTCACAGCCAAGGTATGCCCTCGCCTCGGCAAGCCTGCCCTCCATCTGCTCACCGCCCTCTGCCGCCATGCGGAAAAAGAACCCCTCCGCCGCCGAAATATCCGGACGCAGACTCCTAAGCCGCCGCAGAACAGGGCGATTGCCTGCGAAATCCAGCCAGATGCACCCTCGCTTCAGAATATGCTCATAGGCACGCTGCTCCATGCCGCAGGAAAGCACCACATCCGCCGCCCCAAGCACAGCATTTTTCGGAGAGGAAAAAACCTCCGCCATCAAGCCGCGCTCCGCATAAAGCCGCTGCGCCACGCCCTCTGCCGTTTCCGGCTCCTGCGTAAAAATGGCAAGGCGGTTCACCTCATTTCCCAGAGAGGAAAGCACCCTCCCCCAGATATGCGGCTCGCCCCCTGCCAGAAGAAATGCCGATTCCTCCGGATTTCTGCCCTGCCGGCGCAATGCCTCTGCCGCACCTGCGAAGGCAAAAAGCTGTGCCAGCCTGCGCCCCTCGGCAAAGGGAAGCCGTTCTCTGGGAAATTCTCCCTCGGCAGGCGGCACAATGATGGCGGCACCCGCTTCCTCCAGGGCTGCCAGAAGGCGCACCGCCCCCCTTCTCCAATCTGCTGTCAGTACAGCTGTCCGCTCTGCCTGCAAAATGCCTGTCAGTACCCCGTCCACTCGTGTCAGTGTGTACGGGTAAGTGTCCACTGTTTTTCTCTGTCTCCACCGCTGCGGCAGCAGCTTTGTCCACTTAGGAAGGACAGGCTCCTCCCCCTCTTCCAGAAATCGCACTCTTGCCGGTTCCATGCTCTATTCCCCCTTTTCCGATAGGCTTTTTCCCTGTTTTGTCAGAGAAATTCGCCTGCTTTTTCCTTAAAATTCCATACGATTCCAAAAAATTACATCCGTTTGTACTTTTCTTAATGCAAAACTAACAAGTATTTGATTTTGTACACAAAATACAAGTTCTTTTTCTCGTACAGTATTGACAACAAAATTTCAATAATCTAACATTAAATTATACAAAAGATAGCAATTCCCCATTCAGACGGGAACCCGATACAGGATAACAAATCACTATTTCTATCCCTTATATTTATATGAAAGGAGTCCACACCATGAACACAAAAATGATGAAAACCATGGATGGTAATGAAGCTGCGGCATACGTTTCCTATGCCTTCACAGAGGTCGCAACGATTTACCCCATCACTCCCTCCTCCCCTATGGCGGAGCACGTAGACAGCTGGGCTGCAAACGGCAAAAAGAATATCTTCGGTCAGACCGTACGTCTGCTGGAGCTGGAATCCGAGGCAGGTGCCGCAGGCGCAATGCACGGCGCTCTGGAGGCAGGCACACTGGCAACAACATATACCGCATCTCAGGGGCTGCTGCTGATGATTCCCCCGATGTACAGAATCGCAGGGCAGCTGAAGCCCGGCGTATTCCACGTTGCATCCAGAACCGTTGGTACACATGCCTTCTCCATCTTCGGCGATCACTCCGACGTTATGTCCTGCCGTCAGATTGGCTGCGCAATGCTTTCCTCCGCATCCGTACAGGAGGTTATGGACTTAGCAGGTGTGGCACACCTTTCCGCAATCAAGGGCAGCGTTCCCTTCATCCACTTCTTCGATGGCTTCCGCACCTCTCATGAGCTGCAGAAAATCGAAGTAATGGACTATGAGGATCTGGAAAAGCTGGTGGATCAGGATGCACTGAAGAAATTCAGAAAGAATGCACTGAATCCCGAACACCCCGTACAGCGCTCCACCGTACAGAACCCCGACGTATTCTTCCAGAACAGAGAGGCATGCACACCCTTCTACACCAGACTGCCTGAAATCGTAGAGGAATACATGAACGAAATCAACAAAATTACAGGCAGAAATTACAAGCTGTTCAACTACTTCGGCGCAGCTGATGCAGAGCATGTTATCGTAGCGATGGGCTCCGTGACAGGCGTTGCGCAGGAGGTTGTGGAAAGCCTGACCGCAAAGGGCGAAAAGGTTGGTTTCCTGCAGGTTCACCTGTACAGACCCTTCTCTCTGGCACACTTCGCAGCAGCTCTGCCCGAAACAGTAAAGGTTCTGACCGTTCTGGACAGAACAAAGGAACCCGGCGCACTGGGCGAGCCTCTTTACGGCGATGTTTGTTCCGCACTAATCGAAACAGGCAGAACCACAAAGGTTCTGGCAGGCAGATACGGTCTGTCCTCCAAGGATGTGACTCCTGCACAGATTATCGCAGTATTTGACAACATGAAGGGCGCACAGAAAAACCACTTCACCGTTGGTATCATTGATGATATTTCCAACAGCTCCATCGAGGTTGGCGCAGAGCCCGATCTGGCTGACGCAAGCACCGTATCCTGCAAATTCTGGGGTCTTGGCTCCGACGGTACGGTTGGCGCAAACAAAAACTCCATCAAAATCATCGGTGACCACACAGATAAATACGCACAGGCTTATTTTGAATATGACACAAAGAAATCCGGCGGTATCACACGTTCTCACCTGCGTTTCGGCGACAAGCCCATCCGCTCCAGCTATCTGGTAACAAAGAACGCAAACTTCGTTGCTTGTCATAACCAGAGCTACATGGAAAAATATGATATCGTTTCCGAAATCAAACCCGGCGGCACCTTCCTGCTGAACTGCACATGGACACCCGAGGAGCTGGATCATCACCTGTCTGCGGAGGTAAAGAGAACCATCGCAAACAACAACATCCACTTCTACACCATTGATGCAATCAAGATTGGTAAGGAAATCGGTCTGGGCAACAAGACAAACGCAATTTTGCAGTCCGCATTCTTCAAGCTGGCAAACATCATCCCCGTTGATGACGCAGTTACATACATGAAGGCGGCTATCGTAAAATCCTACGGCAAGAAGGGCGAAAAGGTTGTCAACATGAACTATGCCGCTGTTGACGCAGGGCTTTCCGGTCTGACAAAGATTGACGTTCCCGCAAGCTGGAAGGATGCAAAGGACGTAGATCAGGAAGCAATCAAGAAGGTTCTTCCCGAATATGTTGAAAAGCTGATGGTTCCCATGAACGCACTGAAGGGCGACCTGCTGCCTGTATCCGTATTCGCAGGCAGAGAGGACGGCACAGTTCCTCTTGGCACCTCCGCATTTGAAAAACGCGGTGTTGCGATTGACGTTCCCGCATGGGATGCAACAAAATGTATCCAGTGTAACCAGTGCTCCTACGTTTGCCCTCACGCTGCAATCCGTCCTTTCCTGCTGACAGAAGAAGAAGCAGCAAATGCTCCCGCATCCTACGCAGTTCTGGATGCAAACGGCGCAGGCGAAATCAAGCAGTACAAATTCCGTATGCAGGTTGACCCTCTGGATTGTCAGGGCTGCGGTGTCTGCGTAACAGCCTGCCCTGCAAAGGAAAAGGCACTTGTGATGCAGCCTCTGGAAACACAGCTGCACGAACAGGACAACTGGGACTTCTCCCTGACCCTGTCTGATAAGAAAAACCCCATGAGCAAATTCACCGTAAAGGGCTCTCAGTTCGAACAGCCTCTGCTGGAGTTCTCCGGCGCATGTGCAGGCTGCGGCGAAACAGCTTATGCGAAGCTGATGACACAGCTTTACGGCGACAGAATGTATCTGGCAAACGCAACAGGCTGTACACAGGCTTGGGGTGCAGCAGCTCCCTGCGTACCTTACACCACAAACAAGGAAGGCTGGGGCCCCGCATGGAGCAACTCCCTGTTTGAAAATAACGCACAGTTCTCCGTTGGTATGGTTCTGGCTGTAGAGCAGCAGAGAGACCGCGTAACCATGAAGGTGAAGGATCTGCTGGCACTGACCGCAGGCACAGATTTTGCGGCAGCAGCTGAAACATGGCTGGAAAACTGGGATAACGGCGACAGAAGCAAGGCTGACAGCCGTGCGGTTATCGCAGCACTGAAGGAGCTGCAGGTTGACGGTGCAGCAGCAGAGCTGAAGGACTTCATTCTGGAAAACAGCGAACACCTGACAAAGAAATCCATGTGGATGTACGGCGGTGACGGCTGGGCATACGACATCGGCTACGGCGGTCTGGATCACGTTCTGGCAAGCGGCCGTGACGTAAACGTACTGGTTGTAGATACCGAGGTTTACTCCAACACAGGCGGTCAGTCCTCCAAGGCAACCCCCATCGGCGCTGTGGCACAGTTTGCCGCAGGCGGTAAGCCCACTGTAAAGAAGGATCTGGGTATGCTGGCAATGAGCTATGGCTACATCTATGTTGCACAGGTTGCACTGGGCGCAGACCCCAACCAGCTTATCAAGGCACTGAAGGAAGCAGAGGCATACAAAGGGCCTTCCCTGATTATTGCTTATGCACCTTGTATCAACCATGGTATTTCCAAGGGCATGGCAAATGCACAGCTGGAAGCAAAGCTGGCCGTTCAGGCAGGCTACTGGCACCTGTATCGCTTCAACCCCGACCTCAAGAAGGAAGGCAAGAATCCCTTCATTCTGGATTCCAAGGAGCCTACACTGGACTTCAATGAATTCCTGATGGGTGAGGTACGTTACGCTTCTCTGGTTCGTACCTTCCCCGAAACCGCAGAGGTTCTGTTGAAGGAAGCAGCAGAAAATGCAAAGGATAAATACGCATCCTATAAGAAGCTGGCAGAGGCTTAAAAAATAATTAAAAAAAACGAAGGGCGGAACCGAAAGGTTCCGCCCTTTTCAGTGTGTCGATAGAGGGCAGTGTTTCCTTTTCGGTAAGTTTTCAAGAAGTCATTACGTTGCGAGTATAGTCGAAGCGATGAAAAAGTTATCTATCATATTGTATAACTTTTTTATCAACTCTATTGACAAGAAAACTTGGCATGAATATAATGAAAGTATGCAAAGAAAACTTGGAACGGAGGTGTTCTATGAAAAAGGAAGAAATTTTAAATGCAAGCAGAAAAGAGCATCGCAACAAAGATTTGGCTGAAATGGAAGTGGCATATCAAGCAGGATGTCACGCAAGCAGAGTTGGTGCCTTAGTGTGTTGTCTGCTTTCTTGGTTATCATCTATGCTTGTCCATATTATGATTTATAGTCCATGGGTTATATACTTTAGCATTCTTGCAACACAATGGTTAGTTCGTTTTATCAAAATGAAACGAAAGAGCGATTTGGTACTGAGCGTTTTATTTTTCATTCTTGCAATTTTGGCATTTGTTGGATTTGTTTGCCGCCTTTTAGAGGTGAGGGTATGAAAGAACAATTACAACTGAAAAATCACTTGAAGGAATTTCGTACAGAAGCAAACCTTTCTCAAACTCAACTTGCAGAAATGGTAGGCGTGTCAAGAAACACGATTAGTTCCATTGAAACAGGGCAATTCAATCCAACTGCAAAATTGGCTCTTATCCTTTGTATTGCATTAGATAAGAAGTTTGAAGATTTGTTTTATTTTTAGGAGGTTATTATGGAAAATATTGTGTTATTGATTTTGGGAGTGTTCATATCTGTTATGGGAATTGTAAATATCAAAGGCAATATCAGCACCATTCACTCTTATAACAGACGAAAAGTAAAGGAAGAAGATATACCGAAGTACGGAAAAGCCGTCGGCACAGGAACGCTTATAATCGGAGTATCTCTTGTGTTAGGTTTCATAGTTTCGTTTTGGAGTGAGGAAATGATAGCTTATATCACCCATCCGGCAGTTGTTGTCGGATTAGGCTTTATGCTATATGGACAATTCAAATATAACAAAGGTATTTTTTGAGAATATAGGTAATTTCAAAGATAATTTCAATTTTCACAAACATCAATCAGAATATATCTAACAAAAGGGGGAAATCTCTCGGTTTCGCCCTTTTGCTTTAATTCTTAAGACTTTCTTTCAATTTCCGAAAGCCCCTTTTCTTTGAGGAAACTTTGTGCTACTATGTTATCCGAAAAGAAAACCTGAAAGGAGAAACACCCCATGAAAAAGAAATTTATCACCCTTTTGCTCTGTGCTGCTGTCGGCATTGGCGCGCTTTCCGGCTGCGGAGGCAATACCTCTGCAAAGGAACTGCCGGAGGATTCCGTTGCCGCCGATATTACAGTAGATAAGGAGAGCCTGCCCCCACTGAGTGAGGATTTACAGGAAATTTACGAAGGTGCTTATAAAATTTATTACCAGATTAGCTTTGGCGCATTTGATTATGATGAAAATGCCACATACGAAAAGGATGAATTGACATACTACAAAATCACCGATCCCCGTTTCCCGACCTATGAGGATTTCCGTACCTATCTGTTGCAGTATTTCACGGAATTTTTCGTAGACAACAGCATCCTCAGCAAGGATAACCTGATGTTCACCAAGGGCGAGGACGGCGGTCTATATTACCTGGGCGGCGGCAGAGGCTCGAATATCTTCTATGCAGGGCACACCTTTGAAATAGATAAGGAAAGCGATGACGAAATCGGCTTCAAGGCAACCGCATATTACACCAACAGCAACGAGGCATACAAAGGTGATTATTTCTACACCGCCCCGGACAATCCCGAAGATTATACCACACAGGAATTTCTGTTTGTACTCTGGAAGGAAGATGCAGGCTGGAGATTTAATACCTTCCATCTGTTCTTCTGATTTTGATATAGCCCCCTTTATGAGAAAATGACTTGAGCAAAATGCTCAAGTCATTTTTGTTTTGGGGAAACGGCGATTGGGCGCAGGGGAAGCACCTCTCGTGTGCAAGAAAAAGCAGCGGCGCAAGCGCCGATTGGGCGCGGTCGCGCCAAGACTGGCAGTGCTTCGCACTGGATGGGCTCATACGAGCCAAAAATTTGCTTGGGCAACATGCGTGTTGCGCCAATTTAGAACTCTCTCGGCAAAACAAAAGATTTCTTCCTTACTTTTTATGCTAAAAAGTAAGGAAGGAATCCTCTGTTTCGCCGAAAAGGTTCTAAACGGGCGAATTTCTTATCTTCACCAAGCCATATTTTTTGCTCAAATGCGCTTTCTTACATCCTTTTATCCTTTTCCAGAACGGCATCGAAGGCCTTTGTCAGTGTTGCCTCAAAGCCATTTGCCTGCAATGCGGCTACACCCTCGATGGTTGTGCCGCCGGGGGAGCAGACCTGATCCACCAGAGACATGGGATGCTCGCCGCTTTCGAGTACCATTTTCGCGCTGCCCTCTACGGTTGCCGCCGTGATTTCCAATGCCTGCTTTTTGGACATGCCTGCCTTGACTGCGGCGCGCGCCAATGCGTCCATATAAAGATAGGCGAACGCAGGGGCAGAGCCTGCCAGAACGGTGAAAATGCCGAATTGGCTTTCCTCCACCTCGATAACCGCGCCAATAGTTGCAAACATTTCCTTAACAACGGCTTTTTGTTCCGCCGTTACCAGTGCGTTGGCACAAAGACCACTGGTTGCTGCGCCGATTTTTGCATTGATATTCGGCATAATACGGACAACCGGTGTCCCTTCGGGCAATAGCTCCGCCAGATATGCCAGCTCCTTTCCTGCCGCAATGGAAACCACCAAGGGCTTCTTTGCCGCAATTTCCTCCTTTAACGCAGGCAGAACAGCCGCCAGAATATGCGGCTTCACCGCAAGCACCAGTACATCGCTCGCCGCTACAACCTCCGCCGCCGTTGTCACCGCAGTTGCGCCGCAGGTTTCTGCTAGCCTCTGGGCAGAGGTGCCGGATTTACTTGTGATGAAAATATCCTTACCGTCATAGCTTTTTGTACCAATGGTCATGCCCCTGATGATGGCGCTTGCCATATTGCCTGCGCCGATAAACCCGAATCGCATGGAATCTCCTCCTTCGCTTCTTCCTTTATAAAAAATATAAAAAGAAAAGGTCGGGAACACCGACCTTTTGTCTTTGTGACTTCCTAATGTAACGGTACTATAAACTACCCTTTCTGTCAATCACGGAAAATATATATTATTCGTTTGAAATCTTAATTTCTGAAGGAAATTAAAATTTCGTATCGGGTTCCAAGGGAATGATTCCCTTGGAACCCCATTTGCCTGCGGCGCTGGTGAAAGGAATACTCCTTTCACTGATTATTTATCTTCCGCAAAAGCGAAAGCTTTTGCAAATCGGGTCAAGGGGGTGACCCCCTTGCAGGGTTCTTAGGGACAGCGTCCCTAAGGGTTTTATGATTCTTTGATTTCCTTCTCTAACGCATGGACGGTTTTCTGTAAGCCCTCGTCACTCTCCAGCTGTTTCTCAATCTTCGAGATGGCATAAATGACCGTTGTATGATCCCTGCCGCCAAAGCTCTCGCCAATCTTCGGCAGGGAAATATCCAATAGCTTCCGGCAAAGATACATTGATACCTGTCTCGGAAATGCGATATTCTTCGGCTTTTTACTCCCCTGAATATCCTCCACACGAATGTTATAATACTCTGCTACCACCTGCTGAATCAGCTCCGGTGTCAATGGTGTCGCGGAATTTTCACTGAAGATATCCTTTAAGCTGTTCTCCGCCAGTGCAATGGAGATATCCTGATTTGTCAGCGTTGCAAAGGCAACAATTCTGGTTAAAGCACCCTCCAGCTCTCGGATATTCGATGCGATATTCTTTGCAATATACGCCATTACATCATCCGGCACGGTCAGGTTATCCCGCTCCGCTTTTTTCTTCAGAATCGCGATTCTTGTCTCATAATCCGGCGGCTGTACATCCGCAATCAGACCCCATTCAAAACGGCTGCGCAGTCTGTCCTCCAGTGTCTTAATCTCCTTCGGCGGACGGTCGGAGGAAATGATAATTTGTTTATTCGATTCATAAAGCGCATTAAAGGTATGGAAAAATTCCTCCTGCGTCCCTTCCTTTTTGGAAATAAACTGAATATCGTCAATCATCAGTACGTCGATATTGCGGTATTTATTCCGAAATTCCTCGTTTTTATTGTTTTGGATGGAGTTAATCAGCTCATTCGTGAAGGTTTCGCTTGTGACATACAGCACCTTCGCCTGTGGATTACGATCCAGAATAAAATGCCCGATGGAGTGCATCAGGTGCGTTTTGCCAAGCCCGGAATTGCCGTATAAAAACAGGGGATTATACGCCTGTGCCGGGGATTCCGCAACGGCAAGGGATGCGGCATGTGCCATACGGTTGCTGTTGCCGACAACAAAGGAATCGAATACATATTTCGGGTTCAGATTTCTTGCAAGCTCATTTTCTGCGGGCTTTTCCGCCGCGAGGTTATGGAGATTGCCTGCCTTCTGCTCCTCCTCCGTCGTAATCATGATGTCATATTCGTTTTTTGTTACCATTTTAATCGCAGTGCGAATCAGCGGCAGGTGCCGTTTTTCAATGATCTCTTTGAGAAAGGATTCCTTTACCTGCAAAATAATTTTATTCCCGATAATGCCACAGGGGACAATCGGCTGAATCCAGGTTGCGAAGCTGACAGGAGAGGTTTCTTCTTCAATCATTTTGAGTGCTTCTTCCCAAATCTGTTCCAGTTCCATGCAATGACCTCCTCTTTTTATTTTTTTCCTGCTGCTTATCCACAGATAGAGGGGATATCCCTGTGAAAAACGGGGAAAACCCTCTTTTTTTTCAATGTTATACACAGCTTCCTTTCTTTTCCTTCTGCACAGAATTCACAATGCTGCAAAGCCTGTCTTTCTCAAGCTTATCCTATAATTTGCCGAACGGAAAGTCCACAGTTTTTTTACAAAAAAGAAAAAGTTATCAACAAAGTTATACACAAGCTGTGGATAACATAATCTGGTTGCTGTGAATCCTGTGGAAATATACAGAAGGGCGTGATTGTCTTTAGTATAGCAAAAGTTATCCACAGGTTCAATGAAAAACTTGTCCAAAAAAATCAGAAACAGATATTGTATACAAGATATAGTAAAACTTTTTTGAAAAAATCTAAATATACCTTTTCTGTCGAAAATTTTTTATGAAATTCCTGTGGAAATGTGGACAAATCCGCAGAATACAGGGCTTTTCTGAAAAATTTTTTCTTGACGTGCCATGCTTTTTTTACTATAATAGGGGCAGTGCTCATAAAAAGGGTGAGCAAAACCCGGAAATTGAAGGAGGTGCAACAACCATGAAAATGACATTCCAGCCTAAGAAAAAACAGAGAAGCAGAGAACATGGCTTCAGAAAAAGAATGAGAACAGCAAACGGCAGAAAAGTGCTTGCTGCAAGAAGAAGAAAAGGTAGAAAAGTATTATCCGCATAATTTTTTTCATGTGTATTTAAGGCCGCAGCGTATTTCGTGTGGCCTTTTGTTCATGATGGAGAAATTTTTCGGCGGCCGTAAAGGGGGGTTGCGTGATGCAGTTTACAGAATCTTTAAAGAAGAATTTTCAGTTTCGCCATGTATATCAGAAGGGCAAATCCATCGCCAACCGCCATTTGGTATTATATATGGTAAAAAACGGAACACATGACCACAACAGGCTGGGGATTTCCGTCAGCAAAAAGGTGGGCAAGAGCGTGGTGCGCTCTCATGTGACACGCCTGATTCGGGAAAGCTACCGCAGCATGGAGGAGGAAGTGAAGTCCGGCTATGATTTTGTTGTCATTGCCCGTGTTTCCTGCGCTGCTGCGTCCTATCATGAGGTGTGCCGTTCCCTGCGGCATCTTTTCAAAAAACAACAGCTTCTGCTGAGCGCGTCTGAAAGAAAGGACCGTCAGGAAAAATCAGAAGCAGGCAGAAAGGAAGAGAAGGAAGAAGGGACACAATGAAGGAGAAAATCATCTCTCTTGTAAATCTGGTTTCCTTATTTTTTCAGAAGCTCTTTCTGCTGATGATTCGTTTCTATCAGGCAGCAATATCGCCGCATCTGGGAAAAAACTGTAGATTCACCCCTACCTGCTCCCAGTACGCGTATATTGCCATCACACGGTTTGGGCCGATAAAGGGCACATATCTGGCCATTAAGAGACTGTTGAAATGCCATCCCTTCCATGCGGGCGGCTATGATCCCGTGCCTGAGAAGAAAGAAAAATAACTGTCCTTCGGGGCGAAGATCTCGTATTGTTTGTTGAAGGAGGAAAAAATGTCCTATTTACCCTATTTGCTGGAAGCATTGCCTTCCGTAAGACAGCCCGGTAAGATTGTCGGACCATTCGCCGATCTGATGGGGAAAGTGTATAATTTGCTGTTTGAACTTTTGCACAGCAACACAAGCGCAGGCTCTTTGGGTCTGGCAATTATTATCTTTACTTTAATCGTGAAACTGATCCTGTTTCCTCTGATGGTGAAGCAGCAGAAGTCTTCTTTTAAAATGCAGGCACTGCAGCCTGAGCTGATGAAGATCAGGAAGAAATATGAAGGCAAAACAGATCAGATGTCACAGCAGCGCATGGCTTTTGAAATGCAGGAATTTCAGAAGAAAAACGGCGTAAGCATGGTCAGCGGCTGCCTGCCGATGCTCATTCAGCTGCCCATTTTGTATGCACTGTTCTATCTGTTCCAGAATGCCTATGTTTATGTAGATGTTATCGGTCATAATTATACCGATATTGCAAATGCAATCGTAAATATCCCCGTTTCCCTGAGAATGGAGGTATTCCATCCCTACGCACAGGAATTTGCCAATGCCTATAAGAATGTTGCTATCATCAAGGATGGCATTGATATGAGGCAGGTCAATGAGGTGGTTATGCTGGTTAACTATCTGAAGCCGGATGATTGGAATGTTATCCTGCAAAACCTCGGCGATGCAGGCAGCTCTCTGGTGCCGCTTCTGGCAACCAAAAGCAGCATTGAAACCTTCCTGACCATTCCTCTGGTAAGTAAGGCAGGGCTGCATTTCCCCGGTATCATCATCCCCATTGCGGCAGGTGTCACCACATGGCTGCAGTCCAAAATCATGATGATGATGAACCCCCAGAACAGCGACCCCGGCAATCCTGCGGCAGCAATGACCAAATCTATGCTGTATACCATGCCTATCATGATGGGTGTATTCGCAATCAATATGCCTGCCGGTCTGGGTCTGTACTGGACGATTTCCAACCTGTTCGGTATTTTGCAGCAGGTAATTTTGTCTAAGCATTATAAAAAGAAATTTGCAGAGGAGGCAGCACAGTAATGGAAGAAATTAGAAAAAGCGCAAAGACTGTGGATGATGCCATTGCGGCTGCTTTGGCAGAGCTGGGCGCAGCTCGCGAGGAAGTAGATATCACAGTCATTGATGAAGGCTCCAAGGGCTTTCTGGGAATGTTCGGCAGCAAGGATGCCGTTGTTCTGGTAAAGAAAAACTTCAATCCCGAAAAGGAAGCGGAAACCTTCTTAAAAGAAGTATTTTTGAGCATGGGGCTGATTGTAAAAATCAAAACAGAGCAGAAGGACAAGCACCTGTATATTGATCTGACAGGTGATGATATGGGCATCCTGATTGGCAAGAGAGGGCAGACATTGGATGCTTTACAGTATCTGGTAAATCTGGTTGTCAATAAGAAAAGCCCTTATTACATCAGCGTAATGCTGGATACGGAAAATTATCGTCAGAGAAGAAAGGAAACACTGGAAAGCCTTGCCTTCAATCTGGCGAAAAAGGTTAAGCATACAAAGAGAAATGTTGTGCTGGAGCCTATGAATCCTTATGAAAGAAGAATCATCCATTCCGCATTGCAGAATGACAGATTCGTTACAACATATAGTGAGGGCGAAGAACCCTATAGAAATGTTGTAATTACCTTGAAATAAGACACTCGAAACCCGTTGTTGGATACAGCGGGTTTTTGTTTTAAAAAAGAGCGATAACTGAGAACCTTTTTGTCTTCAAAAAAGGTTCTCAGACTCTCTAAAAATCAGCCTGCAAGGCGAAAAAGACCTTGAGGGCGCTGCCCTCAAACACCTGCAAACCTTTGAAAAGGTTTGATCCAAACTTTATTTGCCTGCGGCGCAAAAAAATATAATTATTCTCGCAGAAACGACAGTTTCTGCAAATCGGGGTCAAGGGGTAAGAGTACCGCCAAGATAAGGCGGCGGCAAAGCCGTCTTCCTGTAAGGAAGATACTTTGACCAGATTCCCCTTGCAGGAAGTTTGAAGGACAGAGTCCTTCAAGAAAGGAGGTTTCTATGAAAAGAGAATATATGCTTGATGATGTGATTGCGGCAATCTCCACGCCCATCGGCACAGGCGGCATCGGTATTGTGCGCATGAGCGGGGCAGGCTGTATTGCATTGGCGGACAGCATTTTTATCGGCAAAAAGAAGCTGACGGAAAAGGCAACCCATACCTTATCCTACGGTAAAATCACAGACGGGGCAGGCGGTGAAATAATTGACGAGGTACTGGTTTCCGTTATGAAAGCGCCCCATACCTATACGAAGGAGGATATCGTGGAAATCAACTGCCACGGCGGTTCTCTGGTGACGAGAAGGGTGCTGGAGGCGGTGCTGAAAACAGGTGCGCGTATTGCACAGCCCGGCGAATTTACCAAGCGCAGCTTTTTGAACGGGCGCATCGACCTGACGCAGGCAGAGGCTGTCATTGATTTGATTGAATCCAAAACGGAATTATCCCGTCAGGCGGCGGTCAATCAGCTGGAAGGCAGATTAAAAACAGCCGTTCGCGAAATGCGCGAGGAAATTCTGGATATGATTGCGTCTATTGAAGCGGTGATTGATTATCCGGATTATGATGTGGAGGAGGAAACCTACGGCACGATGGAGCAGGGCGCAAAAAAGCTACTTGCGAGAATGGAAAAGCTGCTTGAAGGCGCAGACCGTGGCAAAATCATCCGCGAGGGCTTACAGACTGTCATTGTCGGCAAGCCGAATGTCGGGAAATCCTCTTTGCTGAACTGGCTGCTGGAGGAGGATCGTGCGATTGTGACCGATATCCCCGGCACAACGCGGGATACCGTTGAGGAATACCTCAATATTGACGGGATTCCCATTAAAATCGTCGATACCGCAGGGATTCGAGAAACGGGCGATGTGGTGGAAAAAATGGGCGTGGAAAAATCCAAAGCCTACGCCGAAACTGCCGATTTGGTCATTATGATGCTGGATGGCTCCCGTCCTCTGGAGGAGGAGGATAAGGAAATTCTTTCCTTCATCCGCGGAAAAAAGACGATTGTGCTGCTGAATAAGGTGGATTTAGCACAAAAGCTTTCTCTGGAGGAGCTTGCGGAATATGTGCCGCAGGAGCAGATTTTATTTATCTCCGTGAAGGAAAACGATGGCTTTGATGCGCTTCTGGATGCCTTGAAAAATATGTTCTTAGACGGGCATACCGCAACGGCGGAGGATGCCATGCTCGGCAACACCAGACATAAGGATGCGCTGTATCGTGCAAAGGAGGCCATGGAGCATTGCATGGAAACCATCACCATGCGTATGCCGGAGGATTTTATCTCCATGGATTTGCAGGATGCCAACCGTGCGTTGGGCGAAATCACAGGGGATACTAGTGACGAAGAAATTATAGACAGAATCTTTACCAAGTTCTGTTTAGGTAAGTAAGGTGAAAACATGGAACAGGAAAATGAATTGGGCGTAAAGCCCATCAAAAAGCTGCTGTGGAAGCTGGCGATACCTGCCATCACGGCGCAGATTGTAAATGTGCTTTATAACGTGGTCGATCGTATTTACATCGGGCATATTCCCGAAGTGGGAAAGCTGGCGCTGACGGGTGTCGGCGTTTGTATGCCGCTGATTATGCTGATTTCCGCCTTTGCCATGCTTGCAGGGATGGGCGGCGCACCGAGAGCGTCGATTATGCTTGGGAGAAATGATGCGGAGGAAGCGGAGCGGATTCTGGGAAACTGCGCGGCACTGCTGATTCTGGTTGCCGTTACGCTGACGGTGCTGTTTCAGCTGTTCGCAAAGCCGTTTCTTTTAACCTTTGGCGCAAGCAGGAATACGATTGGCTTCGCTATGGATTATATCCGCATTTACGCCTGCGGTACGATTTTTGTGCAGCTGACGCTGGGTCTGAATGCCTTCATTACGGCGCAGGGCTTTGCCAAAATCAGCATGAAAACCACCCTCATCGGCGCGGTGACAAATATCATCCTCGATCCGATTTTTATTTTTGTGCTTGGCATGGGGGTAAAGGGTGCGGCATTGGCAACGGTGCTTTCGCAGGCACTTTCCGCCACATGGGTGCTGACCTTCCTGCTGGGAAAGCAAACCACGCTGAAATTAAGGCTGAAAAATTTCCGCTTGCAGGGAAGGGTTATTCTCCCCTGTGTGCTGCTGGGGTTAAGCCCCTTTGTGATGCAGTCTACGGAAAGTATTCTGAATATCTGCTTTAATTCCTCTCTGCTGAAATACGGCGGAGATACTGCGGTTGGTGCGATGACGATTCTGACAAGCGTGATGCAGTTTTCCATGCTGCCGCTTTCGGGGCTTTCGCAGGGCGCACAGCCTATTACAGGCTATAACTTCGGGGCAAGAAAGCCGGAGCGCGTGCGCGAATCCTTCGCCATTCTGCTGAAATGCTCTCTGGGCTATTCGGCGGCGTTGTGGCTGATTGTGATGCTCTTTCCCCGCCTGCTTGCCACGCTGTTTGCACAGGATAGTGCTTTTCTGGATTATACTGCCTGGGCACTGCGTATTTTCATGGCAACGAGCGTTGTTATGGGGATTCAGATTGCCTGCCAGCAGACGTTTATTGCCATCGGCAATGCGAAAACCTCGCTGTTTCTTGCGATTTACAGAAAAATTATCCTGCTGATTCCGCTGATTTATATTCTGCCGTATTTCTTTGAAAATAAGGTTATGGCGGTATTTCTGGCGGAGCCTGTCGCGGATGTCATTGCCGTTACGACTACTTTGATTTTATTTGTATGGCAGTTTAAAAAGGCATTGCAGGAGCTGCGGGAATAATGAGAAAGGGTTCGGGAAACGCAGTGTCCTGAATGGAATCCGCAGAGGGGGCTTTGCTCACTCGAGGAAAACAGGAAGTTTCAAGGCTTTTAGCCGCTGGAACTTATCTGTCTATTCTTCTGTCCAAACAAGTTGAAAGCCTGCTTTCAACTTAAAGGGAATATTGTGTTTCCCTCTTTTTTCGTGTAAAATAAAGTATTAGTGAAAAAAATATAACCAATCCAAAAAGAGAGGAATTTTGAATATGTATCATGCAGAAACCATAGATGTTGCCGTTATCGGCGGCGGTCATGCAGGCTGTGAGGCGGCACTTGCGGCGGCACGCCTCGGCATGCGAACGGTGCTGTTTGCCATTTCTCTGGACAGTATCGCTATGATGCCCTGCAATCCCTCCATCGGGGGCAGCTCCAAGGGGCATCTGGTGCGTGAGGTGGATGCGCTGGGCGGCGAGATGGGCAAGGTCATCGATAAAACCTATATCCAGACAAAAATGCTGAACACAGGCAAGGGCCCTGCGGTCTATTCCCTGCGCGCGCAGGCAGATAAGCAGGCGTATCAGTCCGAAATGAAGCACCGCTTGGAGAATACCCCCAATCTGAAAATCAAGCAGGCGGAAATCGTGGATATCCGTATGGAGAATGGCAGAGTCAGCGGCGTTGTGACTGCCGCAGGTGCGGTATACGATTGTAAGGCGGCTGTGCTTTGCATGGGGACGTATATGAAGGCGCGCTGCCTGACGGGTGAGCATATCACCGAAAGCGGCCCCAATAACCTCATGCCTGCCACGAAGCTTTCCGCAAGGCTCAGAGAAATGGGCATTGATTTATTCCGTTTCAAAACGGGCACGCCTGCCAGAATGAATAAAAATTCTCTGGATTTAGAAAAAATGCAGCCGCAGTATGGGGATGAAAATATCGTGCCGTTTTCCTT